>Ga0208755_100367_pt1 | contig 13021 bp, 15 predicted proteins | sample LakWasMet57_HOW8_2_FD_183891 | JGI IMG/M metagenome (GOLD analysis project Ga0208755, IMG submission 183891) | Freshwater sediment methanotrophic microbial communities from Lake Washington under simulated oxygen tension - Sediment Metagenome... | ecosystem: Environmental > Aquatic > Freshwater >... | reverse complement strand
GAAGAACAAGTACACAAGGCCTTTAATCGCAAAGACCTAAAAGTTTTCACAAAAAGTACAGATGTAACTAATTATTTAAAGTCAAAAAAATGGGATAACAAAGTGCTTCTGATGATGAGCAGCGGTAACTTTGACGGTGTAGATTTTAATCAATTAGCGATAGCGTTATTAAGCAATTAATTTAAAAAAACTAACATGAGCCTTTCCGAAAAAAAATTAATTGAAAAATATATTGAAAATAATTTTTTCGGAAAACTTTTAGGAATGCATTTTAATGTTGTTTCTGATGGAGTAGTAGATTATTTTCTTACCATAAGTAAAAATCATTTGGCAACGCCTCATGCAGCACATGGCGGCGCTATTTCTTCTTTAATTGATGGAGCGCTAGGCGCTGCGGGGTTATCTTGTGTTTATAAAGAAAACAAAGTAGTTAGCACAATTGAATATAAATCTAATTTTTTGGCGCCTGCATTATTAAACGACCAATTAGTTGCTAAAGCAAAAGTAGAACAAAAGGGTAATCGCATTTTAATTATTAGCTGCGATGTGTTTTGTATAAATCGAGAAAATAAATTAATAGCAAAGGCACTTGGCACTTTTAATGCCTACGATGCATCAAAAGCCGGTTATTAACAATACTCGAATTTAACTCTTAATCTAAATTTAATTGAGCTAGTTTTAGCGACATGGTATTGGTTAATGCGGCTAAAGATTTTTCGGCCATTGCTTTAATAAATGGATTCAAATCGCCTGTTAATTCAATTTTACATTGCCCTTTTTGAGAAGCTTCACCAATAAAATAAACCTTTAAACTAAAATTAAATTTAGCCAAACCTTCACTTGAAAACAAAATAAATTCATGTGGTTTAGCCTCTACTTTTTTAATCTTCATTGGAGTAATGCCCTTTATATTAAAGGAGCATTCATCGGTTGTAAATTGAAAATTTTCTACTTTATCTTCGGGTAAAATAGTTTTAAAGTTTTTAAAATCGCTTAAAAAATCAAACAAACTTTTTAAAGAAGATTGTGTTTGGTTTGTTTCACTATTAATGGTAAATGCAGCCATTTTATTTTACGGTTGTTTGTCCCCAAGCAGAAGGGTTAGTTCTCCATTGTTTTAGGCTTTCCAAATCTTTTTCAGTAATATATTCTTTAGTAAGCGCTGTATTAATTAAGGTGTTGTAATCTGTTAACGTTTTTAAATTGCACTTGGCTTTTTTAAAATTTTGCTCTGCCTCATCAAAACCATAAGTAAAAATAGCAACCATACCCTTTACGTTACATCCTTTTTCTCTCAATGCTTCAACAGCTTTTAAACTGCTTCCACCGGTGCTAATAAGATCTTCAACTACCACTACATTTTGCCCGCTTTCTACATCACCTTCAATCATGTTTGTTAAACCATGCTTTTTTGCTTCGCTTCTAACATAAACAAAAGGCAAGCCCATTTCTTGTGCTATTAAAGCCCCAATTGCAATACCACCAGTTGCAACACCTGCAATAACATCGGGCTTTGCAAAATTTTTGTTTATCGTATCCACAAATGTTTGACGGATAAAAGTGCGAATTTGAGGATAAGAAAGTGTTTTTCTATTATCACAATAAATAGGCGATTTAATTCCACTCGCCCATGTAAATGGATTTTCTGGTTGAAGCTTTACAGCTTTTATTTGTAATAAAAATTCAGCAACTTTATACGCTGGGTTATCAAAGGAAGTCATGGCACAAATTTAGATTTAGTTTTATGTTTAAACACACTTTTTTATGAACAAAAAAATATATTTCAATAATAAATTTATTGAATTCGCATCAAGTCAAACTCAATCTTCGCAAAATCAAACAATTAAGATTTACGACGCTAAAAATAAACAAACGTTAAAAAATATTATTTATGATTTTTTAGACCAAAACAATTCTAATTCCGTCCAAATTTTTAATTATAATTTCGAACAAGTTTTTAATTATTTTAAAGAATCGTATTCGTATATCGAAGCAGCCGGTGGTTTTATTGAAAGAGATAATCACTATTTATTTATTCATCGCTTAGGCAAATGGGATTTACCAAAAGGGAAATTGGAAAAAAAAGAAACCATCGAAAATGGTGCAAAAAGAGAGTGTGAAGAAGAATGTGCCGTAAAAAATTTAGAAATTGTAAAACAACTTACTTCTACCTATCATATTTATCCATATAAAACCGGTTATGCTTTAAAACAAACCTATTGGTTTTATATGAAAACAAATTATGCCGAAAAATTAATACCACAAACGGAAGAAAATATAGATGAAGTAAAATGGTTTTCTGAAAAAGAGGTTAAAACCATTGCATTTAACGATACATATTTAACCATAAAAGACGTCATTTTAGAGGCCATAAGCCCCGCTAACACTCAAAAGTAAAAAAAACCACAAATATTTGGATTTTTAGTTATTTTAATTACCTTTATGTTATACAAATCCTAGAAATAAGAATTATGAACATTTTTGTTAGCAACATCAGCTTTAAAGTAAAAGAACATTCTCTTAGCGAATTATTCAGTCCTTATGGCGAAGTAGCCAGTGTGCGAATCATAAAAGATAAAGAAACTCGACGTAGTAAAGGATATGGTTTTGTTGAAATGCCAAATGACGCAGAAGGACAAGCGGCAATAGATGCTTTAAACGGAACAAGACAACATGAACGTGATATTGTAGTAGCTGAAGCTAAAGGAAAAAGAGAACCTGATACAAACCACTCGCAATCAGCAGAATAATAAAAACACTACTAATTTGAAGGTTTTTCAACTTTCACAACCCGAGACTAACAGTTTCGGGTTTTTTATTAATATCTAGTCAATATCTTTCTTTTCACAATCCCATCTGTCTATTATCTTTGCAGCAATTTAAATTTAAAAAAGAAGTTTTAAATTTTTCTAAAACACTATGCCAAAAGATACATCCATAAAATCTGTCCTAATTATCGGCTCTGGTCCAATTATTATTGGTCAAGCCTGCGAGTTTGATTACTCGGGTTCTCAATCTGCTAAAAGCTTGCGCGAAGAAGGAATTGAGGTTACATTAATAAACTCCAATCCGGCAACAATCATGACGGATAAGGTTACCGCAGATCATATTTATTTGTTACCACTCGAAGTAAAGTCTATTGTTAAGATTTTAGAAGAAAGAAAAATAGATGCTGTGTTACCAACAATGGGTGGACAAACAGCCTTAAACCTTGCCTTAAAATGCGAAGACCTTGGTATTTGGAAAAAATACAACGTGCGTATGATAGGCGTAGATATTGATGCTATTAAAGTTACTGAAGACAGAGACTTATTTCGCATAAGAATGAATGAAATTGGTGTTGGAATGGCGCCAAGTAAAATTGCAAAATCATTTTTAGAAGGAAAAAGTATTGCTCAGGAATTTGGATTCCCGTTAGTTATTCGCCCATCATTTACCCTTGGTGGCAGCGGTGGATCTGTAGTGTACGAAAAAGAAAATTTTGATGCTCTTTTAAATAGAGGTTTGCAAACATCGCCCATACATGAAGTATTAATTGACAAAGCCGTATTGGGATGGAAAGAATATGAATTAGAATTATTAAGAGATTCGAATGACAATGTTGCAATAATTTGTTCAATCGAAAATTTTGACCCAATGGGCGTGCATACAGGCGATAGCATCACTGTTGCACCAGCCATGACACTTAGTGACTCTACTTACCAAAAAATGCGCACCATGGCTATTAAAATGATGCGTAGCATTGGTAATTTTGCCGGAGGATGTAATGTGCAATTTGCTGTAAGTAATGATGACAAAGAAGATATTATTGCCATTGAAATTAATCCGCGTGTTTCTCGCTCTTCAGCATTAGCAAGTAAGGCAACCGGTTATCCAATTGCCCGTATTGCAAGTAAATTAGCTATTGGTTATCATTTGGATGAATTAATTAACCAAATCACTAAATCAACTTCGGCTTATTTTGAACCAACTTTAGATTATGTGATTGTGAAAATTCCGCGTTGGAACTTTGATAAATTTAAAGGCTGTAACCGCGAATTGGGTTTCCAAATGAAATCAGTTGGTGAGGTTATGGGTATTGGACGTAGCTTTCAAGAAGCATTACAAAAGGCTTGTCAGAGTTTAGAGATTAAGCGCAATGGATTGGGAGCAGATGGAAAAGAAATAACCAATCAACAAGAATTATTAAACGCGCTTCAACGCCCAAGCTGGAATCGTTTATTTATGATATACGATGCTATGAAAATTGGCATTTCAATAAAAACCATACAAAAATTAACTAAAATTGATATGTGGTTTTTAGAGCAAATTGAAGAATTAATTGCTCTTGAAAATGAAATCTCAAAACATAATATAAGTAATTTACCTAAGGATTTATTATACGAAGCCAAACAAAAAGGCTACGCCGATAGACAAATTGCTCACTTAATTAAATGTTTAGAAAGCGATGTTTATACTAAAAGAATTGATCTTAAAATAAACCGTGTATTTAAATTAGTAGATACATGCGCTGCAGAATTTGAAGCAAAAACACCATACTACTACTCTACTTTTGAAGAGGAAAACGAAAGCGTGCGTTCTGAAAAAAAGAAAGTGGTTATTTTAGGAAGTGGTCCAAATCGTATTGGCCAAGGTATTGAATTTGATTACAGTTGCGTACATGGGGTTTTAGCGGCAAAAGAAATGGGCTACGAAACTATCATGATTAATTGCAATCCCGAAACCGTTAGTACCGATTTTAGCACTGCCGATAAATTATATTTTGAGCCGGTTTTTTGGGAGCATATTTACGATATTATTTTACACGAAAAGCCAGAAGGTGTAATTGTGCAACTAGGAGGACAAACAGCTTTAAAATTGGCCGAAAAGCTTGAACGTTATGGTATAAAAATTATTGGTACAGATTTTAAATCATTAGATCTTGCTGAAGATAGAGGAAGTTTTTCTAATCTATTAATGGAAAATAATATCCCTTACCCAAAGTTTGGTGTAATTAAAGATGCTGAAGAAGGAATTGAATTATCAAAAACTTTAGGCTTCCCGTTATTAGTTCGTCCGAGTTATGTATTAGGTGGACAAAGCATGAAAATTGTAATTAACGAGGAGGAATTAGAACAACACGTTGTTAAATTACTAAACGATTTGCCGGATAATAAAGTGTTGTTAGACCACTTTTTAGAAGGTGCAATTGAAGCAGAATCTGATTCTATTTGTGATGGTACCGATGTTTACATAATTGGTATTATGGAACACATTGAACCCGCTGGTATTCACAGTGGCGATAGTTATGCCGTTTTACCACCGTTTGATTTAAGCCCGAATGTGATTAAACAAATTGAAGACCATACGCGTAAAATTGCTTTAGCATTAAAAACAGTTGGTTTATTAAACATACAATTTGCCATTAAAGACGAAATTGTTTATATCATTGAGGCAAACCCACGCGCAAGTCGTACGGTACCATTTATAGCAAAAGCTTATGATGAGCCATATGTAAACTATGCAACTAAAGTTATGTTAGGCGCAAAATTAAAAGACTTTAAATTTAATCCGAAGTTAAAAGGTTATGCTATTAAAGTACCAGTGTTTAGTTACGAGAAGTTCCCTGAAATACAAAAGGAATTGGGCCCCGAAATGAAAAGTACCGGTGAAGCTATTTACTTTATTGACAGCCTTCAGGACGAATATTTTCAAAATATTTACAGCGAACGTAATTTGTATTTGAGTAAATAAACATTTTAAGACTTTGATTGTTAGCTTAAAAAACAAATATAAATATGAAAAATTCAGTTTTAAAAATTAGCGGATTATTACTAATAATTGCAATAGTTACAGTTTTTTGGGCAGGTACTACACGCAAAACAAATTCAAATATGAGTTTAATAAAAGGTAGTATTTACGACTTTAAGTTAAAAACCATTGATGGCCAAGAAATTAGTCTGTCTAAATTTAAAGGCAAAAAATTATTACTAGTAAACGTTGCCAGTGAGTGTGGCTATACTCCACAATATAAAAACCTTCAAGCATTGCACGAGCAATATGGCAGTAAACTAGTTTTAATTGGTTTTCCTGCAAATAATTTTGGGAAACAAGAGCCTGGAACAAACACAGAAATAAAAAGTTTTTGCACTAAAAATTATGGCGTAACTTTTTTAATGATGGATAAAATTAGTGTTGCAGGAAGCGATGCACATCCATTATACAAATGGTTAAGTAATAAAGCAGATAATGGTGTTTGCGAAAATGCTCCTAATTGGAATTTTTGTAAATATTTAATTGACGAAAAAGGAAATATTATTAAATTTTTTCCTAGTAAAGTTGATCCTTTAAGTACTGAAATTACCTCTCTTTTATAACAGAATATAACATTTATTGTACTTTGTTTTAAGCAAGTTTTCTTTATTTTTTTTATATTTAGGTACTAAAAAAAGTACTATGATAAAAAAACTCTTTGTTTCGGCTTTTATATTTCTGTTTAATTATTCTAACGCCCAAAACAAGCAAATAATGTTTGAGGTTGGCGATTTTGCATCAGTTTTAAAACTAGCCGCTAAACAAAATAAATATATTTTTATTGATGCTTACACAACGTGGTGTGGCCCATGTAAAAAAATGTCGAAAGAAGTTTTTACAACAGATACTGTTGCAAATTACTTTAATAGAAGTTTTGTGAATTATAAATTCGACATGGAAAAAGGCGAAGGTATTGAATTTGCGAAAAAATATGAAGTTAATTGTTATCCTAATTTATTGGTTTTAGATTCTAAAGGCAACATCATTCACCGTGGCGCAGGTTATATGAAGCCTGCAGAATTTATTGCATTTGCAAAAGCAGCATTTTCGAGTGACGATAATTTTATAGCTAAAAAAAGTTTTTACGAAAACGCTAAACTTACCGAGATTACAGTAAGCGAATACATTTCGTTAATGGAAGGCGCTTGCCTTGACCCCTCACCCGGAGTAAGTAAATACCTTCAATCCGTTAAAGAAGAAGATTTAATAAGTAAAACTAATTGGACATTAATACGCGATAATGTAAATGATATAGATTCGAGAGAAATTAAATATCTGCTAAAAAATCACCATGAGTTTGAACTAAAATATAATAAAGAAGTTGAGGATAAGATTTCTAAGATGGGCTTAACGTATTTTTCTGAACACTTAAGATCAAAAGAATTAGACAAAGTAGCTTTTGAAAAAACTAAACAAGATTTTTTAAAACTTAATTGGCCTTATAGCGAGCGCATTATATTTGATGCCGAATTACGTTTAAATAAACGATTTAATAAACCGGTATATTTTGAAATGGCCTCTAAGCCTGAATTTTTAGCATACAACAATACTAATGTTGCTGCACTTAACTCAATGGCATGGACTTTTTACGAAGAAGTAACCGATAAAAAACAATTAGAAGCAGCCGTAAACATGGCAAAACGTGCTTGCGAATTAGAAGATTATTATATGCATTTAGATACTTATGCTGCTGTATTATTTAAAGCCGAAAAATATAAGGAAGCCGAAACACAAGCAGTAAAAGCCATTGAAGCCGCTAAAAAAGAAAAAATGAAAGAAGTTGATTATAAAGAAACTTCTGAATTGCTTAAAAAAATAAAGGCAAAATTAAAAGGATAAGGTAATTTTAAGATAATAAAGAAGCGGCTTGACATACGTATAACCCAGCTGTTTCTGTTCTTAAGCGATTGCTGCCAATGCTAAGGGCTTTAAAATTATTTTTTACAGCTAAATCTACTTCTTCCAACGAAAAGTCTCCTTCGGGTCCAATTAGCACTAAAGTAGATTTGTTATTAAATTCTATTTGTTTGATATTTTCTTTTTCGGAATTGTAACAATGCGCAATTAAATTTTGATTAGCTGTGCTTGAGCAAACAATTTCTTTAAAGGTTTTTAAATCATTAATTTTTGGCAAATAGGCTTGTAAGCTTTGTTTTACGGCACTTTCAACAATCTTTTGAATTCTATCAATTTTAATAACCGTTCTTTCTGAATTTTTGCAGGCAATAAAACTAATTTCATCAATACCAATTTCAACCGCCTTTTCAATCATCCACTCTATTCTATCAATTTGTTTTGTTGGAGCTATTGCTAAATGCAAATAATACTTTCTTTTATCCTGCAATTTTGGTCCGGATAAAACATTGGCAATACATTTTTTATCAGAAACAATTTCCAAAACACCCTCGTAAAAATTTCCATTACCATCAATTAATTGAATATTATCGCCGGTTTTTTTTCTTAAAACCTTAGCGCAATGCCAACTCTCTTCGCTGGTTAGTGTTGCTGTTTTATTTTGAACAGTTGCAATAAAAATATTCATTCCATAAAAATAGGTAATTTTGCGGTACATGAATTACCTAGCCCACGCATTTTTGTCAAATAATAATACCGATTTACTAATTGGTAATTTTATTGCTGACCACTTGCGTGGAAATGATTTTAAAAATTATCCCAACGAAATAATTAACGGTATTTATTTACACCGTAAAATTGATACGTTTACCGATAATCACGAGAGTTTTAAAGCAAGTAAACGTTTGTTTTATGAAGGATATGAGCGTTATAGTGGCATTTTAATTGATATTTATTCTGATCACTTTCTTGCTAAAAATTTTGAGAATTACTCGCATTTGCCATTAAAAGAATTTAGTAAAACGGTTTATCAAACATATAGTCAAAACCAACACCATTTGCCAAAAAGCAGTTCTAACTTTTTAGAATATGTTATTAAAAACAATATATATCATGCTTATTCTTCGATAGAGGGTATTGAAAAAGTGCTCTTTCACCTATCACACAGAATAAAACATGGTGTTATGCTTAATGAATCTATTGCGATATACAAAACGCACGAAAAAGAACTAGAACTAAATTTTGAAATACTTTTTAAAGATGCCATTAAAGAATTTTTATAGGCTATTCATTTTCAAAAAGTTTAATTCTGTTTTTTAAAATTGTTATCTCTTCCTGCATTAAATTAACCTTGTTTAATAAATGCGAAATGGCTTCAATTCCTTCTAGATTGATATCCAAATCATAATGCAAGCGAATTATTTTTTCGAGATCGTTTAGTTTTTCGTTTTCAATGTAATGCACTTCATCATGAACTACAAGAGTAACTAAACCAAGTTCTTGTAATGAAGTAATAAAAGAAAGTTCAATTTCATGCAACTCACAAAATTGTTTTGTTGAGATATATTTTTCAATTTCCATGGCTTTTAATTTTTGCTAATTCATGAAACAATTCTTTTTCTTTATCACTTAAATTTGTTGGGATTTTAATTTTATAGGTAATAAACAAATCGCCAAACTCCCCTTCTTTTTTATAAACAGGAAATCCTTTTCCTTTTAATTTAACTTTTGTACCATTTTGAGTTTCGGGTTTAACGGGTAACTTAACTTTACCATCAAAGGTATCAACAGTAATATCTCCGCCTAAAACTGCTGTGTAAATATCCAATTCAAAATCCGCAAACAAATTACTTCCTTCTCGCTTAAAATTTGTTGAATTAGTTATAGAAAAAGTGATGTATAAATCTCCATTTGGTCCACCATTTACTCCTTCGCCACCATGACCCGGAATTTTTATGATTTGTCCGTTTTCTACGCCGGCAGGAATGGTAAGGCGAATACTTTTACCATTAACGGTTAATGTTTGTTTATGGGTTACATAAACATCTTTAAGATCTAAATGTAATTCGGCGTTAAAATCCTGTCCTCTGTATTTTGTAGCTCCTCCGCTTCTTTTTTTTCCTTGGCCGCCAAACATGGATTCAAAAAAATCAGAAAAATCACTGTCAGAATATTCAGCCCCACCGCCTTGTCTTGAACCGCCAAAACCACTGCCTGCATTTTGAGAGCGCTGTTGTCCTGCCTTTTCAAACTCATCGGCATGCTGCCAATCTTTGCCGTACTTATCGTATTTTTTTCTTTTTTCAGCGTCACTTAAAACCTCATTAGCTTCATTTATTTGCTGAAATTTCTTCTTTGCATTTACATCGTTTGGATTTAGATCGGGGTGGTATTTACGAGCTAACTTTCTATAAGCTTTTTTAATTTCAGCCTCGGTAGCAGCCTTATCTATTTCAAGTATTTTATAATAATCTATAAACTCCATATTTAATTTATTAAAGTGGTAAAATGTAAATCAGAAATTTAATATTAATGTAGTGGTCGTTTTTTTATCATTCCTCCTTTTGTATCCTTAACACTACTCATTACTACAAAGGCATTTGGATCAATTTTTTCAATTTCAGTATTTAATTTATTTAATTCAAGTCTGGTAATAACGGTATAAATAATATCAATATTTTTAGAATCACCCGATTTACCAAAGCCCCGTTTACCATTATATACAGTTACTCCTCTACCCATAGAATTTATTATCATTGCCCTAATTTGCTCGCTATGCGAAGATATAATCGTAACACCAGTATATTCTTCAATCCCTTCAATAATAAAATCGAGTGTTTTTGAGGCAGCCAAATAAGTTATCATAGAATAAAGTGCAATTTCCATAGAAAGAAAATAAGCCGCCGCAGAAAAAATAAAAATATTTATTATGATAATAATATCGCCAATGGTAGTTCCAAATTTTCGACTTAAATAAATTGCTAAAACTTCAGTTCCATCAATAACAGCACCACCACGAACAGACAAACCAATACCTGCGCCAAGAAAAAAGCCGCCAAAAACTGCAACTAATAATGGGTCTTTAGTAATATCCGGAAAATTAACCGTTGCAACACACAAAGCTAAACCTGAAATAGCACATGCAGTTTTTATTGCAAAAGATCGACCTATAATTTTATAACCCAGAAAAATAAATGGAATATTTATGCCAATAATTAAAACATAAAGCGGTATAGCTGTTAGAGCAGAAACAAGCAAAGAAATACCCGTTGCACCGCCATCAATAAAATGATTAGTTAAAAGAAATCCTTTAAATCCAAATGCTGCAGAAAAAATTCCAATAATAATTAATGCTCCGTCTTTAAAAAGTCCTAACAATGTAATTTTAAATTCTCTTAACCCTTTGGCTAATTGATAATTTGAATATGATTTATTTGTCCCTTTAGGCTTATTACTGCTAAGAGTTGTTTTTGTTACAACTTGAGTTAAAATTGGATTCATTTTTACAATTTATTATTTTAAATATACGTTTTTAAAATAAATAACCATCCTAACATATTACTATAAAGTAAGTATTTTATTGTGCCTACATCTTAAAATTAAATCACTCGAAAATTATTTTTTTAATTCCTCTGTAATCTCTTCTTTAGGCAACACACCCACTTTATCTTTATCACGACTTTTCTTATAAACAAAAACAAAAAGCATAATTACGGCGGCAAAAGCAATTAAACCTAAAACGCCCCACAACAAGCCGGATGTAGATTTTACAACCACTAAAAATACAATGCCTACTAAAAACACTGTGGCCAGTTCATTAAACATACGCAACTTAAAAGAACCCGATTTAAACACACCTTGTTTTTGTGCATTTAAAATACGTTGACATTCGAAATGATACAATGTAAGTAAACCAACAACAATTAATTTTAGCCACATCCAAGGTTGCGCAAAATAATAGGTCATATTTGAAAAAATCATCCACCAGCCAAAAACATAAGTACCTATCATAGAAGGCCAGCCAATAATATACCATAATTTTTTTTGCATCAACAATAACTGTTGAGTTAATATTGGTTTAGCAACTTCGTCTTTATCTTGAGCCTCTTTAGTATATATAAATAACCTAACAATGTAAAATAAGGCTGCAAACCAACAGATTACAAAAATTATGTGTAAAGCTTTAACGTATGAAATATCCATAACACAAAAATAAAGTATTATGAGTAATTTTACACGGCTTTTATAATATATTAATTATTAAGATATACCTAATCAACTGCAAATGAAATCTAAAACACCCTCGCAATCTGTCACAATAAATACCGAAGTAGTACTACCAAATGATACAAATCATATAGGGAATTTATTTGGCGGTAAATTATTACAATGGGTGGATATAACAGCCGCAATTGCAGCCCAACGCCATTGTGGAAGAGTTGTAGTTACAGCAGCCATAAATCACGTTTCGTTTGAAAATGCGATTAATCAAAATAGCATTGTAACTCTTGAAGCAAAAGTAAGCAGAGCATTTTCAACGAGTATGGAGATTTTTGTAGATGTGTTTGTAGAAAACCCTGTTACAGGAGCTAAAACAAAGTGTAACGAAGCAATTTTAACCTTTGTAGCAATAGATCAAAATGGTTCTCCTCTCCCTGTTCCTGAAATAATCCCCGAAACTGATGTTGAGAAAAAACGTTACGATAGCGCTTTAAGAAGAAGACAATTATCGTTAATACTTGGAGGAAGAATGAAACCTGAGGAGGCTACTGAATTAAAAGCCTTGTTTTTGAAAGATTAATTTTAATTGATTTAAAAAAAGCTTTACACCACACCTTATTTTTTTGAATGCAATTCTTGTTTAGACATTGGTCGTTTATTATACTGCCAATTAAACCCTTTTATTTTTGTATTTAAAGGATCAATATCCTTTAAAGGCGTAATATTCCCTTCCACTTTTGGTTTTAATGTAACACGATCGATATCTTCATTCTTAAACCACATATTTATTTCAGAACAAGTTGTTTTATTTAAACCACCAATTTTATTTTTATTTTTTACGTAATATAACATTTCGGCATTTCCAAGAACAATGGCTTTTCTTATTGTATCGTTTTTTATAAACGCTTCAAGACTTCTGCCCGAGAGTTGATTAAATTTATCAATCGTATCTGCTTGCTGAATTAAAAAGGCATTACTTTCTAATTTAAACCCATTAATGGTGTTTTTGCCAACATAAACCTTAATGAGTTTGGCGGTAGCTTGAGATTTATTACTCCATAAAAAAGGATTTTTGAATAATTGTAATAACGAATCTTTTGTGTTAAGTGACGCAGAATCTGCTCTGGCTTGCATATCACTTTTAAAAATTTTT
>Ga0208755_100365_pt1 | contig 13033 bp, 5 predicted proteins | sample LakWasMet57_HOW8_2_FD_183891 | JGI IMG/M metagenome (GOLD analysis project Ga0208755, IMG submission 183891) | Freshwater sediment methanotrophic microbial communities from Lake Washington under simulated oxygen tension - Sediment Metagenome... | ecosystem: Environmental > Aquatic > Freshwater >... | reverse complement strand
TAAATATACGGCGGAAGAGCTGATTAGCAAGCGCCCGGAGGTGCGTGACCAGATCAGTCAGTTCATGCGTGACAGGCTGTTGCGTCACGGCATCCAGATCGATGAGTTCAGTATCGTTAATTTCCGATTCTCAGAAAGTTTTAACCAAGCCATTGAAGCCAAGACGACAGTACGGACAAGCTACTTGATATAGACATGTATTGACAAGTACATCCATAATGGACAGCGGCACTGTCATTTAGGCCATTTATTGATTAAGTTCTTTTCCAATTAGTAAAATCTAGTTCTAATTGGAAATTAATACATTAGAAATACTTTAAATGGATTGATAAACGATGAATTCACATTCTGACTCTCCTACACGCTTCAAGATAGTTATTCCACGGTTAACTTTAACTACTGTAGATGATCAGAGTATCGACAATGATAATCAGACAACTAGCTACAATGATGTTTTATCGAGCTCCTATCGAGTTATTCCCAGAACGAAACTTCTAAATGCGAATGTTAGAACTGCTGGTCTATCAAACTGGACACCAGTTACTTTTGATTTATATCCGATAGTTCTTTGCGGTGATGGTTCACTATGGAGTGAAGCTAATATGTGGATTTTGTCTATATTACAAAGCAAAATTACAACTAATATGCGAACTATTGATAGTGTTGCTAGTGATTTGGCTGCTTATAGACAATTCCTTGAAGAGTATAGAATTGATTGGTTACTGTTCCCTTCGCATAAGCAAAATCGACCAATTCATAGATTTAATGGCCGTCTAAAATATTTAATCCAAAATCAAGAAATTGCATCAAGTACTGCTAAACGAAGAATAGCTACGGTAATTCGATTCTATAGATGGCTAGTAGAGGAAAATGGTTTTAAACCACAAAACCCACCCTGGAGAGAGTCTGAGAGATATATAGAATTTAAGGGGGGTTATGGATTTTCAGGATATAAGAAGATTCAAACAACAGATTTAAACATATCTTCTTCCAAAGAACTTAACCCTTATGAAGGATATATTGATGATGGCGGAAAGCTCCGACCACTATTTCCGGTAGAGCAAGAGTGGTTAATTAACGCACTTCTACATCTTGGCAATACAGAAATCACATTGATACATATTTTTGGTTTGGTAACTGGGGCTCGCATTCAGTCATTATTAACTATGAGGGTACATCATTTTGACACGCTAAAGGATGATGATGGCTCTAAGTTTGTGCGAATTCCAATAGGATCTGGAACAGATGTTGACTCTAAAAACAGTAAAAAAATGGTCGTATGGATCCCTGTTTGGTTTTATAAAATACTACACATTTATGCAGTAAGTGAACGGTCAAAAAAAAGACGCCAGAAAGCAATTGGTGGAGACTGTAGGGAGCAATATTTATTCCTTACAACAAATGGAGCTCCATATTACGATGCAAGCAATACAAAGTTTGTATCTGACAAAAAAATTAGGCACTCTAAAAGAGGTCAGGGGGTCAGGCAATACATTACAGATTACATTTTGCCTCATATTAATCAAAACTATGAAAAGGATTTTCATTACACTTTTCATGATCTGCGTGCAACTTTTGGAATGAATCTGCTAGAAGAGTTACTGCCATCTAAACAAAATGACGAATATAACCTTCATGAAATTCTTGATTTTATTAAAGTAAGGATGGGGCACTCTTCATTATCCACAACAAACCATTATCTAAATTATAGAAAGCGTCAAAAGTTAGCCAAATTTGCACAAAGTAGCTGGGAGGATCGACTCTGTGTTTTAGCAAATAGTGCACTAGAGAAGTCACATGAATAAGTACTTCGATAGAGAAATTCAATACATTAGTTTTCCATTTTCTGGGACGCTTGATGATTTTAATATTGAAAATCTTAGAATAATATTTTTTCCATCCAGATCAGTTGATATTGGCTCATTGTGCTACATTCGTAGGGATTTTGATCAGAAACGAGTAAGCACTGGAAAAGGTAGACGTGTAGATCTCTCATCTTTCAGTTTACCTAGAAGAGAAAATGCTAAAAGGTTAATTAGTTATTTCACGAACCAATATATTAGTAGTGGAAAAAAACCAGTAAGCCTTTATGGAGCAGCTAGGTGCTTTATGGCTTTTATTGATTGGTGTGACAGTAAATCCTTACCTGATCCCTTACTAAGTTTAAAGGTTTGTAGGGATAGGTTTTTCGACTATTCCAATCATTTACGTTTAATGACTCAGCAAAGCTTGTTGTCCACAAACGCTGCATCTGATTATCAAAATACTCTGCTCATATTTTTAAATGACTATTATGAGGTTGATGATTTTAGCGCTGGCGTAGACATTATAAAAAAAGATTTTAAGACGACTGAACACAGAGAGGTGTCAGATTCGTCCTCTCAAGAAAAGGTGTTCAGCTTTAGCTGTGCGCTTTTTGAGGGGCTTTGTCAACTTACTATAGATAAGAACTTATATCCTTTTAAACTTTCATTACCAGCGTTTTTAAATTATAAAAATGACTCGTTGTGGCTTTTCCCCGTTGTAAGATGGTTTTTAAATACAAGCATCCAAACCCAAAAGGATTATTTTGCTTACGATTATTTCGAAGGTCGATTAAGAAGTAAGGAGGAGTTAGTTCCTCATTTGAAATACGCTTATAACATTAAGTTAATTTTAGATAATGCAAACGCTTGTTTAGAGAGATCAAATGCTGACTTTCAAAGTAAAGATCGTATAGAGCGTGGAAGCCTTGCTCTAAAAACCTTCTTTTTAATATTCATTGCTATTACTGGAATGAATCCATCACAAGTTGCATCATTAAAATGGAACGACGAAGCTGATATTTCGGCAAAATCACCAATACCCAATCGACAAGGTTTCCGTACTATCAAGTATAGAGCCAATAATAAGATTGTTCATTTTGAAATTGGTGTGAAGTATATGGGGCTATTTCGAAGGTATCTTGAGTTAAGAAAGTATCTACTCAACGGAACAGAGTCTGAATTACTTTTTTTTAGGCATAGCAAAAAGCGTGATAGATTAACTAATAACCCCTTACCTGTATTGCCTGATATTTGTGTTGCCGTTTATAAAATTTTTTTAGAAATTGCTCCAAATTTGCCAAGGGTAATGCCTAGTAATTGGAGAGCATCAAAGCAGGATTTCTTAATACGAAACTTTGACCCTGTTACAACAGCTATAGTCATGCAACACAGTCTCGAAACCTCCCAAAAAAACTATACTAATGGTTCTAAGGAGACGATGAAGGAGGAGTTGGGTAACTACCTAAATAAAGTCGAAAATTCTATTTTGTTAAATAAGGATTCAAAGTCAAATGAGTTTGAACATTCTCTTGGGTTTTGTGAATCTCCCAATAACCCAAAACAATTTAATAATGAGACTAGTTTAGTTCCAGATTGTAAAAGAACAGAGGGTTGCCTATTCTGTAAGCAATATCGAGTTCATGCTGATAACAAAGATATTCGTAAATTACTTAGCGCACGTTTTTGTATTGAAAAAATTTCCCATCTTGCAACTAATAATGAGCAGCATGAGCGTAGTTTCAAACCCATATTAGATCAAATTAATTCAATATTAGGATTATTGAGAAAACATAACTCTAGCTTGGTAGAGCTAATTGAGAATGAAGTTTATATCGATGGTGAGCTGGATCAAGTCTGGGCGTCCAAATATGAGAGCTTATTGGAGTTTGACCTAGTTTGAAAAACATAAATTCTTACCAAAACGGATTTAATCATAATCAAATAAATACCGTTGATTCCCTCAACCCAATTGCACCGACTTTTGATGAGGTTGTTAGCTGGAGTCGAAATGGTAAGCCCGCATCTAGATATGGAGATATGATTTTAGATTTGAGCGGGTATGGTTTAAATGATAAAACTGTAACGTTGAGTTATCAATTCTGGGATGATGGTGATGTAACAGAACAGCGACAAAATCTTCTTAATGAGATGCGTTGGATAATATATTTATTAAGAAAGTATAAGCCTGAGTTAAGTGTTGGAACACTTTCAGGATATTTTACACTTCTACGATCTATCGCTAATTTTTGCGAAAATTCCAACTGTTCATTTAGGGATGTATTGTCCAGCCAAAATATGGCGCTATATTGGGCAATAGATCATAAAAGAACTACAACTTATCTGAATGGATTGTTACAGCTTTTGGCACATTTAGATGCGAAGGTTGTTGGATATAAAGTATGTGGTAAAAAGACATTGCTCCAATTAATTAAGATATATCGAGAATGGGTAGCAGCAAGGCGACAACACCCACCAATCCCAACAAGAATATATTCTTATGTGCTAGCAACTCTGATTAATGAGGTGAACGTTTTTTTAAGTGTTGCTGACAGTGTTACTTTACTAATTAAAGAATGTATTGATAATCCTCTTGCCGGAAGAAGCCAAAGCAGTCATCGGAGAATTGCCAAAAGAACTGGAGAACAATCTAAGAATGCACCGGACTTCACTAAACTTCTTCAGAAGTATAATTTAGAAAAATTTTGGGAACAGCGAGGCTATCAGACATCAGTTAAGGGTTTGGCCAGCATGATTGCTGAAGCTAGAGATGTTGCAGCGCTTCAAATACAAGCATTCAGTGGAATGAGAGCCGGTGAGGTAGAGTCTCTTCCCTTTTTCTGCTTAGATGAAGAGTCTAATAATGGCGCAAAACACTACATTATTAAGGGGCGAACCACTAAACTTTCTTCTGGAAAAGTGAAGCGTGTGCAATGGATAACTAGCTCTAGTGGTAAGCAAGCAATCGAATTGGCACAGAAAATATCCATTGCATTTTATTCTGCATTTGGAGATGTACCAGGAAAGTCAAATGAAAGAATTAACAGTCACTACCTCTTTGTGGCATCCGTATTTTCAATAAAAACATTCAGAAATATTCCTTTTCAATATAATGTTTTTTCCAAAAGAGATAATTTACGTGCAAAGCTTCAGCCGATTATTTATGAGGAGGATTTGCAAGAGCTTGAAAGAATAGACTTACATCGGGCGTGGCGTGACGAGTCTAGATTCGAGGTAGGTAAGCCATGGAACTTGACTACACATCAACTGAGGCGATCACTAGCTTTGTATGCACAGAGATCTGGCCTAGTCTCAATTCCATCTCTAAAACAACAATTGCAACATATAACAAGAGAAATGTCTTATTACTATGCCAGAGGATCAACTTTTGCAAAAAACTTTATATTAAATGATAGCTCAATTAAACATTTCGGACATGAATGGCAGAATAGCGAACCTATTTCACAATATTTAAGTTATTTGAAAAACGTAATCTTGAATGATGACCACTTATTTGGCTCGCACTTTAATTGGGTTGATAAAACCTTGCGCAACGAGGATGGCATAATATTAATTGATCGCGAGAGTACATTTCTGAAGTTTAAAAAAGGTGAAATGGCCTACAAGGAGACAATAATTGGTGGTTGCGTTAAAACTGGGCCATGCAACATCAGCCCTGTAGACTTTTTGCAAGTAGAGTGTTTAAAAAGCCATTGTAAAAATCTTGTTGGTAGTAGAGTAAAGCTAGAGCGAGTAATAAATGTACAAGCAAAACATGTTTTTCGGCTTCATGAGATTTCAGCAGAATCCTCCGAGTATTTGCAAGCTAGATCTGATTTAGACGTGCTTGTTGATACATTAAAACAATTAAACGAAGAGAGTTGATTGATTATGGAAAATGAAGCTCTTATTGAGTATTTTGAGGCATTAGAGAGGCTAAAAAAGGGTACGCCCAGAATATTATCTAGGGGTACTAAAATTACTAATGATGCAGTTTCACTAGAGGCTGGAAGGAAAAAGGGAAGCATAAAAAAATCCCGTGAACCGTTCCGAGAGTTAATTCTGGCAATTGAGCTTGCTTCAACTGAACAGTTAAATGATAAGAATCAAACCAAGGATAAATTGGTAAAGGTAAGAAACGATTTAAAAAGTTTACGTGAGCAACTTGACGATTCACTAGCTAGAGAAGTTTCTTTATTGCTTGAACTTTACGAAGCTAAAAAGCTTCTGTCTAAATTCACTGGCGCAGAAATTATTCCAATCAGAAGTTCCAATAAAAATGATTAATAGTAACTCTTGCTTGTTAGCTTAAGTTTCTTTATAAAAATTTACTCTAACACCTTGAGTCATATCTCAACTTGATTTTTTTCTAGCCAAAACTCTGGTTTTAGCATGAGTATATGGGATAAATATATTTAACTTTATAAGCAAGCTAAAAACCCAATCTAATAGGATTCTTTGTGTATGCTAAACTTCTCAAGCAAGATGCTTATAGAAGTTTTCTGTTGAGGGATATAAATGTCTAATGGATGATGGTCCTCCCACCCTAGAGCAGATGGGAGTCTATTGGTAGATTTGTACCTCAAGACAAATCATTAGCAACAAGTCGTAAGAGGTTAATCGCCATAATTACAGGCAACTCAGTCTAATAGGCTTAGAAGAAACTTCAATTTATCCTTTTAGCAGCTTCAAAATTAAATTCTCAGTCAATACTGAGAACAATAATAAGAGTAATTTTTACAGTAATTACATACCTCTTGAATCCTCATCTTTAAAAAATAATGTCAGCCAATATGAAAGTTAAAAACTCTGCAATTATTTATACAGGTTATACCTATCAAACATTGCAAGGGGTAAAGATATTAGCTGATTGGTTAAGCAGCCCAGCGACCTATGCTCGTGTAGCGTTCGAGGCAGATGAAGATAATGCAGAAATTCCGACTGGAATTGATGACATTGTTTGTGAGAGACCTGACGGGGTAGTTGATTTCTGGCAAGTTAAATTCACACCATCACCAGAAAAAGCAGAGAACTCGTTTAATTGGGAATGGCTTTTAGCTGTATCTGGTAAAACAGAGCGCTCAAGATCAATTCTAAGAAAAATATATGACGCAATATTAAAAGTTGACGAAAGTAAACTTGGGCAGGTGATATTACTATCCAACAAAGTACCAGATAGGAAAATGGAGGATAGTCTTAAGGGTAATAAGTTTAATTTCGATAAGATTGATGCCACAACACAAAAGCAAATAACCGATCAATTGGGGGATGAAAAAGCAGCGAGATATTTATTCTCTAAGCTAACAGTTCAACACAGCGATAAGAACTATTTGGTGCTTCGTAACAGTGTTGAAGCAGAGTTGATAAAGTATTCGGATCAAGCCGGTGTCGAAAGACTCATAAATCGATCTCGAGAATGGGCCATGTTTCGAGATACACCATCCGAAAATGGTTGGATTTATTTACATCATTTACGGGAGCTTTTATCCCTGCAAAGACCAGACCCTATACCAGAGTTGTTTGCTGTACCTGAGGACTATTGCGTTCCGGACATAAGTTTCCATGAACAAATATTAGACAAAATTAAGAACTCTTCAGGCGAGACAATTACTTTGACTGGAAGTCCAGGAAGTGGAAAAAGCACCTACTTATCCTTCTTATGCGAGAAACTGGATGAACTAAAAATACCACTTATTCGACATCACTATTTTTTATCGTTAGGAGATTCCACTACCGATAGATTAAGTCCTAGGGTAGTTGCTGAGTCTTTGTTGTATCAAATTAATAGTTTTCATAATAAAGCTAACGCTGATACATCTAGGCCCGAAGGATTGAGCGAGGCACTTAAACAATGTGCTTCATATTACAAAAGCAAGGGAGTACCGTTTGTTGTTTTGATAGATGGGCTTGATCATGTATGGCGAGATAATGGAAAAAATAAAAAACCATTAGAAGAAATATTCAAGCAGATACTTCCCGCGGCTGAAAATCTGGTTGTCCTTATTGGTACGCAACCAGTTGATGATGAGCTTTTGCCAAATCGGTTATTACAATTCTCTCCTAAAGTGCATTGGCAATGGTTGCCAAGCATGACAGGTAACTCAATCTACGAGTATTTGAATCAACAACTTAAAGCAGGAAGATTGTTCACTAATTGCGATGAAAGTCACAGTGATTCAGTGATTCGAGCTAGTGCTAGTGCAATGCTAGGAGTTACTAAAGGCTATCCATTGCATGTTATATATTCTGTAGAGTATCTCTCCATTAAAGGCAAAGCACTGACCGATTGGGAAATTGAGAAGTTGCCTCCATGTATGGACGGCAATATTGCGAACTACTATGCGGATCTTTGGAGAGGTTTGAATTATAAGCAAAGAGATGTACTCCATCTTTGTAGTGGATTTCAATTTGCATGGCCGAGAAATGGGGTTGGAAAAGTTGTATCTGACGAGCATAGCGAAGCACCTAGCGTTGATGCTGTCGCTCATATGCTTTCCGAAGGATTTAATGGAGTTAGACCATTTCATGAAAGCCTAGTTGTTTTTGTCAAAAATCAGGAAGAGCACGAACGTAGAGTTAATGAGCTTCTGCCAGGTGTTTGTGATTGGTTAAGTAATTTAGCTCCACCGTATTTAAAAGATAACTGGCTATGGTCAAGCCAAGCAAAAGCTGGAAACTCTAATCCACTGCGCCAAGGAGTTAATCGAGACTGGATACTAGATAGAGTTACACACGGTATGCCGGTCGACTCTTTCTTGCGATTACTTTCAGAGGCTGAATATTATGCTTTTGAAGATAACGAGTATTCGGAAGCCTACAAGCATCGAGAACTCAAAATGAGGTTAGCTAATGGACCAAAATTTCAAACTTGGGACTCTACAAATTTAGAGATTCTATCTACAAATAGCGCAGATAGTTTTTGCATAAACGAGGCTTTATCTCGCCAGAATGAATACTCTCCAATCAGGCTCTCCATATTAGCAATTTCCCTCTGGGAGCAAAACGACATTGAGCGCGCACAACAATTGTCGCGTAAAGCCATCTCAAGATACAGCACGAATTCAAAGCTGATGAATTCAAGTAGTCCTCAAGATGATGAAAATGAAACTGTGGCAGTCATAAAGGCCGGCGTACTGACCGATAGCCTTAACTTTGATTCAATTTTCGATAAAGCCTTTATACATTGGTCGGATAAGTTAATAAAGTCATTTAGAGATGCATGCTGTACGATTCCTGATATAGATTTATTAATGAGGGCATGGAAAGTCTTGCCTAATAATCATGATCAGAAAAGGTTAATAGAACTTGATGTAATCAGATTAAGCATTTTGGAAAATGCCGAAATTGGCTTGCGCGAAGAGAGTAAAGAGTTTCTGAACCAAGGGCTACTAAATTTTATAGCACTATTTTCAGAATCTGAATTTCCAGATATTTCTACCGCATATTTGGATGAGGAAATTGAATCAGTATTCAAAGTTAAGCCTAAGCAAAATTATTCTGGCTGGTTCTTCAGTAGTATAAATTTAAGATTAAGCGCGGAAGGTGATTTTTGTTGGCTTCCTATCGATTATAAGGTTGATGGCATTGACACCTCTCCTCTATACGAGTTGTTAAATCACTTCGCAGACGCTGCTGCTTTTACTTTGAATTACAAAAAGGAGCTCAGCTTTGACTTTGCATGCACATTTCTAGATGACACACCATACCTGGATAAAAGTACTGGCTGGGAGTCTCAGCAACAAGAAACTCTTTTCAGGCGCGACTGGGTTGAAATTTCAGCTGACTGCCATCTTGTGACATGTAGTGACCTAATTAACGATGAAGTAATTAAGAATATATTAGCTAATGATGAAGTAAATACTGAGTGGTTGAGGTTATGGTATTTAGAGCAAAATTGTAAGCTGATGACTGATACAGCTGCTGAATATCTCATTGAGATTGAATCCAACCGTTTATTGAGTGAAGTCGGTGAAACAATTGATAGGTCAAACACGTTTCTAGAGTTAGCTCGCATTGCACAGTTGCATAATCTAACCACACACTTTGAAAAATGTTTAAGACTCACTTGGGATTTTGTATTGGGTTACATCCACCATAAAGATCCAACTATATTTGATGTTTTACACGGTATTGATTATTTATCTGATAAAGATCCAAAAGCTGCACTTAATTTATTAGAGCGAGTTTCACCAACCGTTTTCAATATTTCAGAATTTACAGATGGGGACGAAACTAGACATGCTAAAACTACATTTTCAAAAATAATTGCAAAATTAAACTTACAAACAGCTGCATCTATATATGATCATAGGCTGGGCGAAGGCGAATGGTACTATGCGGATCAAACGCTCTTACATGTGCTCGAGCATAGTGATTTTTCAAATCCAATTATTAAACACCTATTTTTAACTGGATTATCATCAGAATGTGTAGAACTCTTGAAACAAAAACAAGAGGCTGGAGACACTAATTCAATTGATATTGTGGATCAATTGAAAAGGGATTTAGGTCTAAAGTTTTCAATAGCTGATGAGAAAGTTGAAGCTCAAAATGAATTAGATTCATTCGGTGAAAACATCACGCTGAATCTCTCGGATTATCCTCCTAAAAAATACAATGAAATCATTGCTGCGTTAAAGGGTAAATTCAGTACCAGTGGTTTTTGGAAAAACTGGTACGAATATTGGGTTAGTTGTGGGCAAGAAGCTGAACTAGTTAAGGTATTGATTCCAGATTTATCAGAAATGACTGATGATTTTGATGATAGACGGTATTTACTGGATATGCTTTTCGAAAGTCATCGCAGGCTAAGTGGTAAAAACAAAGCATTTAAGACATTAGTAGCTGCTCATAAAGGTATGAATGGCTGGGCTAATTGGTATGAAAGTACTGAAGCTAGCTTAAAAAGATTAAAGAAAGTTGCCGAGTTATATCCAAACCGGATAAATGAATTCATAAAAGACACTTCAAAACAGCGAAGAATCTGGGATGATAAATTAGGAAATTTAATCATACCCGGTGACAAATTGGTTTATTTGTTTTCACAAGCAAATAAAGTCGAAGAGGCCTCAAAGTTATCACTTGAGATGATCGAAGCTTTGGAGAGAAGTTTAAGAAATATTCAGTTAACAAAACCGATTATAGACTGGGAAAGCAACTGTAGTTCAGACGAGTTGCTATTAAAAGTCCTGATTTCGAGAGTCAAAATTCCAGTCTCATCAGTAAAAATGAGGACAATAGAGATACTGTCTTCACTTCTACAAAGTAAGTTGCCTGGTGTTGAAACACTTTTAATTAATGACTTGCAATCTAGGCTTCAAGAGTCCGAAGTTGTTGAAGCTCTCAGCATATTTTATTTTGCGAAAATTAAAGGTTACATACCACCTTCAGATTTAGGTCTTAATATTAAAGCTAGATCAATATTATCTGACCTTATATTGAAAGAGTTTAATCAAAACTCTGCTAGTAAAGGTAATTATATTGGTGAGTATTTGCCGTACATTGAACAACATAAGAATAATAATGATTTCAGCCGTTTTCAAGGTACCCATGTGCCACTTATTTATTACGGCACATTGGAAAGAATAGAGAACACTTACGGGCTTCCGCTTACCTCATTTTATGTGTCCGAATGGAATAATACTTTTGACTATCAGCCTGCTGCAGCTACCTCTGTAGATTATTTTTTTGGAGGGGGAAGAACAAGGAATACTGGGCAGTTCTATACTCAGGCAAGCCATAGGGGCCGCTCAGCGTATTTACGCACGATTGAAATAGCCAAACGTTACTTTGATATGCCAGATTCGTACGCTGAAAGCCTGTCAATATTGGCATTGCCAATTGAGCCTGCATATATTGGACTGAATTTCGAGAAGCCCACATGGATTAAAGAGTGGATTGGAGAGTCGGAAGTAAGTAAAGAAGTGATTCAGAAATTTATTGAGACAATAGTTAATGAATTCTCAAATGCTAATCCATATGACGAATTGTTAGCATTTTCATTTCCAATAATGTTGAAGAATAATGAGTGGATAGATTTGACTCTCCAGAGAGCTTTTCGCATTAACTCGTATGTGGATGAAGTATTAAATGACAATCATGGAGTTTGCACTGGAAAGCTTTTTGAAAGCTCAAAATCATATAAGTTTAACGATAGCTTAACTGGTTCATTCTTAGCTCAGCGCACCTATCCTTTAGATCGACATGGAAGCTTCTATATAGATATTGAGTCTCGAGGCCTGTATGCACCTAAATTCAACTTAAACGGTAAAAAACTAAGTGGGACAACAGTTGATGGGAAGTTTACTTTTGATATTGATGGTAAAAAAATAGGTAGGGCTGGATTTTGGTTTAACAACTGGCAGCCCACTTATCCCAAGGGAGTGAGGTCGCTTTGTGGTACATATACATCAGTTAATAAGAGTGCAACTTCGGAGTGGCTTAATTTTACAGATTCTGCAAAAGTACACTTTTATTCGTGTGAGGCAAATATTTTAAGCTCGAAAAATGATTACAGTGATTTGGCTACGTCACAAATATTTTTTGAAATTATTAATGATAGTAAATCTTAGATTGTCACTGAGATAAATTCTACCGACTCTTTAGGAAACAATATGTTGTCAGGATATGTAATTTTACAAGAGTTTTCGAATTAATTATTAAAATCTAAATCCTTTACTCTCAGCCCCATACACTAATTAACACTGAGACCTGCACCATAGATCAATTGTGCAATCAACTGACAAGTACCACTTATCACTTCTACGCATGCTTTAACTTCAGGCACATTCACCACCACAGGCACCCGATGACGCTATTGGACACAATTCAATCCCTTCATTTGTCCTAAATACTGATATAAGAAAACCAAGGCATTTAATGCCTGTGTTTGGGTGGGGCTGAGCATGATCGATGAAACGCAAGATGATTCAGAAAAGCTTCGACTTCTGGAACTCCCATTGAATCAGGATGGCGCTTTTGGTGGAAAAATATAAAGCGTTTAATCCAGTGGGTATCAGCCTATTCAGTTCTAAAACTAAAATGCCGGCGACGGCAGATGATTGAAACGAGTACTAATAGACGAGGCGGTTGGCTAACAGAAAGTGTTTGACCCCATAAGCTTAACTCCTACAGTGGTGATAAAAAAGTTAATAGTTTACAATCAGAAAAACAAGACTGATGCGTCTCTATATTAATATTTCAATATAGAGACCGAGAAACAATAAAACCAA
>Ga0208755_100357_pt1 | contig 13255 bp, 15 predicted proteins | sample LakWasMet57_HOW8_2_FD_183891 | JGI IMG/M metagenome (GOLD analysis project Ga0208755, IMG submission 183891) | Freshwater sediment methanotrophic microbial communities from Lake Washington under simulated oxygen tension - Sediment Metagenome... | ecosystem: Environmental > Aquatic > Freshwater >... | reverse complement strand
TTTTGGTTACGCTGCTGCATTATTAGTAAAAGAATTAGGGTGTCGTTTGGATATTTTTGCGCCAAACCCTCAAAATCCAAGTATGTCTGGTGCAATTGAGTCTTACTTAAAAGAGTCAAACAAACGCTAGTTTGCTTTATTTAAAGCAGTCTCTATTCGTTTAAGATGATTAATTATTGAAGCCTCTATCTGCTTATAGTCTTCGCTCTTTTTACCAATATATAAAAACGATAATATTATTTTTTTGTTTTTAGCCCTTACCACCTCATAAAACCCAGCTTTATTTAATCGGTATGCTTCGCGCATTCTCCGCTTTAATTTATTTCTATCATGCGCCCTTTTAAATGTTCGCTTTGGCACTACAAACATGGCCTGACAGGGATTTACGTATTCAATATCCGTTTCTAAATAAATTACTTTTAAAGGAGAAGAAATGGAACTGTGTCCTTTTTGAAACAACAAATCAATGTTCTTCTTACTGCACAATCGCTCTTGTTTATTAAATTTTGTTTCGATTTTGGGTTTTGTTTTAAATTTAATTTGCTATCAAATATGGGCTCTTTTAATAAAAAATGAAAGCCCTTAGTTCAATAGTTTGATTGGTAAAGATAATTTTTTACTTTTACACACATAAACAAAAAAATTAATTATGGGAAAAGGTGATAAAAGAACTAAACGTGGCAAAATACATATTGGATCAACAGGTGTAGTTCGTCAAAAAAAGAAAAAAACTGCAGCTAAAAAAACTGCTAAAGCTCCAGCTAAAGCAGCAGCAAAAAAAGCAGCTCCAAAAAAAGCGGCGGCAAAAAAAGCTGAATAAAAATTTTAACACTAAAAGCTGTCAATCTCTGACAGCTTTTTTTGTATTTACAAATACCGCACATTAACCAAACAAGTACCCGCTTGTTTACAATTTCATGAATCTTTCTGACTTTAATAAACAAGCGCAACGCCTTAAAAAAGAAAATCAAACTTTTTATAGGAGGTTAAGTTTGCGGCCACCAAAAAACTTAGATGAAATTATTCACGAAGCACACACTGCTGTTTTTCAAAAAACAGATTGTTTAAGCTGCGCTAACTGCTGCAAAACAACCTCGCCTATCTTTTATCAGCGCGATGTTGAACGAGCTGCAAAAGCAGTTAAAATGAAGCCTGGGGCATTTATTGAAAAGTATTTAAAAGTGGATGAGGACCAAGATCTTGTATTGCAGCAAGCGCCTTGTCCGTTCTTAAATTCAGACAATTATTGTTCAATCTACGATAACAGGCCAAATGCTTGTAGAGAATATCCTCACACCGATCGCAAAAAAATGCATCAACTATTAGATCTTACATTTAAAAACACGTTGGTTTGCCCGGCGGTGCTTCAAATTACAGAAGACATCAAGAAGAAGTTAGATGCTTAACTTTTACTAATTATTTAATACCTTTATATCTAAGCAAACATAAATGAAAGCATTTTTAATTGTGGTTATCTCTCTAATTTTTTCTTCTTGTTCTAACAGTGAAAATAAGAACAGAAAAATTGACGGTTCCTTCAACAAAGAGATTGGTGATAGAATAAAAATACTCAACAAAGATAGCGTTCAGTCCGACTCTCTAAAAATTAATCCAAACGAAATTGATAGTGTTGTAAATACTTTAATTTTACTTTCTAAAGATATTGAAAACACGAGTGCCTCCATTAATAAATCCAACAGTTATTTTGATACACTTGCCAGCGAACACAGTTTTAGTCCCTACGATTTTATTAAGCTAAAAAACGGCATGCATGTAGATGATATTGCCACAACTTTAAAACAAAACGAGTTAACTTTTTTTAATAAGATATTATTAAAAAATAATAAGAGCGATCTGTTGCTGCATGCTGCACAATAAAAGAGTAAACGCCTCTCGCGAAAAGAATTATTTTATCGACAACATTTTGGCAACGTACTTACCAATAACATCAAACTCTAAATTGATAATACTACCCGGTTTAATTTGATTAAAATTTGTATGCTCAAATGTATAGGGAATAATATGTACAGAAAATGTTGTTTCAGTAGATGTAACAACCGTAAGACTTACGCCATTAATTGTAATACTTCCCTTTTCTACGGTAATAAAATTTTTTCTTTTTTCGTGCTCAAAAACAAATTCCCAACTGCCATTTAAATCTTTAACCTCAACACACTTGGCGGTTGTATCAACATGCCCTTGCACAATATGCCCGTCAAACCTACCATTTGCAGGCATACAACGTTCAATATTAACTTTATCGCCAACCTGTAAATTTCCTAAATTAGTTCGCTTTAGTGTTTCGTTTATTGCGCTTACTGTGTAATTATTACCCTCAATTTTTACTATAGTTAAGCACACGCCATTATGTGCAACGCTTTGATCTATTTTTAATTCATGCGTTAGTTTACTTGAAAAAGTAAAATTTAAATTTGTATTTTCTTTTTCAATTTTTTCAACTCTTGCAAGAGTTTCTATAATGCCTGTAAACATAAATTAAAGTTAATTCTTTTTATCTATTCTTTTAGCAACTGCTTAATTAAGCTCTCGGTGTTTTGCTTAAAAACCTCGTAATCATTGCCCGTGGCCGGTCCGCTAAACCCCGTGTGTATTTTAATTACTTGGTGTTGCTTATTTAAAAACAGTGTAGTAGGAAAAGCTGAAATTTTATTGAGTGCCGACAGCACCTCGCCGGCTTTTTCTTTACCTGTTTGCTGAGTAACTAGTATATCATAATCCATATTAAGTTTCTTTTTTAGCCGCAATAAGCGGCCTTTTGAAACCTCAAAATCGCTTGATTTTTCAAAAGCCAATGCAATAATTTCTAATCCATCATTTTTATACTGTTTGTAAACACCAGCTAAATAAGCACTTTCATCCATGCAATTCGGACACCAGCTTCCCATTACTTGTATAATAACAGGTTTGTTTGCGAATTTTTTATCGCTTAATGTTACAGTTTTTTTATTTAGATCTGGAAATGAAAAATTAATAACTGCATCTTTATTTTTTAAAAATGTAATTTCATCTGCACTTTTTAATTTAAAATCAGGGTTTTGTATAGCAGTCCAAGGCTCTTGCCAACTGGCGCCACTATAAAAAGTGCCGTTAATTTTTCCATCCACTAATTCTGCCGTAAATAAAAATGCGTGGCTTCCATCAAAGCAAGAAAGAAATAATTTATTGCCACTCTTCATGCCTTCCAAATAACGATAATCACCGGTCTCTGTTAAAAAAGTTCCGGTAACATAATCGGTTTGTTCTACATGATGAAAAACACCAATTGCTTTTGAACTATCTTTTGTATTTGGAGAAAATGTTGTTTCCCACTTCCCTTCAAAACATGGATTTGCTTTACCTGGAACAAATGCAAAACGATTGGTTTCGCCATAAACAGCTTTAAATTTTAGTTTGTTGTTTGTTGTTTTATAATAATTTATCCAAATTCCTTCCAGATTATCACCAACAAAAACTGTTTTAAATTCAGTATCAAATACCGGCATTTTAAAAATTACCGAATCGCCCTTAATAATTATTTCGTCAACTATTATGCGCTCGTCGGCATTTTTAATAATGATGGTTGGTTTTTTGCCTTTGTATTTAATGTCAAAATTAAAAGGAAGTTCTATGTTGTTTTCTTCGTTTAAAATTAAAACCCCACGGTAAGTTCCTTCTTTTAATTTTTTTGAAAACATAGAAGAAGTCAATAGAATAAAAATTAACAGATAAGCGTTTTTAAGAACTCGTACTTTAGCCACGAATTTAAGGGATGTTGCCAACTCTTTATTTTTAATTTGGTAACTAAACATTTTTGTGCTAATTCGTGTAATTAGTGGCTAAATTATTTAGCGTTACTCATTGCTGCTAAATTCGCAATTCTAAACAATAAACGAGCAGCAACGTTTGCGTCCCAATCATCGCCATCAGCACTAGGTGAAACTTCATTTATATCAAAGGCAATAATTTTTTTGCCGCTTTTTACAATTTTCTCAATTAAAAATAAAATCTGCTCAGTTTCAAACCCCCCAGCAACAGGCGTTCCGGTGTTTGGACAAAGTTTAGGATCTAAACCATCAATATCAAAACTTAAATAAATATTTTGCGGCAATTCATTAATAATTCGGTTACAAACCCTATCCCAACTATCGCCAACATATTGCGCATATTTTATATCACGATCAAAAAAAGTTTTAATTCTACCGTTACTGCTATTAATCAAATTAAGTTCTTCTTCGCAATAATCGCGAATTCCAACTTGCACTAATTTTTCTACTTGTTTTATTTTTAACGCGTTAAACATTATTGATGCATGCGAAAACTCAAAGCCTTCATAGGCATTACGAAGATCGGCATGAGCATCAATTTGCAGAATACAAAAATTTTCAAATTTTTCAGCCAATGCCTGCATCATCCCTAATGGCGTAGAGTGGTCGCCACCAATTAAACCAACAAATTTGCCTTGATTTAAAAAATGAAGTGAGCGGTTTTTAACCCAATTGTTTAACCACAAACACTCTTTAGTAATGTGTTGCGAAATTTCTTTTAGTTCTTTACTGTTTTCATCTGCTCCATTTGCCAAAGCATCAATATAACGCTCTGCAGACTGTCGCAAGTTTTCGCTTTTTGTTCTAACATCCAAATTAATCTCATCCATACCTATGCCCTTTTTCCAGGCATCTTTAACAGTTGGATCGTATAGATCTACTTGGTAACTGGCGTCAGATATAGCTTGTGGACCATCGGCCGTGCCGCCACCATAACTTACGGTTACCTCCCAAGGCACCGGAATTAAAACTGTTTCGCATTCATCCAATGTAAATGGTAAACCAAAAAGTCCATCGTTTAACTGGCCAATACCATTTGAATCAAAATTTTTTATTTTTTCTTCTTTTGTCATAATTTTAAGGTGCAATTCGTTTTGTTTTCCATTCATTATTAATTAATTCGTAGCAAATTCTATCGTGCAAGCGGCTTTTGCGGCCTTGCCAAAACTCATAATAATTTGCTTTTAAAACATATCCTCCCCAAAAATCCGGGCGTTTAATGGTTTCGGGAGTAAATTGTTTTTTTAATTCTTCAACCTTTTTTTCTAATTCCTCGCGTGAAATTAATTGTTGACTTTGATTACTTGCCCACGTACCAATTTTAGATTCGTAAGGTCTGTTATTATAATAAGCGTCGGCTTGCGCTGCGGTGCTTTTTTCAACAACGCCTTCTATTCGTATTTGCCGTTCTAGCTGAGGCCAAAAAAAAGTTAAGCAGGCGTTTGGGTTATTAGCCAAATGCTGGCCCTTAGTTGAATTATAGTTTGTGTAAAAGAAAAAATTATTGTTTTGAAATTCGCGCAAATAAACAATGCGTGAAGAAGGTTTGCCTTGTGGAGAAACTGTGGCTAAATTAACCGCTTGAAACTCTTCTATTTTTGAATCAACAGCTTGTTGCAACCACAATTCAAATTGAAGATCGGGGTTTTTATTCACCTCTGCTTCGCTTAAAGTGCCTTTAGTAAAATCTTCTCGTAATTTAACGATGTGGCTTCTTAAATCATCCATAGTGTAAAGATAGAGAGAAATTTGACTCCAGAAAAAAGAGCCGCAGATTTCGCTGATTACGCAGAAAATTGTTTCAGAATTAAATTAAATCATAAAAATCTGAGGGATCCGTGAAATTTGCGGCTAATCTAAAAGATCAGATTTCGTTTGCTAGCCAACTCTTTTGCTTCGATGGTTTGTACTTGTATTACCTCAGGAATGGTTTTTAATTTATCAATAATCTTAAATTGATAATTATGAAGGTCTTCGCCTTTTAATAAAATAAAATAATCTGTTTTTGGTAACTCTTTAATCAACTTTACGCTTTCGTCAACATCTACACTGCCAAACAAATCGTTTGTTTTTAAATCGTTTAAATTTGGTTCTTCAAAGTTACTGGTGTTAGGGATAAGATAGTATTCAATACCTAAGGCATTATCTAAAAAATGGTAAAGCGAAAATTTAAACACTTTTCCATCCTTTAAATTAAAAGGCAAATAATCGCTAAGCAATAAATTAATTTTTAGCGCCTCATTAACTGCACTAGTTACGTGATATTGATTTTCTAAACACACAAGGCCTATTAGCACAAAGTCAAAATCATCTTCGCTTGTATTTAAAACATATTTAGCCAATTTCTTTTTGTAATTCCTCTAGGGTAAGTTGTGCCGCCTTTTGCTCTGCAACGCGTTTACTAAAATTTTCGAATTTTATATAGGGTTTTTCGTTAATTAAAACCTGAATAACATATAATTTATTTGCTCCTTGCTTTTCTTCGCTTAACAATCGATACTCTAATAATAGTTTGTTTTTTTGGCAATGAATTTGGAGTTGACTTTTAAAATCACTGTCTGTGTTAACCAATTCACTAATATCTATATGAAACTTTATTATTTTTGACGAGATAAATTTTTTAGTTTTTTCGTAACCAAGGTCGAGATAAACGGCGCCAATAAAGGCTTCAAAAGCATCTCCATAAGCGCTTGATTTTAGTTTTTCGTCTTTTGTTAGGTTAGCTTTTAATTGTGCATTAAAACCAAATTTTATAGATAGTTCTTTTAAATTTTGGCCGTTTACAATTTTGCTTCGAAGTTGGGTTAAAAAACCTTCGTCTTTATAGGGATAAATTTTAAAAAGATGTTCGGCAATTACAGCGCCTAAAACAGCATCTCCTAAAAACTCTAATCGCTCGTTACTAATTGGATTACCATCTCTTTTAGCGGCAGCGCTACTGTGAAGAAATGCTTGATGATATAATGCTAAATTTTTTGGGCTAAAACCAATAGTGGTTTTTATCCATGCTTTAAAATCCTTATCGCTTTTAGTTTTTTTAAAATTAAATTGCGATAATAATTTTTTTATGGCCAAAACTTTATGGTTTAAATTTTTTGATCACAACAGCTGCATTATGACCACCGAAACCAAATGTATTGCTAATAGCCACATTAACTGTGCGCTTTTGCATAGTATTAAACGTAAGGTTTAATTTTGGGTCTATTTCCGGGTCTGGAGTAGTGTGATTTATTGTTGGTGGGATAATATCATTTTTAACAGCTAAAATAGCTGCAATACCTTCAATTGCACCAGCAGCGCCAAGTAAATGGCCTGTCATACTTTTTGTTGAACTGATGTTTAATTTATAAGCATGCTCGCCAAAAATATTTACAATGGCTTTTAACTCAGCAGTATCGCCAAGTGGAGTGCTGGTTCCATGTGTATTAATGTAATCTACTTCTGTTGGATTAACTCCTGCATCTTTTAATGCTCGGTTCATTACTAAAGTAGCGCCTAAGCCTTCAGGATGTGGTGCAGTAATATGGTGAGCATCGGCACTCATTCCTCCGCCAATAATTTCGGCATAAATTTTTGCGCCACGAGCTAAAGCATGTTCCAGTTCTTCTAAAACAATAGCTGCGCCACCTTCACCTAAAACAAAGCCATCTCTGTCTTTATCATAAGGGCGTGATGCTTTTGCGGGATCGTCATTTCTAGTACTCATAGCTTGGCAAGCGTTAAAACCACCAATACCACTTTCGTTAATAGCAGCTTCACTTCCGCCACTAATAATAGCGTTAGCTTTACCTAAACGAATGTAATTAAAAGCATCTATTAAGGCATTTGTAGAAGAAGCACAAGCCGAAACAGTAGTAAAATTTGGACCTCTTAATCCAAAGCGAATTGAAATGTGACCACTGCAGATATCAGCAATCATTTTTGGGATAAAGAAAGGATTAAAACGAGGGGTGCCATCACCTTTTGCAAAAGCAAAAGTTTCGTTTTGAAAAGTATCTAACCCTCCAATACCGCTTCCCCAAATAACTCCAATTTCGTTTTTATCAATGCCTTCAGCATCAAGTCCACTGTCTGCAAATGCCTGAACAGATGCTGCAATACCATAATGAGAATAAGCATCTAAACGTTGAGCTTCTTTTCTGTCAAAATAATCTTCTAACTTAAAACCTTTTACTTCGCAAGCAAAGCGTGTTTTAAATTTTGATGCATCAAAACGTGTAATAGTGGCAGCGCCACTAACACCATTAATTAGGTTAGTCCAATAATCATTAACATTATTGCCTAAAGGGGTAATGGCCCCAAGACCAGTAACTACTACACGTTTTAATTGCATAAAATAAAATTAGTTTTTTGCGTTTGCCTCAATGTAAGCAATTGCATCACCTACTGTGCCAATTTTCTCAGCTTGTTCATCAGGAATAGCGATGTTAAATTCCTTTTCGAATTCCATGATTAATTCTACAGTATCTAACGAGTCTGCTCCTAAATCATTAGTAAAGCTAGCCGTTGGAGTTACTTCTTTCTCATCAACGCCTAATTTATCAACGATGATTGATTTTACTTTGTTTGCAATGTCTGACATTATAATTCTTTTTAAATTTGGCACAAAAATAATTATATCGCAGCTAAAACAAAATTTAAACTCAAAAATAAGCCCGATTTTTTGATAATTTATTACGAACCAACGTTAAATTTTAGTTAACTTATTGGAAACGAGCTAATAACAAATACCCATGGTTAAGAAGTTTTTTTCACAATATGACGGTTGTGTTGATGTCTGTGATGATTATGCCTAGTTATAGGAGTTTTTTGGTCTAATACCGGCTCGTTTTTATCCTTAATAACATAAGTTGTTATAATATAAAGCAGTAAACTCGCACCAACTATTCCTCCCATTACTATTAAGCCTTGGGTATTTAGGTTTGACATTTGATTGCCAGAAACATTGGTTGCGCTATCCATAACATTAGCACACAGTTTTTGATTACTTACAAGCATCAACCCTACTAGGGCCGAAAATGCTTTAAAATTTGTTGTTTTCATATTATTTGTTTTTATGATGTTTCTATATGTATAAACGCTTGGTATTACCTTTTAGTTGGCAAAATATGTGCCCATTTAACTGTTTTTTTGTTTTTTTATTAAATATTTAATACGTATATTTGCACTCACGAAAATAACTAAGAGAAAAAGAGGGGACAGTTGTCCCCTCTTTTATTGTAGAAAATTTGATAACTAAAGAATACATATTAACATTAATAGCAGAGCACTTAGGCAATGGTCCTATTTTTTGTACTGGTTTGCGAATTAGTTCTGACAACCAAATAAATATTTTTTTGGATGGAGATGAAGGCGTAACCATAAAAGATTGTGTAGCGCTTAGCAGACATATCGAAAAAAAATTAGACGAGCAAAGCACCTATTATGCATTAGATGTTAGCTCGCATGGTGCAACAACACCCTTAATTTTACCAAGACAATATAAAAAACATATTGGACGTGAGTTTGAAATTAAATTAGAAGATGGCACAAAAACTGAAGGGACTCTCGTTAGCTTTGATGGTAACGAAATAATTTTAGAAAACACCGTTAGAGAAAACAAGCCTATTGGCAAAGGAAAAATTGATGTTACAAAACAACAAACAATAAAATATAATCAAATAAAAGAATCAAAAGTAAAACTCAAATTTTAAAAAAGAAAGACTATGGAAGCCGTTAACCTTATTGAATCGTTTTCAGAATTTAAAGACAATAAAAACATTGATCGTGCTACATTAATGAGCATTATTGAAGATGTTTTTAGAAGCATGCTTATAAAAAAATACGGCAGCGACAAAAATTTTGACATCATCGTTAACCCTGACAAAGGCGACGTAGAAATATATAAAAACCGCAAAATTGTTGATGATGAATTTGCTGAAGATTCGTTTGATTACGATGAGAATAAACACATAAGCTTTTCGGCTGCTCAAAAAATTGAACCGGATTTTGAAATTGGAGAAGATCTTTCTGAAAAAGTAAAATTAGAAGACTTTGGTCGTCGTGCCGTATTATCTGTTCGCCAAAATTTAGTTCAAAAAATTCTTGAACTTGAAAAAAGTGAAATTTATAATAAGTATAAAGAAAAAGTTGGAGATATTATCACGGCTGAGGTTTACCAGGTTTGGAAGAAAGAAATTATGTTAATGGATGATGAAGGTAATGAGTTGTTGTTACCAAAAACCGAACAAATTCCTTCTGACTTTTTCAAAAAAGGAGACACTGTTAAAGCAGTAGTGTCTAAAGTTGAATTAAAAAACGGAACGCCTTCAATTGTTGTTTCAAGAACATCACCAGTTTTCCTTGAGCGTTTATTTGAAAATGAAGTTCCCGAAATTTTTGATGGTTTAATTACTATTAAGAAAATTGTACGTGAACCAGGCGAGCGTGCAAAAGTTGCAGTAGAATCGTATGATGACAGAATTGACCCGGTTGGAGCATGTGTTGGAATGAAAGGTTCTCGTATTCATGGAATTGTTCGCGAATTAAAAAATGAAAACATTGACGTTATTAATTATACCAACAACGCTCAACTTTTAATTCAACGTACATTAAGCCCTGCAAAAATAACGTCTATTAAAATTGACGAAGAAACAAAACGTGCCGAAGTTTTCTTAAAACCCGATCAAATTAGTTTAGCTATTGGTAAAGGCGGGTTTAATATTAAATTAGCAGGCAAATTAACGGGATATGAAATTGATGTATTCCGCGACACTGATGTTGACGTTGAAACTGAAGACGTTGACTTAGAAGAATTTTCTGATGAAATTGAAGCGCACATTATTGAGCAATTAAAAACTATTGGCTGCGATACAGCTAAAGCTGTTTTAGAATTAAGTAATGAAGAATTAGTGCGTCGTACAGGAATTGCTGAAGAAACAATTCAAAGCGTTCGCGATGTGTTAGCTTCAGAGTTTGAAGACTAAAAAATTTTTCGGCACCATGGATTTTGCGAAACGCCTTAATTTTTGCGAGAATTAAAAATAAAAATTAGAATAAAAAATATGTCAGAAGGAGCTAAAACACTTCGATTAAGCAAAGTGGCCAAAGAGTTTAACTTATCTTTAGGAAAGATAGTTGAATTTCTTGCCTCCAAAGGCCATCAAATAGAAAGTAATCCTAACGCCAAAATTGGCGATGGGGAATACGGTCTATTGCTGAAAGAATTTTCAAGCGATAAATCAGCTAGAGAAGAAGCAGAAAACGTAGCGCAAAACACTACTAAAATTAAGCGTGAAACCATCTTGCTATCTGATGTTAAAGCAAAAAGACAAAAAGAAGAGGAGGATGCTGACGAGTTCATGATTAAGGATTTAACCCTTAAATCAAAAATTTCTGTTCCTGAAAAAATAGAAATTGTAAAAGAAACTCCTAAAACAATAGAGCCAGAAGTTACTAAACAAGAAACTGCCTCTAATAACGATGGTCCAAAAGTTATTGGTAAACTAGATCTTGATTCGATGAATCTAAGAACTAAACCCGATAAAAAAACTAAAAAAGAACCGGAGAAAAAAGAAGTTGTTGAGAAAAAAACACCAAAAGAACCAGTTGTTGAAACTCCGGTAGTAACACCCTCGGTTGTAGTAACACCCGAAACACCGGCAGTTAAAGAAGAACCAAAATCTGAGTTCTTAGAAACTAAATACGAAAAACTTGAAGGGCCAAAAATTTTAAGAAGTATTGAATTACCTGTTGTAAAAGAAACTTCTAAAAAACCTGTTAACGATCCAAATGCCGATAAGAAAAAACGCAAGCGTATTCGTAAAGGAGGTCTTTCTCAAGAAGAAATTAAAAAAGTAGGTAAAGAACAATCTGCTATTGCAAAAGAAAAAGCCAAAGAAAAATATGGCGATCCGCGTGCAAAAAAACCGGCAACAACTCCCGGAAAACCTCGTCACGAACTTACCGAAGAAGAAATTCAAGCACAAATTAAAGAAACGCTTGCGCGTTTAAGTGCAAAAGGAACAAAATCTAAAACATCAAAATACCGTCGCGAAAAACGTGATGATGTTCGTGAGAAAATGGCCGAAAAAGCTGAAATAGCTGAAGCGGACAGAAAAATTTTAAAGGTTGCAGAATTTGTTAGTGCAAATCAGTTAGCGCAAATGATGGATGTTCAGGTAACAAAAATTATTTCTACCTGTATGTCTTTAGGTCTATTTGTTTCTATTAACCAACGTTTAGATGCAGAAACAATTTCGATTGTTGCTGAAGAGTTTGGTTATAAAGTAGAATTTGCAAGTGCTGAAGATATTGAAACTATTAAAGAAGATGATAAGGACGCCCCAGAAGATTTAATCTCTCGTCCGCCGGTTGTTACGGTGATGGGTCACGTTGATCATGGTAAAACATCTTTACTAGACTTTATTCGTAAGGCAAATGTGGTTGCCGGCGAAGCTGGTGGTATTACTCAGCACATTGGTGCTTATAATGTTACCATGGCTAATGGTAAAAGTATGACTTTCTTAGATACACCGGGTCACGAAGCGTTTACCGCCATGCGTGCTCGTGGTGCTAAATTAACAGACATTGCCATTATTGTAATTGCTGCTGATGATAGCATTATGCCACAAACAAAAGAAGCAATAAACCACGCACAAGCTGCAGGTGTTTCAATGATTTTTGCAATCAATAAAATTGATAAGCCCGGTGCAAATCCAGATAAAATTCGTGAAGCGTTATCACAAATGAATATTTTAGTTGAAGAGTGGGGCGGTAAATATCAGTGCCAAGAAGTTTCTGCTAAAATGGGTAAAAACATTGATTTGCTTTTAGAAAAAGTTATTCTTGAATCGGATATGATGGACCTTAAAGCAAATCCAAATAGAAATGCAATTGGTTCGGTTATAGAAGCAAGTATGGAAGAAGGTCGTGGTTATGTTGCCACAATTTTAGTACAAAACGGAACTTTAAAAATTGGCGATGTAATGTTAGCTGGTTCATATAGCGGGCGTGTACGCGCCATGTTTAATGAGCGTGGACAAAAAGTTAATCAAGCCGGCCCATCGCATCCGGTTAAAGTATTAGGTTTAAGTGGCGCTCCAACTGCTGGTGATAAATTTAATGTGATGACGGATGAGCGCGAAGCCCGTGAAATTGCAAACAAACGTTTACAATTACAACGCGAACAAGGAATTAGAACTCACAAACATATTACTTTAGATGAAATCGGTCGCCGTTTAGCAATTGGTGATTTTAAAGAATTAAATGTAATTGTAAAAGGTGACGTAGATGGATCTATTGAAGCCTTATCTGATTCGTTACTAAAATTATCTACAGAAAAAGTTGCTGTAAATATTATTCATAAATCAGTAGGTGCCATTAGCGAAAGTGATGTTCTATTAGCATCAGCTTCTAACGCTATCATTATTGGTTTCCAAGTAAGACCAAGT
>Ga0208755_100352_pt1 | contig 13312 bp, 9 predicted proteins | sample LakWasMet57_HOW8_2_FD_183891 | JGI IMG/M metagenome (GOLD analysis project Ga0208755, IMG submission 183891) | Freshwater sediment methanotrophic microbial communities from Lake Washington under simulated oxygen tension - Sediment Metagenome... | ecosystem: Environmental > Aquatic > Freshwater >... | reverse complement strand
AGAGATAAAAAGTAATTCTAATAAACCAAATGCGCTTATGTCTATTTAGTATCTACCCATCAATGGGTATATTGCAATTACATGGTGTTTCATCCTTATTTTTTAAGCATATTTGATGTGCAAAGGGCAATGAATGAAAAAAAATAGTTTACTTATTATTCTTACACTTATTGGTTCTGGTTTATTTTCTCAGAATTATAAATTGCTTCAGGCAGAGGCAGAAAAACAGTTTGAATTATCTGAATTTTCGAAAGCACTCGAACTGTCGGCAAAAGCTTTAACCGAAGCAAAAGCCGATAAAAAAATAACAGCAGAAGATTTAATGAGTTTAAAATCAGACAATGCCGTTTACATGATTTTTAATGATAAAACAGATGATGGCTTTGATATACTTTATGGCATTAACGAAACAATTGAAAAATCTGCGCCTCCACCTAATTCTGAAATTTATTTGCGAAAAAACTTTGGGGCAGTTTTAAAAAACTTTGGGCAATATGCCGATGCCTTGCCGCAATTTAAAAAGGCCTACGAACTTTGTAAAGTAACCAATTACAAAAAAACCGATGTGGTTGCAATTACTACAGCGCTTGCAGAATGTTATCAATACCAATATAAATTTGAAAAAGCCGAAGCCTTATATTTAGAGGCTGCCAACTATTGCGAGAAACAAGGTTTAACAACCCAAATAGAATATCCAACTGTTTATTCGGCTCTTGGTCTTTTATATGTGGATATGCTTTATGAAAAAAAAGCACTCGAAAATTTTGAGAAAGCAGAGCGCATTTTTTTGACTAATAAAGATACACTTGATCCACAATTCTCGGTTTTTTTATCAGATTACGGCACACTTTTAGTTGATATTTACCGATACGAGGAAGCACTTTCGGTTTTATTACGCGCAAAAAATCTCGATTTAAAGCGCTATGGCGAGCGTTCTCCGGAATTTGCCGGAGTGCTAAATAATTTAGGTTACACCTATGCGCGGATGAATAAGTTTACCGAAACCGAACAATATTATACACGCGCCATAGAACTAAAACGATCAATCTCCCGAGTGCGGTTTGATAATTACCTCACTTCAGTAAATAATTTGCTGTTTTTTTACACCTCTGTTGGTCGCGATGACGAAGCAGAAGAGCTTGTTGTTGAGCTCGAAAAAGGGCTCACAAATTCAAAATTACAAGACACACTTAAACGCATCACCTTTACCGAAAATTTGGCGCAATATTATTCGCAACGTAAAATTTATATTAAGGCAAAAAAATATTTCGACGATGCATTGCAATACTCTAAAAGTATTTATGGCGATAACAATATTGAAATGGGCAACATGTATATTTCGATTAGTTATATGTTATGGGAACAAAATAAGCACGACGAAGCACTTAATTACTTAAATAAAATTTCGGAAGTGCTTAATGGAAATATAAAAGTTAATGTTGAGCAAGCTGTTTCGTTAATGATAAATTTTTCGAGCACCTTAAAGGCCTTTAATATGCCTGAACAAGCAGATGGTTTATTAAACGAATGCATAAAGTTAATTGATTCAAAAGTGATTGTTTCTAAAACAGATATTGCAACCATTTATCTTCAAAAAGCTCAAGTAGCAGCCGATTTAGAGAATGTTAAAACTGCCATAGATTATTTTAATAAATTTTTAGAATTAAAGTATTCTGAATTAGATGCTAATTTTAGTTATATGACAGAAACTGAAAAACTACAATTTTTGGATAATTTAGAAAATGCCGTAAAATCTTTTTACACCACCATTTCTAATTACGCTGATAAAAATCCAGAACTAATACAGGTTCTTTTAAATTTCAGGCTTCAAACCAAAGGCATGTTGCTTAATAATCTTTCAAAAATTAAAAAAAATATTGCGCAATTAAACGATGCCGAACTAAATAAAAAATACGAGCGCTTAAAATTAAACAGAGAAAATATTTCTAAATTAATTTCGTTAAATACCGATGATTATCCTGGTGCCATGGCCGAAGCGGCGGCATTAAAAAAAGAGGCCGATATAGCTGAAAAAGAAATTTCATTAAAAATTTCGCAAAGTAATTTTAGCGGTAACCAAAAAATAACTTGGCAAGATGTTCAAAAACAATTAAAGCCCGGCGAATGCGCTATTGAAATTTTGCGCACCAATCTTATTTATAAAAATGATAGTGCAGGCACAAATTACACCTACTTGATTATAAAAAATACGGGGGCGCCAACGTTTTACATGGTTGATAGGCCTTTAAAATGGGAAGAAGAAGTGCTAACCTTGTATCGTAATAGTATTGAGAATAAAAAGAATGAACCAGACCTTTATCGCAGATTGTGGAAAAGTGTTAACGATAAAATTGGTGCTGTTACTACTATTTATATTTCGCCCGATGGCATTTATAATCAAATTAATTTAAACACCCTGTTTAATTCAGAAACAAACAAATATGTTATCGAAGAAAAAAATATTCATTTGGTAACAACGTTATGCGATGTAAAAAGTATTCGGGCAAACCCATCTAAAGCACCTGCAAATGCCGTGTTGGTGGGCAATCCAAAATTTAGTTATGATTTAAGTACATTGCCGCAAAATAAAAAAAGTTTTGGAAATGATCTTGCCGTGCGTGGGGCCTATGGGTTTAAACTTGAGGAATTGCCGGGTACAAAAACCGAAGTAGAAACTATTAGTATGCAACTCCAAAAAAAATCACTCGCAACAACTCTTTTAACCGAAGAAAAAGCAAACGAAGCAGATGTGAAAAAAATTAAAAATCCGGATGTGTTACATTTTGCAACTCACGGTTTTTTTCTTGAAGATTTTGCAGAAGAAACATTAGCAGAGCTTTCGAAAACCGAACAAGCGTATTATAAAAACCCAATGATGCGTTCTGGAATATTTTTTAGCGGCGCTAATAATACGTATTCCTTAAATACCACAAATATTAGTCAGCTTAATGAGTTTGAAGATGGAATTTTAACGGCCTATGAAGCCATGAGTTTAGATTTAGATAAAACAGAATTGGTGGTGCTAAGTGCCTGCCAAACGGGTTTGGGTAAGGTTAAAAATGGCGAGGGGGTGTTTGGTTTACAACGTGCTTTTAAATTGGCAGGCGCGCGTTCTATTATTATGTCGTTATGGTCTGTTAGCGACGATGCTACCATGGAGTTAATGGTTGCGTTATACAGCAAATGGATAATTTCAGGAGACCTTTATACGGCATTTAAAGAGGCGCAACTTGAGGTAAAAAAGAAATACCCTGAGCCCTATTATTGGGGAGCCTTTGTTTTAAATGGCAGATAATAAATTATACTAAAGTGATTTAAAATTTAGGCCAATGCATATTCCTCTCAATTAGAGAAGGTGAAGTGGAGAAAATTGATTGAACTAAATTTTAATTTATTTTAGTATTAGGAGTAGTTGCAAGCGATGATTCGTACTAAAACAAAAAACCCTTGAAAACTAAGTTCTCAAGGGTTTTTAAATTTATATTGAATGAATATTAACTTAAGTGTTTAGATAAGTGTTTACCCATTTCAAACATAGATACTTGACCTTTACCACTGAATACCGGTTTTAATTTAGCATCAGCATTGATCATACGTTTGTTTTTTGCATCTTGTAATTTATTGGCTTTAATATAAACCCATAATTTTTTTACAACTTCAGTACGAGGCATTGCTTTGTTACCAACAATTTCAGCAAGAGCTGCACTTGGTGTATAAGGTTTGTTTAAACCTACGCCTGGGGTACCAGTTCTTTTTTTCTTAGCTGCTTTTTTAGGAGCTACTTTTTTTACTGCTTTCTTAGCTGCTTTTTTAGGAGCTGCTTTTTTTGCTGCTTTCTTAGCTGCTTTTTTTGGAGCTGCTTTCTTAGCTGCTTTTTTAGGAGCTGCTTTTTTTACTGCTTTTTTCGCCATTGTTTTAGTTTTTTAATTTATACTAACAAATCTATATTTTTTTTCTTATTGTATGCAGTTGTAAAGCAAAATCCTTTAAGAAGTAATTAACAATGTATTTTTAATTGTGAATTAGTAGGTGGTTGCCATTTTTTGGCACAACCGCGTGTTTGAAGTTGTAAAAACGATTAGTTTTTTTAAAATACAAAAATTCTTTTTTGGCTGTAACACCCTGTTTTTATTGGTGTTTTAGCATGATTTTATATTTTTTTTTGTTTTTAGTTGCTTTTATGGGGGTTGTTTTTAGTTCCAAGAAAAGCATTTCTATTTTTACCAATTAGAGTATTTGATTCATTTTAATTTATCGTTTTAGAGGTATTTACCTTGTGTCGGACCCTTTTCTATTTACAAAAATCAAAAAATTCTTACATGCGTATTGAAGAAATAAAATATGAAAATTTTTTGTTTACTAATCTGCGCAACTTTGTACTGTGAAATAAATGAATAATTTTTTTAAAAATTAGAAATCATGACAATATATAAATTTGCGAAACTAAGTTTTTTGGAAAAAAAACAGTTGGTAGAAACTAAAGCGATTTTTCTAGATAATTACATGGATAGTCAAAGTTTAATTAACACCTATTTTTTTGATGGCTTTTTTGTTGAAGTCGTAATGAATTTAAGTATGGGTGCAATTATAGAAATTATTCCGTTTTTGCACGGTTACAAAATCGATAAAAAAAATATAAATGACTATTTAAAAATGGCCTGCTAGATAATTTAAAAAAACTACCTGTGTGTTGAGTGAGAAATATAACCAACGTTAGTGCGTTTATTACGTTGTGTTAAAAAGGGTTGGGGGAGGATAGGAAGGTTTAGGTAGTTTTTCAATACGTCCTCTCCCATCTCCTTAAAAAAATTATTTTAAAATGGATATATTGCCAGTATACGAATGTGTTTTATTAAAAATATCTTTTAATACCACGGTGTAAATGTAAACGCCAATTGGAGCAACGTCATTATTTTTATTCAGGGTGCCATCCCAGCCTTGATTGTGGTTATGGGTTTTAAATATTTTTTGTCCCCATCTGTCATAAATGCATAATTCATATGTTTCAATATTCCAACCCATACCCATTGGTAAAAAAACATCATTTAAATTATCTCCGTTTGGAGTAAAAGCATCAGGTGCAAAAAAAGTAAATTCAGGCAACACATTTACAAAATGGGTAACTGAATGGCTGCAGCCAAATGCATTGGTAACAGTTAGTAAAATTGGATATGTACCAATACTGTTAAAAGTATAACTTGGGTTTTTTAGTGTTGATTTTTCAATGCCACCAAAATTCCATTCCCAATTAATTGCAGTTGAAAGGTTACTAAAATTAACTTTGGCGTTTAATTCAGTTACGGTGTAATTGTCCGCTATAAATTCAGCAGTTGGCGACGGGTAAACGGTAATTGTAATAAAACTATCTACACTTGCACTGCAGCCAAAACTGTTGGTTACCATATGGGTTCCAATAAAATTGCCTGGTTCATTAAAACAAAGTGTAGTATTTAATAAAGTTGAAGTAGTTCCATTATTAAAACTCCATAAATTATGTGTAATTGTTCCCAAATAGGTTGAACTATTATCTTTAAAATTAATGCACAATGGCGCGCAGCCTGTGGGTTCAGAATTATCGCTTGCAATAATTGGTTTTGGATTAACAATAACAGTGTAAATTTTTTGCTGGTTTATTGGGCATGGACCACTCGTGCTGATGTTAACAGAATACACGGTGCTAATTAAAGGCGATACAAGAATAGAACTTGAAGTGCTTGAACCGGGCGACCATAAATAATTTATTTGTTCGGTGATACCTGAAGTGCTTACTTGTAAAAGTGTTTTGTCGCCCAAACAATTATTAAGCGTTTGAGTAGATACACCTGTTGAAATAATAGGTTCTTGAATGCTTGCTGTATTAGAACTGACGCATCCCTTTGAATCTTTTATAATAACAGTATAATTGCCCGCAGATAAGTTTTGTGCAAACTGGTTATTGCCTCCATTAGGGTACCATGTATAGGAAAAAGCAGGACTGCCATTTAAAGGCACAGCCATGGCGCTACCATTATTACCTCCAAAACAAGTAACATTTGTAATAGAAGCAATTGAAGCCCCAATAACTGAAACCAACTGTGTTCCGGTAGCAACCGCTCCGCAAGGGCCTCCGCTGGTTGTAAGCGAAACTGTGTATATGCCAGAGCTATTGTATTCGTGGCTTGGATTAGATAATGTAGATGTATTATTTGCACCAGAAATACTTTCACCAAAATTCCAGCTATACGATGTTGGTATAGGGCAAGTAGGTGTTATTGCCGAAAAATTAGAACATGTATAGGTGAAACTGGCAGTGTTTAAACTGGCATTTTCAATTGTAAAATCATCAATCGCAAAACCATCAAATGAATTGCAACTTGTACCCGATCCAAAATTAAAACGAAATTTTACATTTGTTTTTCCAGCTAACCCGCTTAAACAATGTTTTGCAGTAAGCCAACCTAAGCTTCCTGAACCGCCCTGGCAAGAGCCGGAAGTTGGTTTACTATTGCCAGACCACCCACCGGTGTTTGACCAGGCCAAGTAATTTATGTTGCCATAATTGTACCAATTTTGCGTCATGCAATTGCTTGGATCGTTAAATGCACCAACCAAATTCCATGTTATGCCATTGTTAATCGTATACAATAAACTTGCCCCATCATATTTATGTTCCATCTCCCAAAAAACCTTGAAGCTCACATATGGGGCATTTAAAGTTGAAAAATCATAACAAGGACTTTCTATATACGATTGTTCGGCACTATTGTAATTTGAGCCAGATAAGCCTCCAATCATCCAACATTTGCTGCCGCCACCTGCACTGTTAATAACAGCTTTGCTTGGGGTGCCCCATGCCCAATCAGAATTTATACCGCCGGTATTCCATGTGGCAGAAGTTTCAAAATCCTGTGTGTTTGGAAATGTATTAATGCATTGTGCAAATCCATTATTGATGGAAACAATCATCAAAAACACAAACAGAATTTTTTTTAAAATAGAAAGCATGGCAACTACAAAAAATATTTTTTATGGAAGCGGCTTCGGGTACAATTAAAAGAAATATTAATTAACCATCAAGGATGTTCACTTGCACGTCAAAGATAAAAATAATCTTCACAAGTTTCTACCCTGGAAATGTTATCATTTTGTAACCAATTAATTATTTAATCTAATAAAATTAAGGTTTTTAATATACCATAAATAGATATATAAAAAGTAGTCGGTAATTGTTTAAATGAGCTATTTGTAGTTTAACTAATTTTTATTTTGCTATTAGGGTAAACGGTAATTTTTGCATTACTCGCCCGTTTATTTGTATCTCTACAAAGTGTGTTCCGGTATAATGTTTACGCGTTGAAAAATCTTTTAATAGTTGTTTTTTAGAAATGTTTATTTTCTGTTTCGGTTTTAGGTTTAAGTCTTTAAGCTTAAAAACTTTTTTTGTGAGCTCGTTTCCTTTTTTACAATAGTGAATAATGTAATCAATTACCAATTTTTGATCTTTTGTTTTTTCTGAAATTAAATCAAAATTAAATTCTAAACTTTCGCCAAGTTTTATTTTTGGTTTAAGTATTTTAAAATTTTGGAGTTTTATTTTTGGGTTTTTTTCAAATTCAAAAATAGCTAACGATTCAACGTTCCCTTTTTTTATGAGCGTTCGGCTGGCGTGTTTCACAATCCATGCTGTGTGCGCATTACTTTTATCCCAAGCTTTAATTAACGCTAACATGTGTTGGGTATTATCTTTAGATAAATCGTTTAAGTGATTGGCTACCGATTTTTTTACGTACAATTCTTCGTCACTTTTTAAAGTTTCTAAAATGCTTTGCGTACTCTTTGGATTATTTATTACTTCGTCTAATTTAAATGACCAGGGAAGGCGAGGTCTGCTGCCTTCTGAAGCTAAGCGCCTAACGTGATGATTTTTATCTTTAGCCCAATGGTTCATTACTTTAATTGTTTTATTAAAATCGCGTTTTAAAAATTCGCGAATAGCAAATTCAGAGGAGCCAAATTGAGTAAAGTGCTTTAGGGCTTCTAAGGAAATGTCAAAATGATCGTGTCCGTACAAACCAACAAAATCCGGAAAAACCAGATTTGTGTATCCTCGTTGCGTATTGGGAATAACCTTATATAACACTTCTATGGCCTTTTTATAATCTTGAGGCAAATATTTTTTTAATACAACAGAGGTGTTTCTCATTCGCTCGTTTAACGATAGCGCATCTATATTTTGTGTAACGTCTATTAAAAAATTTGCCGAATTAAAACCTTTAAATACTTTTTGTATTTCGTTGCTTAAATGCACATAAAATTTTTTATTAAATAATTCTTTTAAAGGCTCCATGGTAGATGTAATTATTGTTTACGAATATAGGCATCCAAAAATTCTTAAAAAAGAAAAAGCTTTTTTTGGGTTTAGTATCGCTAGTCTTGTTGGCAATACAAAAAGTATTTTTTGAATATGTTAAATTAATAATTAAGTTTATGCATCTTAAATTTAATCGCAATAAGTTGAGTAGTTTTAAAAGAAATAGTTTATTATTTTTTTGTATTGTTTTATTAAGTTCAAATTATTTATTTGGGCAAAATAATAAAATAGATAGCTTAAAGGCGGTCATTAGTGTTGAAAAGAATGATTCAATAAAGGTTGTTCAAATGGTATCGCTTTTTGAGCTTTATCAGCGCGAAAATAAAATTAATGATTGTAAAAAAACGGCGGATGATGCTTTAGCCATTGCTGCAAATTCAAAGAATAAAACCATTATTGGTCTTTCTAACCTTATTAAAGGTATTAATTATAAAGATTTTGAAGATTATCCGAATGCGCAAATACATTTATTGCTTGCTTTAAAAAATCTTGATGCGAAGCTAAATACCAAGCACCTAGGCGACGCCAATTCTTATATGGGATTTATTCAAGAGCAAATGAATTTATACGATAAAGCCATCGTATATCATCGTACGGCTTTAAAATTGAGGTCAGAAATAAGTGAAAAGATTACCTCAAATTCTTACTTAAGATTAGCCAGTTGTTTCGATTGCCAAAAAAAATACGATTCGGCCTATTTTTATTTTTATAAAGGCATGCGAATTGCCAATAAGTATAACCTTAAACGCAATCTATCTGCATTTTATAATAATTTGGGTCTTACCTATAAAAGTGAAAATAAAGTAGACAGTGCTTTGGTATACTATGGAAAGGCCCTTGATATTTTAATTGAAATGGGTGATTCTGTTGGTATTGCAGGTACATTGATAAATATAGGAGCCTTTTATGTAGATCAAAAAAAGTATGATTTAGGTATAGAATATTTTAAACGAGGTTTATGGGTGGCTAAACAAACTGGTTTTAAGCAATGGATAGCAAATGGGGCATCAGGTTTAGCAGGTGTTTATTATAGCAGAGGCGATTATAAATTAGCTTATGATAATTATAAATTAAGTAGAGATTATACCGATAGCATTTATAATGAAGCAAAGGCCAATGATATTGCAAATGCCGAAGAAAAATATCAAAGCGAAAAAAAGCAACAGGAGCTAGAAATTGCCGATCTTAAAATTAAAATGCAGGGCGATGAGTTAAGTAGGGGTAATGCCCAACGTACACTATTAATTATTGGATTAATTATTTCATTAATAATTTTTGCTTTGGTTTTTTGGGGGTATTCTAAAATGAAAAAATTAAGTCAACAACTATCATTTGTAAATAAAGAAGTAATTAAGCAAAACTCTATTATTGAAGAAAAGAACAAAGATATTACTGATAGTATACAATATGCCAAACAAATTCAAAAAGCCTTATTAGCCTCCGATAAATTGTTTGATGATAGTTTTAAAGACTACTTTATTTTCTTTAAACCTAAAGATATTGTAAGTGGCGATTTTTATTGGGCGCATAAAACCGATACGGAAATTTTAATTGCCAATGCCGATTGTACCGGGCACGGTGTGCCAGGTGCTTTTATGAGTTTAATTGGCGTTTCTAAGTTAAACGAAATTATAAAAGAGCGTAAAATACTGGCTACCGATAAAATTATGCATTTATTGCGCGAAGGAATTTTAGAAATATTTGCCTCAGCTAACCAAAAACAACAATCAAAAGATGGTATGGATATGGTAATGATGCGTTATAATTTTGAAACAAAAAAATTGCAGTTTTCATGTGCTAATAATTCGTTGTGGCTTTTACGTAATGGCGAATTAATACGACACAAAGCCGATAAATTTCCGGTTGGTTTTTCGTATGGCGAAATACAGCCATTTACCTTACATGAAATTGCTCTGCAACCCAACGATATTGTTTTAACTTTTTCTGATGGATACGCCGATCAATTTGGTGGAGCCGAGGGTAAAAAGTTTAAATATAAAAATCTACAAAATATACTTGCCAACTCGGCCAATCAACCACTTACCGAAATGAAAAATATTTTAGCCAATAATTTAAAAGAGTGGCAAGGTAATTTAGAGCAGGTTGATGATATTACCGTAATAGGCTTTAAGGTTTAAACTAATTGGGTTTATTAAAAAATTGACGTTTTAGAAATAAAAAGGCAATTACATTTTAGTAATACCCATCGTAAAAAAACCGTTTTTATCCAAAAAAGTTATTTTTTATTTAGTTAAGGAGTAATTCCCGTTATTTTATTTAAATATCTGTTTTTCAGGCATTTTCGACTCAAACTATCCGACAACAAACGTTTGTAAACGACTTTATTCGTATGTAAATGCGTAATAACCGAATAAACTTTTGCAGTTGCCGCACCTTTGTCCTGTTGATTTGAATAACGCCTTTCAGTTAAACGATGAAACACTAAAAACGAAAAATAAATAATAACAAATAAAAAAAACAAACATGATGAACATCCAAAACCACGTACAATTGGTAGGGCGCTTAAGCGCAAATCCGGAAGTGAAAATTTTAGACAACGGAAGTAAGTTAGCACGTTTTGCTATTGCAATTAACGAAACCTTTACTAACAAAAAAGGAGAAAAAGTAACCAACACACAATGGCACACCATTACCGCATGGGGTAGCCTTGCAAATGTGGCCGAGCGTATTTTATACAAAGGCACACAGGTTACTATAGATGGTAAATTGGTTAACCGCAGTTACACAAGTAAAGACGGTTCAAAAAGAATAAGTACAGAAATTGTTGCAAACGAATTATTTGTTTCATTTCAAAAAGCAGCGTAATTCCAATTTGTCACGCTCCCAGAGGGAATGTGGCGAAAACGACGGGGGAGAAAAATTTGAACTATTTCAAAAACATAAAAATTAAATAAATTATAAATTTTAAAATAAAAAAATCATGAGCACAACAAACAAAGTACAATTAACAGGTAATTTAGGTAACAATCCTGAAGTGAAAATTTTTGAAAACGGAAGTAAAGTAGCGCGTTTTTCTATGGCTACAAAAGACGAATATAAAACCAGAACCGGCGAAAAAGCTGAAGACACACAATGGCATTTTATTTCGGCCTGGGGTAAAATGGCCGAGCAAATAGAAGCAGAGCTTAAAAAAGGAAGTTTTGTGAGTGTTGAGGGCCGCTTAACTACCCGCAATTACGTAGATAAAAACGGACAGAAAAAATATGTTACCGAAATTGTTGCAAACGAAGTAACCTTAAAACAAAAAGAAAACTAATAGCTGAGATTTGTTAGTTTAAGCCCGGATCGTCATGGTTCCGGGCTTTTTTTGTTTTAAAATAATATAGTTTTTGCAAGTAAATAAGGGTTTATTAACTAGTAAAAACAAAATTGTTTTGGTAAATTTGGTATACACAAATTAACTCTCTCCTATGGCACTCGTTACTCATTACCCATTTCAATTATATTGCGGGCAATTAATTACTTTATTTAAAAAAGCTAAAACAAATACTAACCCAGCCTTATTTCTTTATAAAAATAAAGCAAGGGTAAATATTTTTATGGCCGAATCTATTTTGCGAGCCTCTAATAAATTATTTGAAGATAAACAGATAAAAGAATGGCACTCTACCATTAAAAAATTAGAAGATTATTTAGGACAAATAGAAAATTATATTGAGGTTCTTGCAAATTTTTCGAAATTAAAAACCATAAAAGTTCAACAGCTCGAGTATGTTTCAGGCAAACTAGATAAGGCAGTAGAAAAACTAAATAGTAAATTACTAAAACATGATTTTTATTTGGCAGAACTAAGCCAAATGAATAAGGAGTTTAAAATTAATTTTAATGATAAAACAATTGTTTTAAAGTTGCATGAAGAAATTAAATCAGAATTAATTGAGGCATGCGAGTTTTTTAATCAGTTTCCAAAAGGCTTTACCGATATGGAAAAGCAGGTTCACGAACTACGCCGAAAATTACGTTGGATTAGTATTTATGGCGAAAGCTTTCAGGGCCTAATTGTATTGCGAGACGAAAAAGAAAAACATGCTTGGGAAAAAGCATTTATAACACCAAGAGAAATTAAAAATCCATTTAATAAGTTGCCGGTTACAAATAAAATAAGCCAGCATATCTCGCTTAACAAAAAAGCGTTTTATGCATTAAGTTTTATGATTACAGATTTGGGAATAATTAAGGACAAAGCATTTGCGCTTTATTTTCTCGAAAAATCTATCCGTAAAACTAATACCGAAAAGGGTATTAATTCTGCCATCCTTGCTAGTAAACAATTAGGCGCAAAATATACTGAAGAATCGCTTTTAAAAGAGGCGCACGTTCTATTAAATCTGTATTTTAATAAATATAAGTTGCATGAAATTTTAGCGTAATGCGTTAAAATATTTCATTCACTCATTAAAAACCATGTTTCAATAAGTCAAAATTTTTCTTTAATATTAATGTTTAGATTAGTAAAAAATTAGTTTTATGCAAAAATATACAGCAGTTATAATCGATGATGAGGAAGATAGCAGAAGCAATACTCGTAGTATGCTTCAAAATTATTGCAGCGAAATTGAAGTTGTAGGCGAGGCGGCTAGCGGACCTGAAGGGAAACTAAAAATTCAAGAGCTAAAACCACATGTTGTTTTTTTAGATATTAATATGCCTGGCATGAATGGTTTTCAAATGCTGGAAGGTATTTATAACAGAGATTTTTGCGTAGTGTTTTTAACCGCATATAGCGAACATGGTATTACAGCAGTAAAAGCAGGAGCAACCGATTATTTATTAAAACCATTAATGTTAAGTGAACTGCAAGGGGCAATTCGTAAAGTTGTGCAGCATTACGAAGCAAAACCTGCAGTAGCAGGAGCTAAAACCGAGGCGGATAAGAATATTGTATTAATTAGTCACAGTAAAGGGTTTACCCTAGTTGATTTTAAAGATATTGTTTGGTTA
>Ga0208755_100350_pt1 | contig 13398 bp, 8 predicted proteins | sample LakWasMet57_HOW8_2_FD_183891 | JGI IMG/M metagenome (GOLD analysis project Ga0208755, IMG submission 183891) | Freshwater sediment methanotrophic microbial communities from Lake Washington under simulated oxygen tension - Sediment Metagenome... | ecosystem: Environmental > Aquatic > Freshwater >... | reverse complement strand
TATTTTGCCTAATTTACTATCCTTTTGGTGCTAAAAAACAAAATTTTAACGCAAAACATAGCAAACAAGTTATTTGCCATAAAACCAAATGCAAATAAATAAACTAATAGTTTGTAATGCTCAAATTAAAACCTTCAGTTTTTTAGTCATTAACCATTATCATATTCTGTTTTAATTTTTGTTTTTATTGCCTTTATTTATACTTTAGTAACGGTTAAATCCTTTTAATTGGGACTAACATAGCCTTTTAAACTAACACACAATAAATTCAACAAATGAAATATAGCGCAATTGATAACACCTTGTTTATTGAAAACAGAAATAAATTCAAAAATAATTTAAAACCAAATTCGGTAGCAGTTTTTGTAAGTAACGATATAATGCCAACTAATGCAGATGGTGCAATGGGTTTTAGACAAAACAGCGATTTGTTTTATTTAAGTGGCATTGATCAGGAAGATACGATATTAGTAATTTTTCCGGATGTGAAAGATGGCAAACACAAAGAGATTTTATTTGTAAAAGAAACCAGCGAGCTTATTGCTATTTGGGAAGGCGCAAAATTAAATAAACAACAAGCAACTGCTGTTAGCGGAATTGATCATATTTATTGGTTTCAGGAATTTGATAAAATCATGAAGCCGTTTTTCTTTCAGGCCGAAAACATTTATTTAAACGCGAACGAACATACACGCAGATATATTGATACAGAAACTGCCGAAGCGCGTTTTAATAAAGGCATTATTTCAAAATACCCCTTACATAAAATAGAACGCAGTGCGCCTATTATGCATAAAATTCGTGCCATAAAAAGTACACACGAAATTGATTTAATACAGCAAGCCTGCGATATCACAGAAAAAGGATTCAGACGACTATTATCATTTATTAAACCCGGTGTTTGGGAACATGAAATTGAAGCCGAGTTAATTCACGAATTTATTCGTAACCGCTCGCAAGGCTTTGCTTACGGACCAATTGTAGCAAGTGGCAAAAATGCTTGCGTGTTACACTATGTAGAAAACAATCAACAATGTAAAGATGGTGATGTAATTTTATTAGACGTTGCTGCAGAATATGCAAACTATGCAAGTGACCTTACGCGTTGTGTGCCGGTAAGTGGAAAATTTACTAAGCGCCAAAAGGATGTGTATAATGCAGTGTTACGCGTTCATCGCGAAGCTGCTAAATTATTATTACCAGGACAAACGTTTGAAAAATATAATCTTGCAGTTGGTAATATGATGACGGAAGAGTTATTACAATTAGGTTTAATTAAAACCGAAGACGTAAAAAAACAAAACCCTGCATGGCCTGCTTATAAAAAATATTTTATGCATGGCACTTCACATTTTATGGGATTAGATGTGCACGATGTTGGATTCTTTAATGAGCCAATGCAAGCAGGCATGGTGTTTACGGTTGAGCCGGGCATTTATATTCCAGAAGAAGGTTTAGGTATTCGCTTAGAAAATAATTTAATGATTACTACTACCGGCCAGTTAGATTTAATGAAAAACATCCCGATTGAAACCGATGAGATTGAAGCATTGATGGCGAAGTAGAACATACTTGAAAATAAAGCGCCTTTAATTCTCCCTTTTAAAAAGGGAAGCAGAGGGATTTTTTTTGACAAACTTTATTTTCATGCTTCTTTAAATTAGAAGTAAATTTTTTGAGATTTTTTTTATTATCTTAGATAAATTAAATAATAAGGATGATGAGAAAGATCTTTTTTTTATATTTTATCATTTTTGTATTTGCAAAAGGTTTTTCGCAAGATCCTTTGTTTACAAACACCTCGCAATCTTTAGTTTATTTAAACCCATCTTTTGCCGGCAGTAATGGCGGAATTAGGAATCAATTTTCTTATCGTAATCAATGGCCAAATTTATCGGGCACATATGGAACGAATTTAAATAGTTTTGATGCTTATTTGCCAAAAATAAAAGGAGCTGTTTTTGTTTCGGTTCTGCTAGATGACCAAGCTCACGGAACTTTAAAAACGCAAGTGTTAAGTGCCGGCTACGCACAACATTTATCATTTTTTGAAGGCAAATTAAAAATTATTCCATCTTTACAGGCAACATACCTTAAACTCGTTTTAGATAAAACAAAATTAAACTTTGGTGATCAAATTAATTCCCGCTTTCCAGAACATTGGAGTTCTATTGCTGGCGGTCCAATAATTCAAAGTAAAAGTAATTTTGATTTCAGTTCAGGCCTTTTAATTAATTATAAAAACTTTTATTTCGGCACTTCTTGTTTTCACATTAACCAGCCAGATCAAGGGTTTTTAGGAACAAGCAAGTTACCTTATAGGCTTTCACTGCATAGTTCATATAACTTCCACGCATCTGAAAAAACGCTTTTTAATTTTTTTGTAAATTATCAAAAGCAAGATAAGTTCGACTATTTGCATTTAAATATTAATGCTTTGTTTTATAAACATCTACTTGTTGGAGCAGGTTTTAAATCAAGCGCCTCTATAACCAATTTTAATGGAGGCTACAGAAATAACTATTTCGTATTATCTTTAGGGTACGATGTTTCTTTAACGAAACTTTCAGGCAACACCGCCGGATCTTGGGAGTTTATGGCAAGCTTTAATTTGCGCAACAAAGAACAACAAAAAATAATTACCGATTTTGAAAAGTGGTAACTACAAATTATCAATAAAATAATTACAAATTTTTTCCATTAAATGCGCTCTGTCTTTTCCTAACACATTATGCTCGTGTCCCGGATAAACATAGTAATCTAATTGAACACCTTTATCTACTGCCTTTTTCTGATACATAATACTATGTTGCCAAACAACCACATTATCTTGCGCACCATGAATCATTAATAATTTGCCTTTTAAATTTGCAACATGGTTTAATAAATTATTTTTATCATAACCCTCTTTGTTTTCTTGCGGACTGTCATTGTAACGTTCGCCATACATGATTTCATAATAACTCCAATCAATTACCGGGCCACCGGCAGCACCAACTTTAAATACTCCGGGGTAACGGCTCATTAAAGAGGTGGTCATAAATCCACCGTAACTCCAACCATGAACACCTAGGCGTGTTGCATCAACATAAGGTAACGATTTTAAATAATTTACACCACTTATTTGGTCTTCCATTTCTTTTGTTCCAACATTTCTATGTATGGCTTGTTCAAATGCCTTACCACGGTAGTTTGTTCCTCTACCATCTAATGTAAACACAATAAATCCTTTTTGTGCCATGTACTGGTACCATAATTCACCACCGGCCATCCAAGTGTTTGTAACCATTTGTGAGTGTGGTCCATTATATAAATAAACAATTACCGGATATTTTTTTGTGCTGTCAAAATTTACCGGTTTAAACATGCGGCAATGCAAGTCTGTGCCTTCAACATTTTTAATCGTAAGTAAATTCCATTTTCCTAATTGATAATCTTTTATTGGATTTTCTGCACTAAAAATTGTATTCGATTTTCCGCTAGAAGCGCTTACAACTCTGTATTCGCGAGGCACGTAGCAAGATGTGAAATTGTCTATAAAAAAATCGCCTTTTTTACTAAGTACTGCAGTGTGGTAACCGTTACCTTGTGTTAATCGTTTTGTTTTGCCGCTTTTTAAATTTACAGAATAAAAATCCTGGTTAATTGGGCTCTGTTCTACTGCATGAAAAAATAAATTTTCACCTTTTTCATCAAAGCCATTTTCATCTTTTACTTCCCAATTTCCTTTAGTAAGTTGTTTTATTAAGGTGCCGTTAATGTTGTATAAATATAAATGATTGTAACCATCCTTACGGCTTTGCCAAATAAATTGCGAAGGATTATTTTTTACAAACAACATTGGATTTAAAGGCTCGGCATATTTTTCATCTTTTTCTTCAAATAATGTTTTCACAAAATCTCCTGTTGCAGCATCATATTCGTTTAATTTAAAATGATTTTGTTCGCGATTTAAAATAGCAATATAAACCAGTTTTTCATCAGGGCTAAAAGCAATGTTGGTTAAGTATTGTTCTTTAGGACCTTCTGTTTTTATTTTTGTGGAGGTATTATTTTTTAAATTGTAAATTAATACCGTAACGTAATGACTTTTTTTGCCGGCCATTGGGTATTTAATATTTTTATTTGTAGCAGGGTAGGTGGTCCAATCAATTATTGGATAATCATCAACATCCGACTGATCCATTCTGTAATAAGCCAATGCATTGCCATTTGGGCTCCAAAAAAGTCCTTTGTTTATTCCAAACTCACTTTGATGCACTGTTTTTCCATTAACAATGGTATACGATCCATCGTTTGTAACTTGATTTACTTTACCATTTACCGAAACAAACACATTGTTCAAATTCACGTAGGCAAACACTTCACCCTCTTTAAAAATTTCTAAATTGTCTAACGAAAAATCATTTTGTTTTCTTTCAGATTTCACCGCAGTGTTTTTATCTATTGAGTATAACCATTCACCTTTTTTATTTGTGAAATAAAATTGATTTTCGTTTACCCATTTAAGGCCTTCAAATGCAGCAATCGTATCAATACTGGCGCTTACCAATGTTTTGTTAACAGAAGTTGTAGAAATTGTAGTTAACGTTTTACCTGTTTCGGCACTTAAAATTATTAATTGATTTTTTTCGATGTATGCTATTTTTTTAGAATCGGGAATAAAACCCAAAGCCTGTAATCTTTTAGGCGCAAGAGATGTACGACCTTTCCAAACCGCATCTTGAATAGTTAAAAGTTGGTTTTGTGAAATTAATACCGAGAAAGAGATTCCTAAAACGAGTGTTAAAAATAAAGTTGTTTTTTTCATCCTGAAAATATTTTTGGCTAAAAGTATTAAAAAATCGTAAACCTTCCCAAGATTGTTTTTTATTAGATGTTTGAGGCTTTTTTTAGCTAATTTTGGTTATCAAAAACGCGTTAAAAATAATTGTAATATGTGTTGGAATATTGGCACTTACCATTCATTTTGGGAGTGTATTTGTTTATTCAAAACCAGTGGCAGCAAAAATAGCGAAAGCAGACTTTTACGCGCAAGCCTATGTATATCCCTATTTTCATCAAAATTGGAATTTGTTTGTGCCTATTCCGGCAGCTAATTATAAATTATTTTGTGAGTTTGAAAATAATGGACAACAAACAATAGATATTTTTAATGAAATTGTACTCAAACATCAAACCAATCGGTTAGCTGGCTACGAGCCTTTAGTGGTGGCATTTTCAAACAGCTTTCATTTTTTTGAAAGTAGTACTAAATTACAAGAATCTTTAAATGGCCCCATTAGTGCCGATTTAAATTTTAGGATTATCGAACATCAAGCCAAAAATTATTTAGAATATTCCAGAAAATTAAAAATTCAAAAACTAAAAGTGATTTTAGTCACTCAGCAAACCTTTACAAACAAACAAAAGATTTATTTTAATTAGTTTTTTATTGGTATTTTTAGCCTATGACCAAAGTAAAAAAAATTGATGTCGCGTTGCAAGGCGGCGGCGCACATGGCGCTTATTCTTGGGGTGTAATAGATAGATTATTAGATGAACCAAGAATTGAGATTGATGGTATTTGCGGTACAAGCGCAGGTGCAATGAATGGGGTTTGCACGATTTATGGTTTAAATAAAGGCGGAAGAAATTTAGCAAAACATTTATTGGTAAAATTTTGGCATAAAATTTCGGAAGCAGGAAAATTATCACCCTTACAACCAAGTTGGTTTGATAAAATGATGGGTCCCGGTAATATGGATTATTCGCCTAGCTATAAATTTTTTACAATAGCTGCCGAAAATTTATCACCCGGACAAATGAATCCTCTTAAGCTTAATCCGCTTGAAAAAATATTAAACGAATTAATTGATTTTGAGGAGCTGCATAAAATGAGTCCGCCAAAATTATTTGTGTGCGCTACCAATGTAAAAACATGCGAACCTAAAATTTTTGGCCCAAGTGAAATTACCTCCAAAGCTATAATGGCAAGTGCTTGTTTGCCATACATGTACGCAGCCGTTGAAATTAATGGCGAATTTTATTGGGATGGAGGTTATATGGGTAATCCGCCATTGTCGCCACTAACAGAGCATACCGAAGGAACAGATGATATTTTATTAATACAGGTAAATCCTTTTACTACCAAAACAGTTCCTTCAAATATCGAAGAAATAAAAGACCGCGTAAACGAAATTAGTTTTAACTCATCGTTAGCCTTAGAAATTAAACACATGGAATTTATTAATAATTTAGTTGCTAAAGGAATAACGTTAGATGGTAAATTAAAAAAAATTAACCTTCATCGCATTAGTGCAGATAATGCTTTGGGAGAGTTTAATTTATCAAGCAAATTAAATACAAGTTGGGATTTTTTAATGCATTTAAAAAACCTTGGCTATCAGGCCTGCGATAAATGGATAGAAGCTAATTACGACAGTATTGAAAATAAATCAACATTCCACATTTAAATTTTATAAGATGAAAAGAAATTTTGTTAAGCCGGATTTTACAGTTACAACTTGGGAATTATTAAAACCTTATTTTGCAGAGCTGCAAAACCGAGCAATAAATTCGGTTACCGAATTAGAAAAGTGGTTAAAAGATTATAGCGAATTAAGCGCAGTTATAAGTGAGAATATGGCCTGGCGTTATATTAAAATGACCTGCGATACCGCTAACACAGAGTTACGCGACAGTTTTAATGATTTTGTTCAGAACATAGAACCAAACATGTCGCCAATTGCAAACGATTTAAATAAAAAAATAATTGCAACACCTTATAAAGATGAGTTAACTAAATCGGGATACGATATTTATTTGCGTGGAATAAAAAACAGCATCGATCTTTTTAGAGAAGAGAATATTCCTTTAAATACAAAGTTGCAAGAATTGGAGCAGCAGTTTGGCGAAATTAATGGTGCACAAAGTATTGAATACGCCGGCGAAAAAATGACTTTGCAAAAAGCCGGAATTTTTTTGAAAGACTTAAACAGAGCGGTTCGCCAAGAAGTATATGAAAAAGTACAATCGCGACGTGCTCAAGACGAAACAGCCTTAAATGATTTGTTTACTAAGTTAATTGAATTACGACATCAGGTTGCCTTAAACGCCGGCTTTAAAAATTTTCGCGATTATAAGCATCAGGCTTTGGCACGTTTTGATTATTCGGTGCAAGATTGTTTAAACTTTCATGAGGCCGTTAAATTACACGCTGTGCCTTTAATAAATGCACACGATCAAAAGCGCAAAGAGAAATTAAAATTAGAGGATTACCGACCTTGGGATACTTCTGTTGAAGAAGATGGGTTACCGCCATTAAAACCATTTTCTACCGCGCAAGAATTAATTGATAAAACTATTTCGTGTTTTAATAAATTGGATCCGTTTTTTGGGGATTGTATTAATACCATGCAAAAAATGAAACGTCTTGATTTGGAAAGCAGATTAGGAAAGGCTCCCGGAGGATATCAATATCCACTTTATGAAACCGATGTGCCGTTTATTTTTATGAATTCGGTTGGCTTGCATCGCGATTTAGTAACCATGGTACACGAAGGCGGACATGCAATTCATTCTTTTTTAGATTTTAATTTGGATTTGGTTGATTTTAAATCGCCGCCAAGCGAAGTGGCTGAATTAGCTAGTATGAGCATGGAATTAATGAGCATGGAACATTGGGACGAATTTTTTAAGACAGATGAAGAATTAAAGCGTGCAAAACGTCAGCAGTTAGAAGGCGTAATGGACACCTTGCCATGGATTGCAGCCATTGATAAATTTCAACATTGGATTTATGAAAACCCTAAGCACACAGTTGCAGACCGTTATGACGAATGGCAAAAAATTATTTCTGATTTTGGTAGCAGTGTAATAAATTATAAAGGATTAGAAAATAATTTAAAACGCAGATGGCAAGTGCAATTGCATTTGTATGAAGTGCCGTTTTATTATATTGAGTATGGTTTTGCACAATTAGGTGCTGTGGCAGTTTGGCGTAATTATAAAACCAACCCAAAATTAGCTATCGAGAATTATAAAAAAGCCTTAGCCTTAGGTTACACACAATCAATTCCGAAAATATACGAAGCCGCCGGAATAAAATTTGATTTTAGTCCGGATTATATTAAAGAATTGATGGATTTTGTGAAAGAGGAGTATAGTAAGATATAATTTTTTAGACACACAGTATCCCTCTCTTTGAGAGGGTGCCCGAAGGGCGGGAGAGGAAATTGTTTTTGAAATCTGTCTAGTTTGACCCTAAAGGTCATTTTGGTTGATGATTAAAATTTTTTGCCGCTAATTGCACTAATTAACACAAATTAATTAGAGTGACAACTTATTGAAATTTATTCTTTATCGTTTAGCGAAAAGACTAATAATGTACACTAAACATTTTTGTTTTCGCGTACCGAAGTGAAGGCTATAAATATCTAATTTGTGAAATTCGTGGCTGATTGGCTTAATTCTTCTCAATCATTTTTCCATTCTCGAATAATAGTGTGCGCGATTTAAATTTGTTGTACACAATCATATCATGCGTGGCAAATAAAACAGCGCAACCGCTTTCGCTTAATTTTTTTAGTAGAATTAAAATTTCTTCAGAAGTTTCAGGATCTAAATTACCCGTTGGCTCATCGGCTAAAATTATTTCGGGATTATTAACTAAGGCACGCGCAATGCTAACACGCTGTTGTTCGCCACCCGAAAGCTCATGCGGCATTTTATTTTCTTTCCCATCTAAATTTACTTGTTTGAGAACATCTAAAACGCGTTCTTTTATTTTTGATTCTTCTTTCCAGCCGGTGGCTTTCATTACAAATTTTAAATTCTCATAAATACTTCGGTCGCCCAATAACTGAAAATCCTGAAAAACAATTCCTAATCTTCTTCTTAAATATGGAATTTCTTTTTGTTTAAGATCGTTTAAGCTAAAGCCACAAACTTTTGCAGAGCCGTTATTTAATGTTAAATCGCCGTAAATGGTTTTTAAAAAACTACTTTTTCCGCTTCCGGTTTTACCAAGTAAGTAAACGAATTCACCTTTTTTTATCTCAACACTCAAATTACCAACTACCGGGCGCTCGTCCTGAAAGATAGTTACATTATCAAATTTTATCAGTTCACTCATAGTTAAAATAAACTTCTAAGTTAAAGGGATTGTAACTTTTATTCTAAAAAGAGTTATTCCAATATCAACACACTAGGGTTAATAACTGCATAGGCTCAACACCAAACGGTAGCCTAAGGCAAAGTAAATTTAGTGTGATAAAATTTTGTCAATTCTAAATTAATGAAGCACGTAATAAAAATAAGTGCCCTGGCACTCTTTGTAGTTTTTAGTTCTAATTTATTTGGACAAAGAACTGCAATTTTTACAGATAAAGATGCCCTGTACAAACAGGGATTAGACCTGTTTGATAAAAAACAATTTGTGCAAGCTCAAAAAAGCTTTAATGATTATGTTTTAATTAGTAATTCAAAAATCCTAAAAACAGACGCAATCTATTATTCGGCCGCTTGTGCCGTAGAACTTTTTAATAAAGATGGCGAGTGGCAAATGAAACAGTTTGTGCAAAAGCATCCTGAGAGCAATAAGATTAATAGCGCTAATTTTTATTTAGGAAAATCAAATTTTAGAAAGAAAAAATATCCCGAAACAATAGAGTTTTTTGAAAAAGTAGATATTTATAAATTAGATAAAGAGCCTTTAGCAGAATTGTATTTTAAGCGTGGCTACAGTAATTTGGAAGTTGGACAGGACGCAAAAGCAAAAGCCGATTTTTACGAAATAAAAGATGTAGATAATAAATATGCTTTTCCTGCAAATTATTATTACTCACACATAGCCTATAAAGAAAAAAGTTACGAAATAGCCTTGCAGGGCTTTAATCGACTAATTGGAAATGAAACCTTTGGAAGTGTTGTGCCTTATTACATTACACAGATTTATTTTATTCAGGGTAAATACAGTCAGGTGGTAAAAGAAGCGCCTGCGCTATTAAATGACAGCGCAAACATTCAAAAAGAAAGCGAAATAAATAGAATGATAGGCGAGAGTTATTTTAATTTAAAAGATTATGCAAACGCCTTAACGTATTTAAAAAAGACAGATCTTTCAGCGGGTAACGCTCATGGCAGTTATGCTTTAGGGTATTGTTATTATAAAATAAATGATTGTTCTAACGCAATTTTAAGTTTTGAAAAAGTTACTGCCGATAAAGATACTTTGTCTCAAAGCGCTTGGTATCACATGGCAGATTGCTATTTAAAATTGGGCGAAAAAATTAAAGCCAAAGGTGCTTATTACAGTGCCTATCAAATAAATTACGATAAAAAAATTGCAGAAGACGCTTTGTTTGGATTTGCTAAACTAAGTTATGAGTTGGATTTTAGTCCTTTTAACGAAGCCGTTAAAGCATTTTCTAAATATTTAAAAGAGTATCCAAATTCACCACGAAAAGAAGAATGTTATAATTTTTTAATTAATGTTTATTCAACCACTAAAAATTACGACCTTGCTATTAAGAGTATTGAAGCTTTAGAAAGCATTGATCCAATTTTAAAAGTGACTTACCAAAAATTAATTTATTTTAAAGGCGTTGAATATTTTAATAATAACGATTTAACAAACGCCGAAAAAGAATTCAAAAAATCACTTCAACAAAACTCCGATCTTAAATTAAATGCATTAAACCAATATTGGTTAGGTGAGATTTCGTATATCCGCAAAGACTATACCACTTCTATAGATATTTGGAAAAAGTTTCAAGTAATGGATGGTGCAACGCAATTAAAAGAATACGATTTAAGTAATTATGCATTGGGTTATTCTTATTTCCAGCGTAAAGAGAAAGAAGATTTTACCAATGCAAATATTTCATTTAGAAAGTTTTTGCTCACTAAAAACACTTATGACGAAAACAAAATAACAGATGCGCACATCAGAGTGGGAGATAGTTATTTTATGAATCGCGATTTTGCACAGGCTTCTGATAATTATAAAATTGCTATTGCAAAAAATAAGTTAGATGTAGATTATTGTTTATACCAAAAGGCGTTATGCGATGGTTTAAATAAAAATTATTCAATTAAAGTAGAAGAACTTAAAAAAATAGAATCGCGTTACCCAGGTTCTAACTATTTAAGCGCAGCTTTAAATGAAATAGCCGAAACCTATTATAATAATTTAAAAGATCAGGAAAATGCTATAGTGTATTACAACAAAATCCTAAAAAATTATCCTAACTCATCCTTTACTCCAAATTGTAATGCGCAGCTTGGTAATATTTATTATGAGCGCAAACAAGACGATAAAGCTTTTGAATATTTTGACAAATTTGTGAAGTATGATTCTAAGAGCGAGTCGGCAAAAGATATTTTAGATATCATTAAAAAGATATTTACCGAAAAAGGGAAGATTGATGAAATGGAAAAGTATTTTGTGGCCTTAGGAAATCCTTTATCTGAAAATCAAATAGAGAAAGCAACTTACCATTCAGCATACGATGCCTATTACACCCAAAAAGATTGTGATGTAGCCATGCCAAAATGGGATGCGTATATCTCAAAATTTCCAAACGGCAAATATATTAACGAAGCACAATTTTGTAATGCAGAGTGCGCCTATAATAAGGGGTTATTTGAAAAGGCGTTACCGGGTTATTTATTTGTGATTCAAAAACCACGCGGACTTTATAGCGAAGTAGCACTTACAAAAGCATCTTACTTATATTACAAAGATAAAAAATATCAAGAGGCTTTACCATTGTATTTGCAGATGCAGGAAATTGCAGAATCTCCGGTTAACAAAAGCCTTTCAAAACTTGGGGCCATGCGTTGTGCGTTTTATTTAAATCAATTTGAAACCGCATTAACAGAATGCACCAAGGTTTTAAATACCGAAAAATTAACACCACAACAAACTACTGAAGCAAAATACATTAAAGCAAAATCGTTATTTGAAACAGCGCGTTATGATGATGCTATGTTGGAGTTTAAAGCTATGACAAAAGCGGCAAAAAATGTTACAGGCGCCGAAGCGTATTATCATATTGCTAAAATTCAATACACTAAAAAAGATTATAAGGAAGTAGAAAAAACAATTAATAAATTAATTAGCTACGAATACAGTAATGATGATTGGAATAACAAGGGTATGTTGTTGTTAGCAGATGCTTATATGGCTAAGGGAGATGATGCAGATGCACAAGTAATTCTTGAAACACTAATTGATAATAAACCAAAACAAGAATATATTGATGAGGCTAAAAAGCGTTTGGATGTTATAAAAGCCAAAGAAGCAGCAAAGGCTGAAAAAGAAAAACTAAATCAAAATGTGGATATGAAGGTGCGTTTTAATGAAAGCGAAAAAGATTCTTCAATTATGCAAGAAATTAAGTTTGAAGCAGAAACGCCTGCAGTACCAACTAACACAACAACTATTGAGCAACCAAAATAAAAGCATTACATGAGTATAGCGAACATACCGCAAACAAAGCAGGCTGAAAATGAGTCTTTGCTAACGAAACGACAAAAAAGTCAAATAGAATGGTTATTGATTATTTTAATTGTTTTGTTTTATACAGCTGCCAGTATGGCTCAAACAACAGGTACTGAGCAAATTTATAATGTACCCAGCGAATTTCAGCCCACTATAAAAGATGCTTTAAAATTTTCGGATGTACCTGAAATTAAGGATACTGTAAAACGCATTCAAAACATTAAATACGGTATTACAAGTGTACCGTTATTTCCAAAATACCAAGTGCAGCAAATTGCTCAGGCAAAATTGCAAAACGAACCTTTAAATAAATTATATCATTCGTTATTAAAAGTGGGGTACGGACCAATATACAATATGCCTTATGGCGAATTTTGGATTGGCAATACGCGTTCTCGCGATATGAATTACGGCGCCCACTTAAAACATTTATCAAGCACTGCGCATTTACGCGATGTTGGTTACAGCGGTTATAGCGATAATGAAATTAATATTTTTGGGAAACAATTTTATAAGAAGCATACCTTGTCTGGCGATTTTGATTATGAGCGAAACGTTATTCATTATTACGGTTACGATACAAGTTTAAATAAATTAGAGAATGATTTTACGCGCCAACGTTATCAGTTTGTTCAACCCAAAATTCGTTTGGTGAGCCATTATACAGATAGCACACACATTAATCACGATTTGGGTTTAAGTTTTTATAATTTACAAAATTTAAATCGCGAGGCTGAAAACAATATTAAGTTTAATGCATTAGGAAGCATGTATATTAATAAAGAAAAATTAAATGTTAACTTCCTAACAGATTTTTATAATCATAAACAAGCTAACGATACTATCAATGATCTGATTGTAAGTATTAATCCTTCGTTTGAAGCAAATGGCAGTGCTTGGCACGCTGATAT
>Ga0208755_100348_pt1 | contig 13630 bp, 6 predicted proteins | sample LakWasMet57_HOW8_2_FD_183891 | JGI IMG/M metagenome (GOLD analysis project Ga0208755, IMG submission 183891) | Freshwater sediment methanotrophic microbial communities from Lake Washington under simulated oxygen tension - Sediment Metagenome... | ecosystem: Environmental > Aquatic > Freshwater >... | reverse complement strand
TTTACATTTATTGTGAAAATAATTGTATTTGCGTTTCCTGGAGGAATTAAACTTGAGCCAGGCACCAATAAATTAATATCTGAGTTGCCATTAAACAATGCATTGGCTGTAAGACTACCCGTTGCAACAGGGCCAGATTTCATAGTATAAGTTGCGGGATATTTAATTGTTTTCGCAAATAAACTATCTTTTACAGTTACATTTTTTAAAGTATCATTTCCTAAATTATGAACGGTAATTGTATAAGTAATATCATAAGTTTTGTCGCTTAACTTATTACTAAGTGATGCCGTTTTAGTTAAACCAAAAAATAAATTTGGTGTAAACTGAATAGGTGTTGGTGTATTGTTATTTGTTGGATCAAGATCAAGATCTGGATCGGGATCTAAACCAATTTGAGATGAGTCAACTACAAATACACTCGGACTAGGACTCGCTAAACCAATAACTGAGTTATTAAATGGCCCAAAGAAACCGTTTGTAAATACACGTACGCCAAATACAATCGTATCGCTTTGTCCAATATTTAACGTACTGGTAATTGGATTAGTTAACGAAATATTCAATGTTCCATCAAAGGCCGGGTCAATCGTTAAACTACTGCCGGTTGATGTAATTACCGGTGCCGAAATAATTGAAAAGGTAGTTGGAAGCGGGAATGTGTTATTTAAATTTTCATTTAATACCACATCGTTTAATGGTAACAATCCGTAATTTTTAACTACTACTTTATAATTAATATCATAACTACCGTTAGTGTTTAGTGTTGGTGTACTAACTGCTTTTGCTAATCCTAATGAATTTACTGATAAACAATTTATTGGATATAAGATTAATGTAGTGTCTTTTATACAACCGTTTGCGTCAAACAAGCGAATTGTATATGCAACTGTTCCTGTAGGGTTAGCTAAAGTGTTAGTTACAATACCTGACACGGCAATGGTTGATGCTGTAGCATAAGTCGCACTTCCTGTATATGTGTTACCTGCTACATAGTCGTATTTATCTGTAAGTGTAAAGTTTGATAATGAAATTGTACCGTCATTATTTGATACGCTACCTGTACATGTTGCCGGAGTAATAGAAGCAGTAACAATTACATTCGTGTGAATGCCAACTGAAACCATTGCGGTAGTAGAACAAGTACTAGAAAGATCGGTAACAGTTACCGTATAATTACCAAATTGCGTAGACGTAAATGTTTGAGCTGTTGATGTAAAACTACCCGGTCCATTCCATAAATACGCTACGTTGGTTGACGTTGTAGTTACATTTAATGTTACACTGTTGCTTGCACATGTAATACTACCACTTGTTGTTGCAGTAACCGAAGGTATTGAAGAATCGGTTGGTACGTTTAAAGTAACAGTTGCAACACATCCTGTAATATTATCTATTACACTAAATGTATAAACACCCTGAATGTTGGTTGTAGGACTTTGAACTGTTGAAGTAAATGATCCTGGTCCTGACCAAGCATAACTTACGTTGGTTGATGTAGAGCTTCCGGTTAATGTTACTGTAGGAGCTGTACAAGTAATTGAAGCACTAACAGATGCAACTAAATTTGCAGGTAAAGGTGTTACAAAAACATCAACGGTAGCTGAAGAGGCACAAACTCCATTTGCACCAGTTACAGTGTAAGTTGTATTTATAGTTGGTGTTTCAACAGTTGCAGACGTTGTATTTCCGCTAGGTAACCAAGTGTAACTTGTGGCTCCGGAAGCGGTCAATGTTGTTGCGTAGCCGCTACAAACCGTTGCGTTAACAGGTGAAACAGTTAACGTAGGAACTGTATTTACTACTACTGTAATTGTTGATGTTCCTATACATCCAAAAGCATTATCACTTGAAACTGTATAAGTGGTTGTAATTGTTGGAGTATCAGTTATTGTAGCTGTATTTAATCCTGTAGGATTCCATGTGTAACTTGCAGAACCGTTAGCTGTAAGCGTAACAGTATCACCAACGCAAATTGAGGTAGCTGATGCTGATGCTGTTAAAGTAGGTACAGGACTAACATTTACGTTAACAGTCGTTTGCCCAACACATCCAACACCATCAGTTCCAATAACTGTGTAAGTTGTATTTATAGTTGGAGTTGTAGTAACTAAAGAACCTGTAGCTGAAATAGGATTCCAAGAATAAGTAGTTGCTCCGGATGCGGTTAAAGTTAAATTACTTCCAGCACAAACAGTTGTAGGTGATGCTAAAGCTGTAATCGTTGGATTCGGGCTTGGAATTAATGTGATTGTTGCAGTTGACTGACAAAGGCCATTCGATCCAATTAACGTAAATGTTGTTGATGAATTTAATGGCGTTGTTAATACGGTGCCATTTGATGCGCCCGGTAACCACGTATAACTGGTAGCACCCGATCCGGTTAATGTTGCAGTTTGTCCGGCACAAGTAGTAACCAATGGAACAGAAATAGAAACTGTTGGAATAGGAGTAACAATAACATTAACAGTATTTGATGATGTACACCCAAAAGCGTTTGTTCCTGTAACCGTGTAAAGTGTTGTAGAAGTTGGTGATACAATAACTGTACCTCCTGTTAATGCTCCCGGATTCCAAGTGTAGCTTGTTGCGCCTGTTGAACTCAAAATAGAAGTGTCGCCTAAACAAATATTTGTTTTAGAAGCCACCGCAGTAATTGTTGGATTAGGATTAACAGTAATAGTAATTGTTTTTGTATTTGTACAAGAACCATTTGAACCGGTAACAGAATAAGTTGTAGTAATAGTAGGTGTTACTAAAACGTTTGCACCTGTTAAAGCACCAGGATTCCATGTATAAGTTGTTGCACCACTCGCCGTTAAGCTAGTTGAATTTCCAGAACAGATGGTTGAATTACTTGCAGAAACCACCACTGTAGGAGTAGTTGTTACATTAATAGTAATTGTTTTTGTGTTGTTACAACCAAAAGAGTTTTGTACACTCCAAGTATAAGTTGTATTGGTTGTAGGTGAAACAATTGCAGTATTACCAAAAATAACACCCGGATTCCAAACTGAAATAAACGGACCACCACCGGCAGCTACACCCGTTAATGTTGTTGTGTTACCACTACAAATGGCTGTAGAAGTTGCTGTAACCGTTAAAGAAGGAATAGGGTTAACAATTAAAGTAATAGTTTTACTATTTGTACAACCTAAAGAACTTGTGCCAACAACGGTATAGGTTGTTGTAATTGTAGGAGAAACTACAACCGCAGAACCAACAAGTGCACCGGGATTCCAAGTATAGGTAGCTGCACCGGATGCAGATAATGTAGAAGACGCGCCACTACAAATAGCTGTAGGAGATGCAGTAGTAATTAAAGTAGGTAATGGATTAACGTTAACAGTAACTGTTTTTGTATCAGTACAAGTACCGTTAGAACCAATTACAGTGTAAGTTGTATTAGCAGCAGGTGAAACAACTACGTTGCTTCCCGTTAAAGCACCTGGGTTCCAAGTATAAGAGGTTGCGCCGGTAGCAGTTAATGTACTTGAATTACCAATACAAATACTTGCAGGCGAAGCAATAGGGTTTATTGTTGGAATAGGTGTAACAATTAAATTAACTGTATTAGTTGTAGTACAACCAAAAGCGTTAGATGCAGATACTGTATAAAGAGTAGTTGCGGCAGGAGTAACAGTAATTGTACCGCCAGTTAAAGCACCCGGGTTCCAAGTGTAACTAGTAGCTCCAGATGAACTTAATGTTGCAGAACTTCCTGCGCAAATATTAGTAGGAGAAACCACTGCGGTAATGGTTGGATTAGGATTAACTGTAATTGCAATTGTGTTAGTGCTAGAGCATACTCCATTTGAACCGGTTACCGTATAAGTAGTATTAGATGCAGGTGTTACGCTAATTACCGCACCTGTTAAAGCACCAGGATTCCAGGTGTAAGTTGTTGCACCATTAGCAGTTAGAGTGGTTGAATTTCCAGCACAAATTGATATACTGCTTGCAGTAGCGTTTACAGTTGGAATAGGCGTAACAATTAAATTAACTGTATTAGTTTTGGTACACCCAAAGCCGTTAGTTCCAGAAACTGTATAAAGAGTTGTTGAAGCAGGTGTAACTGTAATTGTTCCACCAGCAAGGGCTCCCGGATTCCAAGTATAACTTGTAGCACCAGATGAACTTAATGTAGCTGAACTACCTACACAAATATTTGTTGGTGAAACAGCAGCTGTTACTAGAGGATTTGGATTAACAATTAGATTTACAGTTGCAGTAGAAGAGCAACTACCGTTACTTCCAGTCACTGTATAAAGTGTTGTTGAAAGCGGAGTTACAGTTATAGGATTTCCAGTAATATTTCCGGGATTCCAGGTATAACTTGTTGCCCCAATTGCTGTTAATGTAGCAGAGGATCCGTTACAAACTGCTGTTGGATTACTTGTTGCATTTACCGTAGGAATTGGGTTAACTATTAATGTTACTGTTTTAGTATCAGTACAATTTCCATTTGCTCCAACAACCGTATAGGTGGTTGTAACAGTTGGCGAAACAGAGATGCTTGTGCCGTTTAAGTTGCCTGGATTCCAGGTATAAGTTGTAGCACCTGCAGTTGATAAGGTGGCGGTGCTTCCAATACAAATTGCCGTTGGTGTTGCAATTGGATTAAGCGTTGGTGTAATATTTACAGAAACCTGACTAGTTGCAGAGTTTGTACAACCCGCAGCATTACTTCCTGTTAATGTATAAATTGTAGTTGAAGCTGGAGTTACAGTAACAGTTGCACCCGCTAATGCTCCTGGATTCCATGTATAACTTGTAGCACCTGTTCCTGTTAATGTACTAGAGTTACCACTACAAATTACTGTTGGCGATGAGTTGGCTGTAACTGTTGGATTTGGATTTACTATTAACGAAATAGTTTGTGAGCTTGTACAATTGCCATTTGCACCAATAACCGTATAGGTAGTGCTAGTAGCCGGAGTAACTGTAATTGTACCGCCAGTTAAAGCACCCGGATTCCATGTATATGTTGTTGCACCGCTTGAACTTAATGTAGCAGAGCTGCCTGCGCATATCGCAGCAGATGAAGCAATTGTGTTTAATGTAGGGGTTGGTGTAACGGAATATGATAAAGTGTTAGTTGTAACACAACCAGAAGCGTTAGTTCCAGATACAGAATAGGTAGTGGTTACTGCCGGAGTTATAATTATTGATGAAGCGGATATTGCTCCCGGATTCCATGTGTATGTTAACGCTCCCGAAACACTTAGTGTAGCGCTATTTCCTGAACAAATAGCTGTAGGGCTTGCAACTACTGTTAAAGTAGGCCCATTTAATACCGGTACTGAAATTGTTGCTTGGGAAGTACATGTACCTATAGCTCCTGTTACAGTGTAAGTAGTTGAAATTGTTGGTGTAACTGTAACAATGTTTCCTACAATAGCTCCCGGATTCCAAGTGTATGTTAAGGCGCCTGTTCCAACTAAAGTAGCAGTTGTTCCTGAACAAATAGTTCCACTTAAATTAAATGCCGATACAGTTGGAGGTGTTGTAACTGATATTAATATTGTTGTTGAACTTACACAAGCGCCATTTGTTCCTGTTAAAGTATAAGTAGTATTTGTAGTTGGTGAAACAACCGCTGTAGAACTTATAATATTTCCTGGGTTCCATGTATATGTTAAAGCGCCACTTCCTGTTAATGTTGCAGAAGAGCCACTACAAATTGTGGCAGAACTTGCCGATGCGGTTACGGTTGAATTGACTACTATCTGAACAGTTGTTGAACTCGTACAAGGTCCTGTTTGGCCGGTAACGGTATAAATAGTTGTTGAGGCAGGATTAACAACTACACTTGACCCAATTAAATTACCCGGTTGCCATGTGTAGGTTGTTGCGCCATTTGCTGTTAGTGTTGATGAGGCTCCTGAACAAATTGAAGTTGGTGAACCCGATGCGAACACTGTTGGAGTTGGCGTTACTGATACTTGTACCGCAGATGTAAACGTAGTAATTGTACCACCGGCACAATTAGATAAATTCATTGTAGCTGTATAGTTACTTGTAGCTGTGGGACAGGGACTTGCTGTTAAACCTGTTGCAGTGAAGCCACCCGGACCTGCCCAGTTTACTGTATATGTTGGTGCACCTGTTGGAGTAAATCGCCATGACTCATTTGTTGCCGTCCATGCTGTTAATACATTTCTTGTTGGTGGGGCAACCACTGTGGTACCCGAAGCGTTTTGAATACCTATTAAACCTTTTCCGTTTTGCCAAGCTAAACAAGAAGGACTACTTTGAATATTTACATCAATAATATTTGAACTTTCGTGTAATACAATTTGAAAAGTTGCTAACTGCGAGTTACAAGCGGCTAAATAAAGTGGTACAGCACTCCAATAAGCTACAAATTTACGGCAAGGCGCTACACCAGTTGTGTATGTTCTAATATTTCCTCCAACACCCGGATCAATATCACGATAAGGGCCGCAAATAGTGTTAGCCGGATGCTCTGTTAAATTTGGTAAAACGGCATTTACAGTAAAAAATTCATTTTGTGTTGCCGAGGCAAGATTAAAAGTTACTTCACCATTTGATCCAACAACTAATTGTGTAAAATTGTTTCCAAAATAACAGAAGTTAAACCCAATATTTACAACAGCACTCCATTTATCATCAATATTTAAGCCTGTTGGTGTAACACCTCCGGCATATGGAAATGGCGCATAGGGAATTGAACCAACGGTATAGCCAGTGGTTGAATTTACCGGAACTACAGTTGCTGTTAAGTTTGCGCAGCTACCTGAACAAATGGTTGTGCTCGCTCCCGTGCCTGCTTGTGCATTAATACTTGGTGCGGGACAAGTTTGCGAATAACCAATAGTTTGAAAGGCTATTAAGAAAATGAAAACGTGTAAAATAAATTTAAATTGACGCATAATGTAAGTGTGTAAAATTTGTTGACGTAGTAATGGTTATTGAATATTTGTAGTGAAATTATTAAATAGTCCAGGGTCCTTCATATCTATAGTTTCAATCTGTTTTAATTCAGTTTCTGTTAAATAAGAATTTGGCGATTCAACACCTGTCTTTACCGGAAAATTTTTTGATTCTTCGTCAGTTATCTTGAAATAGTCTACTGAGGCATTTTTGTTTTTTGATAAAGAGCTTAAACTCCCTTCTCTTACCTTAAAAGCGGCTGCATTACTAACTTCTTTATTGGTATTGTATAATTTTATAGAAATGATATGAAGTTTTAAAAGCTCCTTAAAATTTTCTAATGCCTTAGCGTCTGTTGCTGCCGACATTGAACTTTTTTGAATACTTCTTAAGGCAATGTTATTGTTATTAATAAAGGTTTTTATTACATCGGTTTCTTGAGCCTTAAAACTTAAGGATGTTAAAAAAAGCAACAAGGTAAGAGTGCAATTGATGAAAATTTTCATATATATTATTTTAAATTGTCGATAAATGTAGTTAAAAAAATAATTGTTAACAGGTTTTTAACAAATAACTGATTGAAATAACTAAATTAATGAGTGAAGGGTTTAACCAAATAATTGAAATATTTGTTAATTAGAGCTCCTTTTGAGCAAAAAATAGGTGTTTTTCGCGGTTTTTATCGTTACTTTTGAGATATTTATGTCCAATAACACCATAGCACTCTTACCAGACCATGTTGCAAATCAAATTGCAGCAGGTGAGGTTGTGCAAAGACCGGCAAGTGTTGTAAAAGAACTTTTAGAAAACGCTATTGACGCCGGGGCTACTCAAATCAAATTAATTATCAAAGATGCCGGTAAATCTCTTATTCAAGTAATTGATAATGGAAAAGGCATGAATCCGTTTGACGCACGAATGTGTTTTGAACGGCATGCAACCTCTAAAATTAATACGGCCGATGATCTTTTTGCTTTAACTACCAAAGGATTTAGGGGCGAAGCTTTGGCAAGTATTGCTGCCATTGCTCAGGTAGAATTAAAAACAAAAAAAGAAGAGGATATCGTTGGTCAGCATATTGAAATTGATGGAGGAAAATTTATTGCTCAAACAGAATGCCAATGCGCCACAGGGACTACATTTATTGTAAAAAACTTATTTTTTAATGTACCTGCCCGAAGAAATTTTTTAAAAAATGATCAGGTAGAACAAAAACATATTATTGATGAAATTGAAAGGGTAGCCTTGCCTCATACCAATATCCATTTTATTTTTCAAAGTAATGGTAACGAAGTTTTAAATCTTCCGGCAGGAAATTTAATGCAAAGAATAAAATCTTTAATTGGAAGTTATATTCAAAAAGAACTGGTACCAATAAATGAGGATGCTACTTTTGTTAAGATACACGGCTATGTTAGTTTGCCTGAAGCAGCAATAAAAACGCGCAAAGAACAATACTTTTTTGTAAATAACCGTTTTGTAAAAAATCCGTTTTTAAATCATGCCATTTACGAAGCGTATAAGGACCTAATTACCTATCAATCTCACCCACGTTATTTTTTGTTTTTAGACATGGACCCAAAAAATATCGATATTAATATTCATCCAACAAAAACCGAAGTAAAATTTACGGATGATAAATCGGTTTACATGCTTTTGGTAAGTTCTATTAAGCGCGCTTTAGGCAAAGCAAATGTTGGCCCTTCGTTAGATTTTGATTCTGAAATGAGTATAAATATCGATGCTCAATCTGAAAATAGAATCTTAACACAACCAAAGGTTAGCTATAACCAAAACTATAACCCATTTAATTCCGGTTCTTCTTTACCTGCAGAAAATCATTTACAAAAAGCAAATAAAGAACATTGGGAAACCATGTTTGAAGGCTTTAAAAATACTCCTGAAAATAACAATACAAATCAAGATAGTTCGCAACAAAACGCATTAGAAGAATTAAAAACCGAAGCCGTTAATTTTAGTTTTTTTCAGCTAAATAAAAAATATATTGTAACCACTTACAATAAAAATGTTTTAATTGTTGATCAGCAAAGAGCTCATGAGCGCATTGTTTATGAGCATTATTTAAAAACAAAACAAGAAACCAAAATTGCCTCACAACAGTTGCTTTTTCCTGAACAAATGGAGTTAAGTGCCAACGATTTTATTTTAATAAAAGATCTTACCAACGAATTTAAATTGCTGGGTTTTGATTTTGAAGTGTTTGGTAAAAATAGCATTGTTATTAACGGAACGCCAAGTGATTTAAAAGATTTTAAAATTATTGAAACAGTAGAAGGTATTTTAGAAACATTTAAGCTAAATACTATTGATAGTAAAATTGAAAAGCATGATAATTTATGCCGCGCAATTGCATATAATACTTGCATAAAATACGGAAAACCACTTGAAGAAGAAGAAATGCGATTGATATTAGAACATTTAATAAATTGCGAAAATCCATTATACACAGCCTCCGGCAAATCAATTATGATGGAAGTAGATTATTTAGAAATAGAAAAGTTTTTTAAAAAATAAATGAGTTTTAATAATCAATATAGACCAGGTGCTTTTGGCGGCTTGCCGGTAGTAACAAAAAACATTATTATTATTAATGTGGTGTTTTACCTTTTGTCGGTTGCTTTACAGAGTTCGCAAAACATCGATCTTAATAAATATTTAGGTTTGCATTATCCATCTGCACCCGATTTTAAGCCGCACCAATTTATTACCTATTTATTTATGCATGGTAATATTCAGCATATTTTCTTTAATATGTTTGGGCTTTATATTTTTGGGCAAGTACTTGAACAAACATGGGGACCTAAACGTTTTTTAATTTTTTATGTTTTAACCGGTCTTGGCGCTGCGCTGGCCCAATTAGTTGTTATTTATTTTACTAGTAGTCCAATTGTAAATTCAATAGCATTGGTGCAAGATAATTTAACCAGAGAGGCATTTGAAAATTTATTAAGTACACCTCAGTTTCAACACAATGTATCGTTTGAATTCGTTAATAGCTATAATGATTTTGTGCAACAGTATAATTTAGCGAGCCAAGAAAATTCGCCTAGGGCATTAAGTTTAGCTTCTCAATTTTTGTTAGATTATAAAAATCAATATCTTAATTCACACGTCATAGTAGGCGCTTCGGGCTCTTTATTTGGTTTACTTGGCGGCTTTGGAATGTTGTTTCCAAACCGAATGCTTTATCTGTATTTTTTATTTCCAATAAAAGCCAAGTGGCTGGTTATTGCCTATGGCGCTATCGAATTATTTTCTGGCATACGAAGTGATGCTGCCGATAATGTTGCACATTTTGCACATTTAGGAGGGTTATTTGTTGGAGTTATCATTATATTAATCTGGCGTAAAGACAAACAACATTTTTATTGATATGAATTTCGCTCAAAAAATAAAGTATAATTTTCAGCAACAAGGCATCCTTGCTCAAATTATTATTGCCAATGTGGCTATTTTTTTAACACTTAACTTAGTAGGTAACCTTTCTCATTTAAATTTAACGCCTTATGTTGCCCTCCCTATTGGAGGATATGATTTTCTGTTTAAATTTTGGACCATTTTTACCTATATGTTTGCCCACGAAAATCTTGGACACATTTTTTGGAATATGGTGTTGTTTTATTTTACGTCTCAAATTTTTTTTAACATCCTCGGGCAAAAAAAAATGCTTTATGTTTATGTAATGAGTGGCCTTTCGGGAGGGGCTCTTGTTTTAATTTTAGGCTTATTGTTTCCGGCCTCTTTTGCACATTCTTTATTGTTAGGCGCATCTGCTGCCGTTTTGGGCGTTGGTGCTGTTATGGCAGTTTATTCTCCAAATTACAAAGTGTATTTGTTTGGTGTTTTAGAATTATCCTATAAATATTTTTATTTAATCACTTTTGGAGTTAGCACCATTATAGACCTTTCTGTTAATACAGGTGGAAAATTATCTCATATTGGCGGAGCCTTATTTGGCGCATTATATGGGTATAATTTAACAAAAGGAGTAGATTTTTTAAACTTAAATTTTTTAACGAGTAAAAAAAAGAAGCTTAAAATTGTAAGTAAAAATTCTTTTGATAATGATTTATCCAGAAAAAGCCATAATTCTGAGCAAGTTATGAATGAAATATTAGATAAAATTTCTAAAAGCGGCTACGATAGTCTAACAAAAAAGGAAAAAGACGAACTTTTTAAGTTGTCTCAAAAAAAATGACGGAATATTGGTATTTTATGAATTGATGTTTTATTATTTTATTATATTAGTCCTCCCAAAATGAAACAAAAATTTTCTGCCATATTAATTACTTTGTGTTTAAGTCTTAATTTATTTTCACAATCAAGTGGAAGTAAAAAGAAAGATATAGACGATGCAAATGAGCATTTTAGTCATAAGAATTATTTAATGGCTATTCCTATTTATAAAGCCGAGTTAAAAAAGGACAAGGACAATAAAAAAATAAAGTACAATCTTGGGATCTGTTATTTGAACACGAAAATTAATCGTGAAGAGGCTATAAAATATTTTGAAGATTATTCTAAAGATTCAAAAGGGGATGAAGAAGTTTGGATTAATTTAGGAAGAGCTTACATGTTAAATAATAGAATTGAAGATGCTATTGCTTCATTTGAAAAATATAAAAGCTTAAAACCTAAAGATGCAGATAAAGTTAAACGCTATTTAGAAAATTGTGCTAATGCTCAAAAATTTATGGATACACCATCGCGTGTTACCTTCCAAAATTTAGGAAAAGAAATTAATAGTGACGAGCCGGATTATTATCCTTTTGTTAGTGCCGATGAAACTACTTTAGCTTTTACATCTAGAAGAAAAGAAAATATTGGCGGAAAAAAAGTTGAAATGGACGGTTACCACAGTAGTGATGTTTATTATAGTAAGATTGAAAATTCAAACTGGACAAAAGCAGTAAATGCCGGAAAAGCCATTAACGGCGCTTTAGATGAGCAAGTTGTTGGATTAAGACCAGATGGATTAGAGTTGTATTTGTATCTTGATCATATTGATAAATTTGGAGACTTATATGTTTCTGCCCGAAAAGATTTATCTTCTGAATTTCCAAAACCAAAACTGTGCGACCCATTAATTAATGCAAAAATTGAAACAAGCGGTTGTTTAAATGAAGATGGAAGTATTATGGTTTTTGCCAGACGAGATAAGATGAATTCTAATAGCGATTTATACGTTTGTAAAAAATTACCTAATGGAAAATGGGGTCCTTCGCAAAAATTGCCTCCAACAATAAATACAGAATACAACGAAGATTTTCCATATTTATCCAATGATTGTGCTACGCTTTATTTTGCAAGTGAAGGTCACAATAGCATGGGTGGTTACGATTTATTTAAAACAGAGTGGACAGTGGGTGATAATACCTTTACTGAACCTGAAAATTTAGGATACCCGGTTAATTCAACAGATGATGATAGAAATATTTGTGTTACACCGGATGATAGAGTGGCTTATATTAGTGCGTTCAGACCGGGTGGATTTGGCGACCTTGATATTTATCGAATAAAGTTTAATGATAACGACCAGATTACAAAAATTTTTACCGGTCAAATATATTTAGGAGATACTGTAATTAAAAAACAGCCAAAAGCTTATTCTGTTTCAATGATCATTACTAACATTCAAAATAAAATAGAATATAATTTTACACCACATTCTAAAACAGGAAGATTTGTAATGAGTTTGCCTGCCGGTTTTTATCATCTGGCTATTAATTCTCCTGGATATGTTGAATATAAAGAAGACATTACTATTTCGGATTTCGGAAAAATTGAAATAGAAAAAAACAGAAACTTTACGTTAAAAGCTAAACCTGGTTACGTTCCGCCTGTTGAAAGCACCGAAAAATTAAAAAAACCACAGCCTAAAACAAAACCAAAAGCAGGAACAAAGTAATTTTATTTCTTACTTTTATCTCTCTCTTTTAACACCGCAATAATATCTTTTAGTGAGGTATCTTTAGCTTGTAATAATATAAGGTAATGATATAATAAATCTGAAGCTTCATTTAAGAATAGCAATCTGTTATCATCTTTTGATTCAATAACTAATTCTACCGCTTCTTCACCAACTTTTTGCGCAATTTTATTTATCCCTTTTTTAAATAAAGATGAGGTGTAAGAAATGTCTGTTGGATTGTTTTTTCTATCACGAATAGTGGCTTCCAAATTGTATAAAAAATCGTTTGAAGAATTTGATTCATTAAAACAAGTATCAGTACCGGTATGGCAAACCGGACCTTCTGGCGTTGCCTTAATAAGGAGTGTATCCTCGTCGCAATCTAATAAAATAGCATTTACGTTTAAATAGTTTTTACTTTCTTCGCCTTTTGTCCATAATCTATTTTTTGAACGCGAGAAAAAAGTAACACGGTTTTCTTTTTTTGTTTTTTCAAATGCTTCTGCATTCATATAACCAAGCATTAAAACAACATTGGTTATATTGTCTTGTATAATAACCGGAATTAATCCGTCTTCTGCTTTATTAAAATTAGGTGTCATGTTTGTTAAAATTATATTCTTATTCCCACCACTAATATATCATCAACCTGATCTAGTTTTCCTTTCCAGTTTTCGATGGTAAGATCTAATTGCTCTTTTTGTTTTTGTAAAGGCAATTTTGAAATTGATGTTATTACTTCTTGAAATTGTTTGTTTTTAAATTTTTTTCCTTTTGGTCCACCAAACTGATCAGCATATC
>Ga0208755_100343_pt1 | contig 13738 bp, 3 predicted proteins | sample LakWasMet57_HOW8_2_FD_183891 | JGI IMG/M metagenome (GOLD analysis project Ga0208755, IMG submission 183891) | Freshwater sediment methanotrophic microbial communities from Lake Washington under simulated oxygen tension - Sediment Metagenome... | ecosystem: Environmental > Aquatic > Freshwater >... | reverse complement strand
TTTTTAAAAATTTTAGACGTTTTTAAAATCAAATTATTATCTGTTATTTTTATGAAATAAAAACCATTAGCATATTCACTTAGATTTATTTTTTGGATAGTATTTTCAATTTTAAAAATTCGAATTAATTGTCCTGCTGAATTATATATCTCAACATCCTTACCAATATTATTTTCAAACTCCTTAATATAAAAATGGCCATTGTTTGGATTTGGATAAATTGTAATTTCTAATCCAGAATTATTAAAATTATTTTCGAATTCGGTGCATATAGAAACATTTTGTGTAAACGTAGTCGAATCAATACAGCCATCGCCACTCATGCCAACAAGAGTATAGGTAGTGCTTAAAGTTGGTGTAACTGTTATTACATTCCCATTACTTCCATTACTCCAGGTAAATGTGTTTGCCCCGCCGGCAATTATTGTAACGCTATTTCCTGAACAAATTATACTTGCGGTACTTATAATCATTAAACCCGGAAGTGGATTGATAGAAATTGATTGCGTTGCAGAATTTGAACAACCCATTGCATTTTTTCCTGTAACAGTATAAATAATACTTGATGTTGGCGTAACAGTAATCGAAGAAGAAGTGGCTCCTGTACTCCAAGAATAAGTGTTTGCTCCGCTTGCAGTTATTGTTACTGTTGAGCCAGGACATATTGCATTAGTATTACTTACTGCTGTAACCGTTGGATCTGCATAAAGAGAAATTAATGTTACTGTTTGCTCAAAAGAAGAGTAACAACTGTTTGTAACAATACAACTGTATGTGCCAGCAGTTAATCCGGTTAGTGTTGCTGAGTTAGTATTAACGGGGGTCCATATATAGCTAAACGGAGGTGCGCCAATCATATTAATATTTATATAGCCATCGTTAACACCCGTACACGTAACATTTTGTGATGTAACAGAACCCGAAACGGCCGAGCAATTTCCTAATTTAAGTGCAAACATTGCCACCCCACCAACTGCAGTCATATTATATATAGAGGGCCCAGGATCAAAATCAAGCGTATAATTAAATGCGCCGGTAGTATAAATATTTCCAACAGCGTCTACGTTTATTGAGTAAGGTGTACCTTCTATATTCCCCGCCCAAATATAATTTCCTGCTGTATCTAATTTCCAGATAAAACCCATTGAACTTACTACATTTCCATACAACGGAGAAAATCCAGATCCGGGATCGAAATCTGTACCAGTTGCAAACTCACCAACCATACATAAATCTCCAGCCGGGTCGATCACTACTTGGTTCACTATTTCTGGACTAAACGTACCAGCAGTTTTTACCCATACAAAATTACCCAATGCATCAAACTTTGTAACATACATATCGTCAAACGATGGAAATGCGGATGTTACACTGTAAACAAGAGGGCCTGGATCAAAATCATTAGACCCATTAAAACCGCCGGCAAAATAAATATTATTAGCTGCATCTGTAACAATGGATTTTACCTTTTCGTAACCTGTGCCGGTTAGAGATTTCGCCCACACAAAATTGCCTAATGGGTCTAATTTTAACACGTAAATATCAGAATTGCTAATTGATGTTGAGGATAAAGTATATGTACCCGGCCCCGGATCAAAATCTGTAGTTCCAATAAATTCTCCACTTATTAAAATATTATTTGCACTATCAAAAGTTATTGAGCGTGCATATTCAGAAGTTGTTCCACCCAAAGTTTTAACCCAAATAAAATTGCCTAAAGGGTCGAGCTTTAATATAAAAATATCCCACGGTATTTGAGTAACTGAACTTACGGTATAACTTGCCGGTCCGGGATCGAAATCTACTGTGTCGTCAAAATGACCGGTTATAAAAATATTCCCTGCCAAATCTAGTTTAATGCAAGAGGCAATTTCTCCACTTCCGCCAGCTGCAACGCAACTTGCACTTTTGGCCCATACAAAATTGCCAAATGGATCTAGCTTCCAAATAAAAAGATCGGTGCATACAGAATTTAAATTAAAAACGCCTGCGCCAGGATCAAAATCAACTGGGCCACCAAATTCTCCAGTAGTATATATATTGCCAGCGGCATCTAAGGATATAGAATATATTTTATCCGGAGCAAGACCGCCTACAGACTTAGCCCAGATTAAATTCCCGGAAGGACTAAGTTTACATACAAATAAATCTTCATAGCCATTAGATGATAAAGTAAAAGTGCCAGGTCCCGGATCAAAATCGAGAACGCCGACAAAATACCCTGCAACGTATACATTCCCATAAGCATCGTTCGTAACCGCCTTTCCTATTGAGATGTTTCCCTGCACACATTTGGCCCATTGAAGTTGAGGGTTTTGAGATACAATGGAACAAGTTAAAAAAATAAATAATAGGGATAAAATTCTCATTCTTAAAATACTTCTAGCTAACCGGTAATAAATGATATTTATAACATTTTAATTATGTAAAAATAGATAATTAATTAGTATTTAAAGTATTTGATTTTATAGCAAGCGATTTAATTTAGCATAAAAAAACTAAACTTCATTTGGGTTGAACCTTTTGTATTCCTTAATACCATTATTTTGAGTGCCCATATGGGCAGATTTTTAATAATTGTGATTTAAACGATTGTTTTACCCGGTGTGTAATTAACTTTATTTCAAGCAAAGAATATAACTCAGCATAATTTCTGGCACTGCAAAAAAATAATCCTTTGGTTTTCTACATTTTTTTATAACGGAACGGATTGCAAATCTTGACGAACAGGGTACGCCATGAATCACAGCGGTAAGTACTCCTATGTTATCGCTAAGCTCTTAATTATTCCGATTGGTGCAAACATTGAAGGTGTGCGAAGCGAACTTGTTAAATGCGGTATAAAAATTATCTGGCTCAGGGGCTTTAAGCATAGCGAATAAAAAAACCAAGGCTTTTGACCTTGGTTGATTTTTAACTTATCTTTTCGCTATACTTGTATTTTGATTTTGTAATAGGTGATGATTTGAACACTACCAACACTACTCTTCAAATACATCTTCACTTTTTAAAAAGTTAAAGTAAAATGTATACCAATCATTTTCTTTTGGGACAAAAACGATTTGCAACAAATCATCTAATTCTCTCATTTTGGTTATTAGTTTAGTATTGAAAATATATGATTTTCCTCCACCTATTAGAATAAATTTTAATCCATTCATTTTACCTATAACCGATTTTGGAATTTGAGTTTTAAGATAAGGCTGGAACTTTCCTCGATATATAATAGTCTTGTTACCTATAATTAATATTAATCTGTAAGTACTATCTACTGAGAAAGGATTATTGAAAAAATTAACACTAAGCTCTTTTGTTGATTCTGTTGCTAATATCGGATTATAGCCTTTCAAAAGCTTATCTTCTTTTTCCTTTGATATTATACAATTTGAATTTTCTAAATTATCACCATTTTGAGCACAAGATTGAAATATGCAAGTGAGAAGTAATATAGCTATTAATTTATTCATACGTCAAATTTAAAAACTTGGAGTGGTTTTACCACCTTTAGCCTTAATTTTTTCCGCAGGTCCATCCCCTGCTTTTCCTCCTGATTTCTTACCCCCTACTGGTAAGCTAGAAGCAGGAAATAATCCTCCATTAATAGCTTTCTGCATTTTAGAAATAAAATCATATATTTTAATATAGTCAGTTCTACCAAAGTAACCACTTACATTTGCCTGAGGAACTTGTTTGGAAACATCTAAAACTAAACTATTTCCTTCTGCATTCGGTGTCCCTGCATTGCAACTATAAAAATCAATGTTACAATTATCCTTAAAAGCGACAGGGTCAAGATTTGCAACCTCATCTACGCCCCAAGCCCATTTATTATGCTCTGGTCTGGTTGAAGGAGCATCATCAATATCTTCCCCAGGTGTTCCGTGTCCAGGCTCAAAACAGCCAACGCCCCCTTCACTAGAACAATAAGGATTATATCCATGACCAAAGAAGGCGACACCTGTTAATAAATCACCTTTCCTTGCCTCACTCAAAGTTCCACCAGCAGTACTTTTTGAATTTATATAATTAGTTATTTCATCGCCAGAATTAGCTTTTACAATGTTAACCTTTATATTATTATTTATTGCTGTTGCATTTGCCCAAGTTTCTAGATACTCATAAACCTCGGCCTCTACAAACTTATCAGTGATGACTATTGTTATAGGTTCATTTTTCGCATTATTTGCCGCATAATCTAACAATTGGCGAACACCACTATTTATGAATTTATACCTGTCCGCACCCGTATTATCACCACCACCTATAACAATAACTTTTTCCTTACCATCTGGGTCAACATAAACTATTGGATTATCACTGCAAAATGCATAGTGACTTTCATTTGGAAATTTCCCCGCTTTTGGGTCAACACTCATCCATCTGCCAAGTCTATTATCCATCATCCTAGCACCAAAATCTCCATAGCTACTACCGTTCCCATTCCACTTATCATCCCGCTTGCCGTTGAAGTTGTAAGCGAAGTCAGAGCCGATTGTACGCCCTGGCATTTCATAGCCAAAGGGGTAGTAGTCGTGGGTCTCTTTTATATCTGCTAAATAATAATCTATAATACCATTAGCTACCGGTGCATCAACACCAATTTTTCTATCGCTTATAACAGTTATAACGTTACCTAAATGGTTACTTAATTCGTAATTTGCTTTACCTAAATTGTGAAGGGCCATTTGTGCCCCAAGGCTTAATGGCATTGGGTAAGCCATACCGGTATATACTGCCGTATTATTATTAAAGTTACCAATTCCCACATAAGCTGTGCTAGCGCGCTCGGTATTACCTATTCGCGAAGAGCCATACACATCAAACTCTTTGGCATTAATTCTATAAGTGTAATTATTACCATTTACAAAAGTAAACTCTTTGCTATAGGTAGCCATAATGTTACCACTGGCATCGCGCACATAATAAGTGGTTTTCCAATTATTTTCTGCCACATAGGGGTAAGTAGGTCCGCTATTAACTATTTGTTTTTCAATTTTTGCTACACGTTGTCGGTTGGCGTCGTACTCAAAAAACAAGTCGGGTAAATTTTTACCTGCGGCAAACATGGCTACTCTATTACGTATAACGGCTGCAACCTTTCTATCTACCGTCCATTTTATTTCGCTAATAAATTCTTTATTGTCTTTTATTAAATTACCAATATTATCGTAATCGTAATCAAAAGTGCCGGGGTTACCTGCCACCGCAGCACTGGTGCCTTTTATATCTGTAGTGTAGGCGCTGGTATTGGCAACATCGTTAACACCAATTAATTTATTGGTATTAATAGTAGAGCCATTTGCATTGTAAATATAGGTCATGTTATCCATAGCAACAAAACTACCATTTACAATGTTATTTGATATTCCGTTACGGTTATGGGTTAAAATATTGCCATTTTTATCATAGGTAAAATTACTTTCGTAACTGTTATCGTAGGTTCCTAAAGATTTCCAAGTATTTGGATTGGTGTTAAAATCAAAATCACGGTAAGCTTTCATTTGCTTTATACGGTGTAATTGATCGTATTTATAAGCGGTTAATTGCGGGAAGGGAGAGTTATCTGCAATAATGCTAGTTGGATCTTTATCAATAATAGAAGTTACCATGCTGCTAATATTACCATTGTATAAATCAGGTGCATCTAACTGCAAGTCAAAAAGGCCTGAACCGGTACTAATATTTGTGATACTTGCCAACAAATTTTTATCGTTTGATGAGTTAAAGTTAGCATTTTTTATGGCTTGGTAATCTTTATAAACACCTTGTCCAAAATAATTTAAACTATACCCAAAGGCATCGCGCCCAAAATAATTATGAATATTGTTAACTGTGGCAGAGTAGGCGCTAATATCACCATCTTTACCAATATCGGTGGTGGTGCTAAGCATATTGCTGTTTACTGCTTTTATCCAACCTTGTATGGTATAAGCAAAATCTTCAGCATGTACTTTTTGCTCGCCAAGTTCTTTCCTGCCAAGTGGGCCATGATCGTAATAAAAATATTTTGCATCTCTGTCCCACACAAAACCATCTTTGCTGGTCAAAACAATGTGTAAACGGTTATCATCATCATACTCATACTTATGAAAGAACTGATCGTTTCGACCTTTTTGAAAGCTAACGGTATTAACATTGCCGCTAATAATATCGTAATCGTATTCCATTGTAAAATCCTTATTGCCCAGGTTGCCAATGGCTCCATTTTCTTGCACCATATTTTTTACATTGCCGTGCTCATCGTAACTATAATGAGTGGCATGTTTATACGTGGCAGTGTTATTGTCATCTGTATCTTCATACGTTACAGAGGCAACTCGGTTGCGTAAATTTAACTGTACCGAGCCCGGAAAATAACCTGCAACCGTAGCATTTAGACTTTGATCGTATTGTGTTTGTATAACTTGTGTAAATACTGCGCCACTAATTGATTTAATAGAACTACCGGCATCAACAACTGTTTGTAGTTGTGTAAGTGACCGATTAACTTCGCCCACTTCAATAATTCTGCCAAGCGCATCATAAATTGTGTAACTAGAGTATGGGCCACCACTTGTATATTGTTGTTTGCCGTTAGAGGATGCTACAATGCGTCCGATTTTATCGTAAATGTAATTGGTACCAAAGTTCTCGTCGGGAGATTGTGATACTATTGGTGCACCATAAGATTGATAGCTGTAAGCCGTTGCATATTTATGGGTAGGCACGGTGTTGTATTGTGCCGGAGCTAATAAGGTAACACCTTTTGGTGGTATCGTGCGCGTTAAGTTACCGGCCTGATCGTAATAATATAAAGTATAATGGTATTCGTTTAAGTTATAATTACGCTCAAATTTCTCGTTAGTTATCTGAAGACATTTATCTTTATAACGGCGCTTAAAATCATCGGTAACAGCTGTTACTTGTTGGTTATATAAATTAAGCGCATTATTATAGGCGTTATTTAGCATATTGCTAGCACAATCATTTACAATTGGCGCGTTAGGTATTGGTTTATCACACAGCATGTTTTGGTTATAACAAGGTACAACCGCTGGCAAGCATGAAAAATACCCGAAGCCAGTAGAATTGTTATTAAGAACAAATATAAAATTATAAAAAATTTGTGGAGAAGAATTGTTTACAAGTATGTTGTTAGCAATATTAAAGCTAACATTGGTGCATACCGGTGCAGGGTTTTGTGGCATTAGCATACCATCAAACAATAACAAACAATCACCGCAGGCCATACCTATCGAGGCGTCAATAATATTTCTGAATAGTACGCCGGCACCGCCGCTGCTAAAATTAATTAAAGGGCCAGGTGGCGGATTGATTAATCCATTGGATGTTGGTGCAGCGTTTGGAACTGTGCAGCTTGTTAAAAAATCGGGTGTACCAACACTATTAAAGAGATTAGGGATGCCGGTTGGCCCGTTAACATTATAGAACGAAGGAACGGGCGGTGTCAAACAAGTTGGATTGTTTTGATAATACGCTATCCAATCATTTACAAGTCCTTTTAATTTAGTTGAAATAGCGAATTGCGGGCAGTTAACAGGTATGTTAAGAGAGCAGTCGTTATAAAAATCCAAATAATCGCTAATACCTAAATTAAAATCGAATAAATTATTTAAGTAGTTGGTTAAAAGTGTAGAATAATTATTACTTGCTTGGTATGTTGGATTTGCAGCATTATACCCATTTATAGCATTAACAACAGTAGTGCAGGGTATGCAGGGTTTTGTACAATCTAAAAATGATGGTACAAAAACTACACCGGTTGATGAAAGAGCTGTTTGTTGAGCCGGTGTCCAGTTAACATTGTTAACCTGCGTAGTGGTGTACCAAGTATTAGGGGGGCTGGTGCTATTCCAAGCACTGGTACATTTACATTCTATTTCGCTAAAGTTAGGAAGTTGATTACCATAAACATATTGAAAATATTGCTGTGCAGTGGTAACGCCTGCTGGAAGTGTACTATTAAGGAAATAATATTTTGCACTTAAAACTTTATTACAACCGCAGGTATCTAATTTAGAAGGATTACCATTGGTGCCAGAAACATTGGAACCGTATGGTTTGGGCATACTTAATAAATTTACATCACAATTGGCGTTTGCAGAACCAAAATGAGATGTAAGCACTTGTGTAAAGTTATTATAATAACTGGTTGGAGAAACTGAAGTAGATGCAGGAGTACCAACTATGTTTGCGGGGCTTACAGAACTGGAACCAAATGGGTTTGAGGCATCACAGCCACGCTTACACACATTAATTAAGTCTGTTTTAACGTAACCTAAAAAAGTTGGGTTATAAGCTGTATTATTTATATCAGGATTCAAAAATGTATAGCCCAAATCATTAGGATCTGGATTAATAGATAGGTTGCAATCTTTTAACTTTGTAAGCCATTCATCTGCATAACTCGTGCATAAATCATTACAATAATTTGCAGTTGCAGCAGGCAATGGTGATGGAATAACATTAGCAACAACAGGCATAGTATTATTAGGCGTAGGCGATGAGCTGTTATAATTATTAATAAGGCTGCTTACATCAAAACTTAATTGTGGGAATCTTGCAATTTTAGAATTAAATACACCGTTATTTAAACTCGAGCAAGGTTGTTTTATATCGCCTGTGCCATTGCAACTTAAACCCCAAGGGTCGTAATAAAAAGTGGTTGTAGCGCAATTAGGTGGCACCGAAGGACTAGGTGTTTTACCAACAGGGTAGCCCATAAATGTATATTGTGTAAAATTATTTAAAGGAGCGCCAACATTACCAAACGTAAATGGTAAAAAATTAAGAGACGTAGGATTAATTGGAGGAGAACTAGGTAACATTGACGAAGGCCCAGAATTAATAATATTATTTGGTGTACTTGGTACAAATGGATTTGCTGTTGAATTTAAACCGCTTGAAACCATACAGCCATTAAAACCGGAAGTATTTGCAGGAGTGATGCTCATCACATAATCTGTTTTGCGTTGAGCTACCAATCGCATTTTATAATTTAAATATAAGGCGCGAAACATTAACCATTCTTTATCTTTTGTGCAAGGATCGCACCCAAAGCCTGAACTTGTATTGCCGGCTTGTATTTTGGCAAGGGTATAAATTGGTAGGTTAGTATTAATATTTACAGGGTTAGAAGATATAGGATAACTTACATTGAAAGCATAATCCATAAAACTCTTATAAGTGTACCCTCTTGCAGTATAACCAGCAACCGTATTACCATAAACATCTGTAAAAGCAGCATCACTAATTAAAGAATTATTGTTTAATCCCTGACCACCGGTATTAAAAAAGGGATCATAATTTGTAATGGTGCAGCCACTTAAACATGTTGAAGTTTGACCATTTAAAGGTTTTACGTAACCTTTGGCACAAGCCTCATCAAACGAGTTAACTTGTAACATTTCATAATCGTATTGATCGCTTAGTTTATTTAAACTACAAAAATCGAGATATACTTTTTCAGGATGATAATTCATAAAAAGCGTAGCCCATTCTTTTTTATAATATTTAATATAATCTGCGGGAGTCATTGTTGCCGGGTCTTTTGGTGCAATGCCTGTATTAAATGGATATAATGGCCACATGGCAGGAGGATAAACTACTTGATTATATTTAATGCCAATAGAAGGAGTGGAATGGAAGATAGAAGCAAAATCAGAACAAGAACTATAAACACCAAGCACAGCTGTATAAGTGGCGTATTGGCCACCGGGGTAAAAATCACTAAGCATGGCTTTTCTTGATGATTCGCAAGGATCATAAGAAGCGCATAGTTGTCCGCAATTTTGCAAAAGTTGTGTTATTTGAGTTGGTGTTAATGTATTAGGAGGGTGGTTAGAAATATATGTATTTACAGCAGTAGAGCAGCTTTGGCAACTGCCACCACATGAAGAGAAATCAATTAAAGCCGTTTGCTCATTAATAAATTGTTGTAATGTTTTAATGCAACTATTGCCCGTGCTTAAATACTCAGCAACATACTGTGCAATTGGTGCATCGCTAACTTTTAAGGTTTTTACAACTTTATAAGTTCCAGAAGCAGGAAATGTTACACTCAGTGGTACTGGTGTTAAATTAAAAAGAGTATTTGTTGGACTATCGCAATTACCAACATTGCTGCTATTTATAGGTAAAATTGAGCCAACTAATGCAGTAACCGGTGCCAATACAAAAGAATTGCATTCGTCCGTTATCTTTATTTCTATTTCATAAAGACAATCAAAACATTTTGAAGGCGCGCAGGCTGCATCATTATAATCTTGTGGGGTAAATTCGTATTTAAAGGTTTGAATAGAACCTGGCGTTTCAATAAAAATGTTTTTTGATGAAATTATTGTATAATTGTTTTGGTCTGTTTTATTAAAGGTTGTAAGGTCATCTACCAAAGCCTCGGTGTTATTATAATCAGCAATCGCGTCCACTGCTGCAGGCTTACTTCCCATTAAAGCGGTTGCTACAACTTTTCCTGACATATCTTTATAGGTAGTACTTATTTGCCCGTTTGCGTCCTTTACCATATTTTTATCGTAATGGCCTGCATTACCTGCATCAGAGCCAAATAATCGTTTTAATTCAGCATCGCTTGGATTTGAATAATAGAATTTTGTTTCGTGTCCACTTCCTAGTTTATGGGCATCACCGGGCATACTTTGGGCAATGATTCGTCCGGTTTTATCCGGTGCATATTCTACCTGAACAAAAGGGTACTGTTTGGCATCTGGCACATAACCTTGCATGCCGGTTTTATTGGTATTGTTTGGTGAGTAATAATTTGCGGCACCGGTTGAAACACTAATATCCATTGGTTGTGTACTATTTAAACAAGCAGCGTCCGGATCAAAATCATCTTTAGAGTATGGAACCAATGAAGTGTTTTTACTTAAATTGTTGTTGTAAGCAAAAAAGTAATTACTAATTGGAGCCGGTAATACACTTATTGCAGGCCTGCCTTGATAATCATATAATGTTTGTTGAACAATTGTTTTATTTTCGGTATTTAATTTTGCTTGACTTTGTCTTGACATAAGCATACCATCCATATAACTTATACCGGCACCCTTTTTACCATCTTCGGCAAAAGTCATCGTACTAGACCAGTTCATAAAATCTATGGTATGCTGGTTGCCGGGTGCTATTTGATACTTAAAATTGGATGGGTAATTTGCCACACTGCCGTAATCTAAAAAAGTACCTGTGTTAGTCCAATATCCCTCAACTCTGTCCGAAATTGCAGGACCTTTTTTTCCAATACCACGCATCCTAAAAACCAAAAAACCCATTTCATAATTAATTGGTATTCGATAATGATTATTCATGGTAGTAATTCGAGTAGCATCTGTTCTAAAATCATATTGTAAGGGTGCTCCCGGATAACTATTTACCCAAGTCCATTCTAATTCATATTCTTCTGCTCCTTGAAAGTACTGCCAATAAACCTCAATTTCGCTAATACAAGGTCCGCTTTGGCACGGTTTTGAAATAATATTATAATTAAAACCGGCAGGCAAGGTACTTGGAATATAATTGGCTGATGGAAATTTATAGTAACGTGTTGTTGCAACTTCAGCTTCCAAAAATAATTCCTGCGGTATTGCAATATTTGAATAAATATTCATAACCGTAACTTCTATTTTTGGATAATTACCTATTTTATAAACGGCCATATCAACGTAGGTACCTGCTTGGGTGTAATTTAAATAAAGCGTAGGACTTATGTTTAATAACTGAGCCCCGTTAACGTCATACCCTTTAATATTTACTTGAATTTGCGCATTAAAATTGGCATATACTTTATGTTTGGTTTCATCTAATCCAAAACGCACCAATGCCTCGTGTGAAGTAGAATAACAACTACTTAGCCATGTAGAATTGATCTGGAATTTTTCATCAACAGCAGTTATTTGCAACCCGTTAGTTAAAGTTCCGTTACCTGCCCTTATGTTTTTTATTTCTGTTGCCGGAAAAATTTTTATCAGGTTAACAAATAAAAAAAACAATAAAATTTTAATTTTATTTTTTTTCATAATTATAATTTTTTCAGGTTGGTTAATAATTTATAGTTCGAGTAAGGTTCAGTTGTTTTAATAACTTGTTTACTTGTTGTTACAAAACGAGCCTCATTAAATTCATTTTTAAAATTTGGTTTTGTATTGATATTTAAAAAAGTTGTTTTTAATTTTGCATTTCGTTTTGTATCGTTAGCATCGTCCATTTTTTCGCGATAGGTATTAGTAATTTCCTTAACTAAAAATGTAACAGGGTCAAATACCACATCTATTTTTAAAAATGGCCCTTGTTTTAAAGTAAAAGTGTAGGCGTTTAGCTCTTTGTTTTTTCCTGACTTATAAAAATCAACTTTGCTGTAAAAATAAAACAGGCTATCAATATTCATATTTAAAGGGTTAATGCTATTCATATTCGCCTTATTTTTATCAAGAACTATGGTTTTATTGTCATTATCAACAACCAACATAAACTTTTCGTTTATCACCATTTCGTTATTACTTTGCTTCACATAATAACTACCAACATTTCTTTTAAAAGCACCAGTTTCATGATCGCTCGGTTTTGCTTCCCCATCAAAAAATAAGTCATAGCTCACATCCATACTTATTTTTTCTGTATCAAAATAAACCTGATTAATTTTTTTAAAATCAGCCTTTGCATCCTGCGCACTTATAGTTGTGCCAAGGCATAATAAAAATATAAGGTTTATTATTCTCATTGTTTTTTTAAGCCACTACGGGTTTCTTTAATAGTATAAATTCCTTTTTCGGTTTCTTTTTTAACACGTACCAAAGTTCCTTCTTCATCATATTCATAAATGGTAGAAAAATTACGATCATCATGCTCTGCCATTAAACGTAAGGAGAAAGGATCGTACACCATAGTTTTCATACTAGAGTTAAATGGATGGATGCGGATGTCATCAAATAAACATGTTCTATTTGTACTTGAATTTATTAATGTGACAATAATATCATCTATGTTGGAATATGAATTATTTGGTAAAGTGAAAGTGTATTCAAGTTTTTGCCAGCCATTAATAATAGGTGATTTTTTAGGACTAGACGTAAGTATGTTCGTTCCAACTTTTACGCTTACTGAACCTGAAGCATAATCATTAACCATAGGTGATGAGTAAGAGGTACTGTCTATTTCTTTGATCCATACACTTATTATGAAATTTTGCGTCGTATTAAAATTAAAAAATGGTCCGAACAAACCACAGTCATCAATGCCTTTAAAGGTATATGGTACGTTATCTGCAGCACTAGCAGGTGTTGGGTTGGTTAAATGTCGGCTAACGGATATTGAATTAGGGCCAGTTGTTCCAGGTATAATAGCCATTGAGTATTTGCCAGTATGAGCTGCCGAGTTGGTTAATTGCGTTTTATAATTATAAAAATTAAAGTGCTCGATATAACCAGAAAAATTTACACTGTTTATGGCCGAACATTCGTTAGTGATATAATCGTAGTCTTCAAAACCATCAAAGGCCAATTGACTATAGTATGCATTCGAAGCGGAGGCTACTTGCCTTTGGTGGTTATATCCATTCAATGTTGCTGATCGACGATTCAGAGCATCGTTAACTTGTAGAAGGTTGCCAAAATTATTTGTTAACTGTACTTCATTATTTCTTACCCAGTTATCATAAGGTACGTTTGGCGTATTATTAAAGTTACGGTTGTAAATAGTTTGCCAGCTTGAACTACCTTGGTTATCGTAA
>Ga0208755_100342_pt1 | contig 13792 bp, 12 predicted proteins | sample LakWasMet57_HOW8_2_FD_183891 | JGI IMG/M metagenome (GOLD analysis project Ga0208755, IMG submission 183891) | Freshwater sediment methanotrophic microbial communities from Lake Washington under simulated oxygen tension - Sediment Metagenome... | ecosystem: Environmental > Aquatic > Freshwater >... | reverse complement strand
TCTTACACCACCGCCTCCAATTGAGGAGGTGCCACCACCACCACCACCACCACCGCCACCACCAATGGTTGAAATGGTGAAATTTACACCGCCAGTAATTAAAGATGACGCTGTTGAAGATGAGCCTCAAAAATTACAGGAAGATGTAAAGGATGTGAACGTGAGCACAAAGGATCAAGAAGGTGAGAAAGATATCATTGCTCCACCAACCGAAAATACCGGACCTGCAGAAACCGCAGCGCCTGAGATTTTTACCATTGTTGAAGAACAAGCTGAATTCCCGGGAGGAATTGCAGAATTAGGAAAATATATCCAAAAAAACCTTCAATATCCTGCAATGGCAAGAGAAGCGGGAATTAGCGGAAAATGTTTCTTAAAGTTTGTAGTAAACGAAAACGGAGAAATCAGTAATGTTGAAGTGTTAAAAGGAGTTTCTGGTTGTTCAGATTGCGATAAAGAAGCTATGCGTGTTGTTAGATCAATGCCAAAGTGGAAAGCTGCAAAAATGACCGGGCGTTCGGTAAAATGTTACTTTAACTTACCAATCAGCTTTAAAATTCAATAATAAAACCCAATTAATTTAAAAGCCATAACACCAAAGCGCGTTATGGCTTTTTTAGGTTTTAATAAAAAACATTAAAATGAAATTAGGATTAAATACCCTTTCAATTTGGTTTGGAATGATAATGATTATTGTGGTTGTTGGTAGTGCGTTTATGTTTGCATTTACAGATGTAATGAGCGACAGATTGTTTGGTGCTAAACGAACAGGTTTTATTGTTATGCTTTTTGCCTATGCAGTTTACCGTGGTTTTAGGTTATACCAATCTTTAAAACAAGTTCGCCATGAGGAATAAAGTGAAATATTATTTTATGTCTGGCGTCCTGAGTCTTGCATCTTGTATCTTTTTGGCCGGATGCAATGATTATTTTAAAAACGATTACAACGATAATTCACCAACATCAGGTAAACTAAACGTTTATTATGATGAAGGATTACATCTTCATGTAAAAAATCAAGCAGCAACTTTTGAATCGCAATACAAAAGCGCCCAACTTCAAATTTTTTCTGTTGCCGAAAGTGATGCCGTGCAAGCCTTGTACAGCGATAGTTGTGAGGCGATCGTAATTTCACGTTTGTTAAACGAAAAAGAAACCAAAGCTTTTGCTTCTAAAAACTATTCAATTGTTCCAAGTGCAGTTGCAAAAAGCGGTGTTGCTTTAATTACCAATATTAATACACCGATATCACAATTGTCTTTTGAACAAGTGGTTGATCTGCTTACAAAGCCCTTTGTCTGTTTAGATTCACTCAGTAATGAAACAAAAGTGAATGTTATTTTTGATAAAAATAATTCTTCGGTTTTGCATTATTTATCTGACTCTGTTTTAAAAGGAAAAACTTTTTCTTCTAACTGCACTATTTTAAATTCATCACTCGAAAGCATTAACTATGTTGCTAATAATAAAAACACGGTTGCGTTTATTGATTTTGCTTGGTTGAGTGATGTAGATGATTCTATCTCAAAAGCCAATGTAAATAAAATAAAATTTATTGCGGTAGGTAAGGCAAGCAGCAAACAGTATGAGTTTCCAAGCCAAAGTAGCTTTAAATTGCAAACCTATCCTTTTACCAGAACTGTTTATGTAATAAAAAAAACCGGTGAGTTTAGCTTGGCCAAAGGCTTTGAAACCTTTGTGGCTGGACCAAAAGGCCAAACCACATTTTTAAAACAAGGTTTATTGCCAACAAAACAGCAGGAGCGAACCGTTGAGGTTAAAATGGAACCTATGGCGGGTAATTAAACAATAGCCACAAAAAATGCTAAAAAACAGAATTGATATTTAATTGGTACTTAACTTGCATTATAAATTATTGTGTTATTTTTACACATCTAAATAAAATGAAAAAAACGATTATACTTAGCGCCATAGCCTTTACAGGCTTATTAAACGCACAGACATTACAAGACGCTGTTATAAAAACAGATAACGAACGCTTTTCTGCAGCGGCAACCGATTTTCGCGCATTAATTGGCAAGGATGCCACGAAAGGTGAAAACTATTTTTATTTTGGCGAAAATTTCTTTAAAAAAGGAGATGTTGACAGTGCAAATATTTTTTATTCAAAGGGTGCAGAAGCTAACGCAACCTACCCCTTAAACTATGTTGGCTTAGGAAAAGTATTACTATTTAAGGGTAATGTTAACGAAGCAAAAACACAATTTTATAAAGCAACTGCTTTAGGAGCAAACAAAAATGCCGAGCTGTTTCGTAAAATTGCTGAAGCATGGTTAGCAACAGATTCTAAGAATGCCGATGAAGCCATTCTTCAAATAAACAACGCAATAAAATTAGAGCCGAAAAATGCCGAGAATTATATTATTTTAGGTGACGCACAATTAGAAAAAAATCCAACAGATGGCAGCGGCCCAATAAAAAGCTATAAGATGGCCACTACCTTAAATCCTAAAAGTGTAAAAGGTGTTTTGCGCGAAGGTAAATTATATCAACGTGGCCGCAACTACCAATTGGCTTTAGATAAGTATAAAGAAGCAATTGCAATAGACCCAACATTTGCACCCGCTTACAGAGAAATTGCTGAGGTGTATTCATTGTATTCGCAACCCGCAAAAGCAATTGAGAATTGGAAAAAATATTTAGAATTAAATAATAGCGATGATGCGCGTTACCGTTTTATGAGCGCTTTGTTTTCTAACAAACAATATCCTGAAGCAATTACAGAATACGAAGGCTTAAAAAAACAAGGCTTTTCTAATTTATATTTGGAGCGTTTAGCAGGATATAGTTACACTGAAATTGGAAACAAAACCGACACTTCTGCTTATACAAAAGGATTAAAAGCATTAAATAAATTCTTTGAAATGGCAGGACCAAATTTTAAGTATTTGTATAATGATTATAAATACAAAGGTTTATTATTGGCGCGTACCGGTAAAGATTCGTTAGGTGTTATAGAAATGGAAAAGGCGATAGCCTTAGACCCATCGGCAAGCGGAGAAATGAATTCAGAGATTGCTAACATTTACATGAAAGCAAAAAAATACGATAAAGCAATAAAAGCGTTTGAGCGCAAAATGAATGGCGATACTAAAAACCTTAACAACAACGATTATTTTAGTTTAGGCCGAGCATATTATTTTTCAGGAGGAAACATTCAAAGAGAGGCATTAACTTTAAAGGATGCAAAAATGAAAGATAAAAAAATGGCAGAAGCATTGCCTTTCTTTGTAGGTTCTGACTCTGCGTTTTCAAAACTAACACAACTTAGCCCTAATTGGCCTGTAGGGTTTTTCTGGAGAGGAAAAGCAAACGTGCAATTAGACCCAACTAACGAAAAAGGTTTAGCAAAACCTTATTTTGAAAAAGCACTTACTTTGGTAAAACCCGAAGAGAAAAGTACGCCAACCTACAAAAACAATGTAATTGAAGCATTAGAATACCTTGGCGGATACAGCATAGGTGTTGCTAAAGATAAAGCCAAAGCAGATGAATACTGGAAGGCAGTTCAGGACTTAGATCCAAATAACGCAAAAGCAAAAATTTATTTTAATCCGCCAAAGCAACAAGCGCCAAAAAAGCCATAAGCCTACCGGAAAACCATAATTATTGATTCGTTGAAATTTAAAACCCTACCGTATATTACAGTAGGGTTTTTTTGGCCACTAATTAAATTAATGGCGCGAAATAAGAATAGCAGAAAGTTCTTAAAAGCGCTTTGGTTTTAATAATTAACACAAATCAGTATTCGTTTGTGAAATTAGCGTAATTCGTGGCTATTATAATTATACAGTTTTATATAAAGAGTTTAGCGTTTCGTGTTAAAATAAGTAAAACAAACCAAATTAATTACCTCATTTTGACTATTTTACTATCTTTGTCTGCCTTGTAATTAATGGATTTAAAGCTCTCAATTAATAAAAACAATATTCCTCAACACGTAGCCATTATTATGGATGGCAACGGGCGTTGGGCAAAACAGCATGGAGAAGACCGTATTTTTGGTCACCACGAAGGTGTAAACTCTGTTCGCGAAATTGTAGAAGCTTGTGGAGAAATTGGTGTTAAGTACCTAACGCTTTACGCATTTAGCACCGAAAACTGGAATAGGCCAAAAGACGAAGTAGATGCTTTAATGGAATTGCTGGTTGCCACTATTAGCATGGAAACTCCTAATCTTAATAAAAAGGGTGTAAAACTTCAGGCAATTGGTGACATAAAAAGTTTACCCGAATCTTGCCAAAAAGAATTACAGGAATCTATTGATATTACTTCAAAAAATGATACAGTAACATTAATTCTTGCCCTTAGCTATTCAAGTAAATGGGAAATCACAAACGCTGTTCAGCAAATTGCAAAACAGGTTGAAGAAGGTAAACTAAAAGCCTCAGAAATTTCGGCAAAACACATTGAACAAAATTTGAATACAAATAAATATCCCGATCCTGAATTAATGATTCGCACAAGCGGCGAGCATCGTATTAGTAATTTCTTACTTTGGCAATTAGCTTATGCCGAATTTTATTTTACAGATATTCTTTGGCCTGATTTTAGAAAAGAAGAATTTTTTAAAGCAATTATTTCATTTCAAAATCGCGAGCGCCGTTTTGGCCAAACAAGCGAACAAATTTCAATAAACTAAAATGGAAAAACGGATAATTACATTAGTTTTTCTGGCGTTTGTGTGCTTAAGCGGTTTTTCTCAAAACGATTCGTTGTTTTTAGAATCAATAAAAAACCCTAAAAAGTATACCATTGGTGGAATTTCTATTGAAGGGGCAGATAATACCGATAAAAACGTGTTAAGTCTATTATCCGGCTTAAACGTTGGAGATGAAATTACTATTCCCGGCGATAAAATAAGCGAATCTATAAAAGCGCTTTGGAAACAAAGTATTTTTGAGGACATTCAAATTCTTGAAGATAAAGTTATAGGCAACGATATTTTTTTAATAATTAAAGTAGTTGAGCGCCCGCGATTATCAAAGTTTTCTTTTAAGGGCGACGTTAAAAAAAGTGATGCTGATGAGATAAGAAATAAAATACGATTGCTTCAGGGCCGCGTGGTTACTGACTATATGGTTGGTACAATAAAAAACACAGTACGCGATCATTATTTAAACAAAGGCTATTATTTTAATAAGGTAGAAATTTTACAAGTAAAAGATACATCAAAAAAAATTCCTCATACTATTGTTACAATTAAGGTAACTAAAGGTAGAAAAGTTAGAATTCAAGATGTAAACATAAACGGTAATACAGTAATTGCCGATTGGAAACTTCGCAGAAAGTTAGAAGACAGTAAGCCATTTCGTTGGTACAACCCATTTAATTCAGGAAAATATTTAGAAGACAATTTAAAAAAAGACATCCCTGCTATTGCAGTAAAATATAACGCTAAAGGATATCGTGATGCCCGTGTAGTTAAAGACACCGTTTATTTTGTTAGCGAAAACCGCGTAGCAATTGATATTACTGTTGATGAAGGGCATAAATATTACTTCGGTAATTTTAAATGGTTTGGTAATAGTAAATACCGCAGCGGCCAATTAGACACAATTTTAAATATCCCTTCAGGAACTGTTTATGACCAAAGCAAACTCGAACAAAAGTTATTCATGAATCCTAACGGTTACGACATTTCCAGCTTGTATATGGATGATGGTTATCTTTTTTTTCAGGTAAATCCACAAGAAAGCAATATTCATAACGACACGATTGATTTTGATATCTTGATGTATGAAGGCAAACAAGCAACCATCAATAAAATTTCTGTAAAAGGAAATGATAAAACAAACGATCATGTTATTTATCGTGAGATTTTTACTAAGCCCGGTCAGCTTTTCAGGCGTTCAGATATTATTCGTACACAACGTCAATTATCGCAGTTAGGATATTTTGATCCGGAAAAATTAAATGTTGTTCCAACACCAAACCCTGCAGACGGTACGGTTGACATTGAATATACAGTAGAAGAAAAACCAAGCGATCAAATTGAATTAAGCGGTGGTTGGGGCGGAAGAAATTCACTTAACACCGGTTCGGGTAGTGCTGGAGGAATTGGTATTATTGGCACTTTAGGCGTTACCTTTAATAACTTTTCGGCACGAAACATTTTTAAGAAAGATTCTTGGCGTCCTTTACCAAGTGGCGACGGGCAGCGTTTGAGCATTCGTGCACAAACAAATGGAATTTATTATCAGTCGTATAACTTTTCGTTTACCGAGCCTTGGTTAGGAGGAAAAAAACCAAACTCACTTACGTTTTCGGCTTTTCACTCTTTGTTTAGTAACGGCCAAAGCAAATATGTTAACAGTGAGTTAGGTAAAATATATAACCCAAAACGCCAAAGCATGAGCATTATTGGCGGTTCGGTTGGTTTAGGAAAACGATTGGCTTGGCCAGATAATTATTTTAATATGTTTACCAATTTAAATTATAATTATTATGATTTAAAAAATTATGGAGCCTTTATTTTTGCAAATGGTTTTGCCAACGATTTAAATTTAAGTTTAAACATCTCGCGTAACTCAATAGATCAACCAATCTATCCTAAAACTGGCTCTAACTTTGTGTTCCACGGACAATTTACGCCGCCGTATTCACTTCTTAATAATAAAAATTATGCGGGCTTAGCCGATGCAGAACGCTATAAATTTATTGAATATCAAAAATATAAAATAACGGGTGAGTGGTTTACGCAATTAACCAATAAAAAAGCAGCAGAGGGTAAAGAGGCACGTAACCTAGTATTAAGAACAAAAGTGGGTTATGGATTTTTAGCACGCTACAACAAAGCAGTGGGTTACTCTCCGTTTGAGCGTTTTTACATGGGTGGTAGCGGTATTAGCGGTTTCCAAAATTTTGTGGCTAGAGAAATTATTGCATTAAGAGGTTATCCGGATAATAGTTTATCATCTAGTTATGGCGACCCAATTTGTGCGCGTTATACTATGGAAATTCGTTACCCAATTAGTTTAAATCCACAAGCAACCATTTTTGTTTTAGGCTTTGCTGAGGCCGGTAATTCATGGTCTGATTACAAAAAATTTAATCCGTTTTCTGTAAAACGCAGCGCGGGTTTTGGTTTACGTGTGTTTTTACCAATGTTTGGATTATTAGGAATAGATTATGGTTGGGGCTTTGATAATGTGCCCGGTCAACCAGGCATCGGAAATGGTAAAGGCCAATTTCACTTCACTATTGGTGGGGCTCTTGGCGAATTGTAGTAAAAAAATGTTAATTGAATGATATTTTTTTGTTTGGCACGTTTTATGATTAAATTTAAACACTAAAAATATGAAAGCAAAAAGTAAAATAATTTGTTTCTTGTTTGTAATTCTTTCGGGTTTTGCAATAGCTCAAGGCGGTGCTGCTAAATTTGGATATGTTGATACGGATTACATTTTGTCTCAAATTCCAGAATATAAAGCTGCGCAAAGTGAGTTAGATAAAACAAGCGTGCAATGGCAAAAAGAAATTGAAGGGAAGTATTCTGAAATTGATAAATTGTATAAAGCATACCAAGCAGACGCTATTTTATTGACGGATGAAATGAAGAAAAAACGTGAGAACGAAATCGTAAATAAAGAAAAAGAAGCAAAAGACTTGCAAAAATCTCGTTTTGGAGTTGACGGTGAATTATTTAAAAAACGCCAGGAGTTAGTAAAACCAATACAAGATAAAGTTTATAATGCCATTAAAACTGTTGCAGAAAAAGCAGGTTTGGGATTTATTCTAGATAAAAGCGGACAAGTTTCTATTTTATATGCTAATAGCAAATATGATAAAAGCGACGACGTTTTAACTTATTTGGGGTACAAAAAATAATTTTAAAAATAAAAAATCAAACAATCACTTATGAAAATTACAATTAAAAGAGCAGCCTTAATAATTGCTGCTAGCGGAATGTTTTCTTTTGCTAACGCACAAAAAATAGCGCACCTTAGTTTAGATTCGTTAATTAGTTTAATGCCCGAAACAAAAGTTGCAAAAGAGGCTGCCCAAAATTATTTAAAAGGCATTGATGGCGAATCTATCGCTATGCAATCTGAACTTGAAAGTAAATACAAAGATTATTTAGAGAAAGAAGCAACCATGAGCGATTTGCTTAAGAAAACAAAACAAGATGATCTTAACCAATTACAAAGACGAATTGAAGAGTTTAAACAACAAGCACAACAAGATTACCAACGCAAAACCGCAGAATTAACAGCACCTATTATGGATAAAGCTAAAAAAGGTATTGAAGCGGTAGCAAAAGAAGGTGGTTATAAATATGTTTTAGATACAAGTGCCGGAAGCGTTCTTTATAGCGAAGCATCAGACGACGTTTTAATGGCAGTAAAAAAGAAATTAGATTCAATGCCGGCAGCAGTTATTCCGGGAGCAAATAATGCTACCGGTGGCATAAAAACGCCACCAAATGGCGGAGGAAAAACGCCACCAAAAGGAAAATAATAATTTATAACCCGCTTTGTTTAAACAAAGCGGGTTTTTTGTTAGAAAGAATTCTTAAACAAAAATTTACTTTAAACGTTATGTTTTAAATTTGCCGCAAATGTCATCAACGTATTCAATTAAAGATCTTGAACGATTAACAGGAATTAAAGCGCACACGCTTCGTATTTGGGAACAGCGTTATGAAATTCTACGACCCGAAAGAACAGATACAAACATTCGTTATTATAACAACGAAGATCTTAGAAGGATATTAAATATTTCATTATTAAACAATAATGGCTATAAAATTTCTGCCATAGCAAAACTTACCGAGCAAGAAATTGCAAATGAAGGAGAAAAATTTCTTAATAATTACACTAAAGAAAGCGATCAGATAGAAAATTTGATGCTTTGTTTGATGGATTTAAATGAGGATAGGTTTGAAAAGATTATAAGTAATTCGGCACATAAATTTGGCTTTGAAAACGCCATTGAAAAAATTGTTTTTCCTTTTGTAAAACACTTGGGTAACATGTGGCAGGCCGGAATGATAAACCCGGCTCAGGAACACTATATTTCTAACCTGGTTCGTCAAAAATTAATAGTTGGTATTGATTCTATTAAAGCTAGCCATGCTGCCAATAGAAAAACATATGTATTCTTTTTACCAAGTCACGAGTTACACGAAATGGGCTTGTTATACACCTATTATTTAGCCAAGGCGCGCGGTCATAACTGCCTGTATCTTGGTCAAAGTGTGCCTTTTGATGATCTTGCCTCAATAACAGAACACGTAAAGCCAGATTTTTTGGTAACAATTTTAACCGCCCCTTTTCCTGAGGGTGAAATGGAAAACTTTTTAGCCAAGTGTTCTAAACAAATTAGCGAGGCAAAATTTTTGGTTAGCGGTAGATTGTTTTTTAATCCAACAGAAAAAATACAAGTGCCTAAAAACTTTAAGGTTTTTGAAGAGTTTCAAGATTTTAAAAAACTCATCTCTTAATTCGTCGTGTATTTTCGATAATTCGTCTAAAAAACACAAAATTCAAGCCAAATTGTTAATAACTAACTCCTTGGTAATCTGGCAAATAAAACCTTATTTTCTTAACTTCAAGGTAACAAAAATACAACATAATGAAGTTTCCATTATTTATAGCATTAAGTATAAGTTGTTTTAACACATACTTTGCGCAGTCGTATGAAGTGATACCAAATACAAAAGATACAATTAATTGTATTGATGAGTTTGGTAAAAAGCAAGGCAAGTGGGTTTTGTTTGGAAAAAACAAACCAAACACCTGTTACACACCTACACAAAAAGCTGAAGAAGGGGCTTATAAAGAAAACCGTAAAACCGGTTTGTGGATGGAATATTTTTGTAATGGAAACACAAAAAACAAAGTAACATTTGTTAATGGCCGCCCCGATGGCTACGCAATTATTTTTCATGAAAACGGTAAGATAGAAGAAGAAGGGCAATGGAAAAATAACAGATGGGTTGGAAATTTTAAGCAATACTACGAAAACGGCCAAGTTCAACACGAATTTAAATTTAACGCAGCCGGTAAACGCGAGGGAGTGCAAACCTACAAATACGAGAATGGCGAAGTTGCAGTTCAAGGTAACTTTGTAGATGGAAAAGAAACCGGCACAATAAAAGAGTTTCACGAGAACGGCCAATTAAAAGCAGAAAAAAAATATGCTAACGGTCAGGTAGATGTTGCTTCTATTAAAACTTACGAATCAAAAGACCCAATTGTAAAAAAAGTAGAAGTGCCTGATAACGCTCCTAAAATTGCCATAAAGGCTGATGAAAAACCTGCAAACGGGCCACTTGTTTTAAACGGAAAACAAACACTTTATAATAAGAACAAGCAAGTAACTAAAGACGGTGTGTTTAAAGACAATCGTTTTATGGATGGTAAAGCATATATTTATAACGAAAACGGCATTTTATCTCAGGTTGCTGTTTACAAAAACGGTGTTTACGTAGGCGACGCGCCTATTGAAAACTAATACATTTATTTAATATATTTTAAGACGGAAATAATATTTCCGTCTTTTTTTATTCCGTAATTTAGAATCCTTATGCAGCCTTTATTTCTATACAATACCCTTACTCGTAAAAAAGAAGAATTTGTACCTATTAATCCTCCGTTAGTTGGATTGTACGTTTGTGGCCCAACGGTTTATAGCGATGTGCATCTTGGCAATTGCCGTACATTTATTTCGTTTGATATGATTTATCGTTACTTAATTCATATTGGCTACAAAGTACGCTACGTTCGTAACATCACCGATGCAGGGCATTTAGAGGGCGATCGTGATGAAGGGGACGATAAGTTTGCAAAAAAGGCAAAGCTCGAACAGTTAGAGCCTATGGAAATTGTACAAAAGTATACCGTAGGGTTTCACGATGTAATGCGCGCGTTTAATAATACACCTCCAAGCATTGAACCAACAGCAACCGGTCATATTTGCGAGCAAATAGAAATGATTAAGCAAATAATAGATAAAGGATTTGCTTACGAAACTGATGGAACGATTTATTTTGATGTAGAAAAGTACAACAAAGAGTTTTCATACGGACAATTAACAAATAGAAAATTAGAAGAGTTATTAGAAGGAACTCGCGAACTAAGCGGACAAGATGAAAAACATGGTCGTTTAGATTTTGCATTATGGATAAAAGCAAAACCCGAAACATTAATGCGCTGGCCTTCTCCTTGGGGATGGGGCTTTCCGGGATGGCACATTGAGTGTTCTGCCATGAGCAGTAAATATTTAGGAGATGTTTTTGATATACATGGAGGTGGAATGGATCTTCAGGCAACGCACCACACCAACGAAATTGCACAATCACAAGCGTGCAATCACAAAGCACCGGTAAATTATTGGATGCATACAAACATGCTAACGGTTAACGGCGTACGCATGTCAAAATCTGCAGGCAACGGATTTTTACCCGGAGAACTATTTACAGGCAACCATCCTTTATTAGAAAGAGGATATAGCCCAATGGCCGTAAGATTTTTTATGATGCAAACACATTATCATAGCACATTAGATTTTTCTAACGAAGCATTACAGGCAAGCGAAAAAGGCTTTGAGCGTTTAATGGATAGTTATGTTACCTTACAAACTTTAAAACCATCCTCATCTTCAAGCGAAGACATTAAAGCCTTGCAGGCTAAGTGTTATGAGGCAATGAACGATGATTTTAATACACCCATTTTAGTTGCTCATTTATTTGATGCCGCCAGAATAGTAAATTCTGCTAATGATAATAAATTAAATTTAACCCAAAGCGATATTGATTTACTAAAAACCATTTATCAAAATTTTGTGTTTGATGTAATGGGTTTGCAAACCGAAGAAGAAAATTCTAAAGCAAATGATGTTCTTGCAAAAGTAATGAGCATGGTTTTAGATATACGCAACAAAGCAAAAGTAGATAAGAATTTTCCCCTGAGTGATGAAATTCGCAATAAACTTACCGATGCGGGCGTTCAAATTAAAGACGGAAAAGAAGGCGTTTCTTGGAAAATATAAAAATGAAAAACATAAAAAAAATAACTTCAGTTTCTGCAATAGTTTTTTCTATTATTTGTTTATGCTCTTGCGATTCTGAAGTAAAAAAAACACCTGAAATAAAAACCGTTGAGGTTGAAAAGCCTGCAATTCCCGTATTAGAATATTCTGTTATTGCAACCTTGCCACACGATACAACAGCGTTTACAGAAGGTTTGTTGTTTCACGATAATAAATTATTTGAGAGTACCGGCTCACCCTCAAGCTCTCCTAATTTAAAATCTGTTTTTGGTATTGTAGATTTAAAAACAGGTAAGTTAGATGCAAAGGTTGAAATAGATAAGAATACTTATTTTGGCGAGGGCATTGTTTTTTTTAATAAAAAAATATATCAACTCACTTACGAAAACCAAACCGGTTTTATTTATGACGAAAAAACATACAAAAAAATTGGTCAGTTTAATTATGCTAATAAAGAAGGTTGGGGACTTACAACCGATAGCACTTATATAATAATGAGTGATGGAACGAATAAGCTTACTTATTTTGATCCAAAAGATATGAGTCCGGTAAAATCTTTAAGCGTAAACGAAAATGGATATGCTACGGATGCTTTAAATGAATTAGAATACATTAATGGCTTTATTTATGCCAACATTTGGATGACAGGCTATATTGTTAAGATTGATCCAAAAACAGGAAACGTTGTTGCTAAAATTAATTTTACACCAATAAGTTTTCAAATGAAAAACATGCACCCAAACACGTTAGAAATGAATGGTATTGCTTACGACCCAACTGCCGATAAAATTTATGTTACCGGTAAATTGTGGCCAAACATGTATGAGGTTAAATTCCCTCATTAGCGGTAAGTTAGGTGCAAGTGGCGGACGTCACCCAAAATTATACAGACAATATAAATGACAAACAAAAAAAATCACTATTTATTAATTGTAGGTGTCGGACTTCTTATTCTCTCTCTACCATTTATATTGACGCGACCCGCAATTTCTAATATTCTTAACTTCTCGCAAACTGGACAAATTGGTGACACGATCGGTGGAATTACAGCTCCGTTTATGACTTTCTTAGGTGCAGTTCTTGTCTATTTATCATTCCAACAACAAATTAAGGCTAACGAAATTCAACGTGACGCGTTAAGAAATGAAATCAAACGAAATGAACAAGAAAGGAAATACAGTTCAATTATTCACGACATTAATAATCTTCGGGCTGACATAAACGATTTTAGTTTTCACGGACAAACGATAGTCTTTGGTGTCCCAGCATTATACGAGCTTGAAAAATTGTGTAGAGCTCGGTCTGCTAGTGCCTTACTTGACGACTTTCATTCACCAATATTCAAAAGCTTCTATTTTTTAATTGCTTCATCCGACAACATTTTAAATAATATACAGAAATCGAATCTTAATGAAGATGAGAAACGCGATCTTCAAGAAAAACTTATTTATTTATACAGTTCTAAAATCTCTTCCCATGCAATCTTAATAATTAAAGCGTTTCAGGCTAAACAAATTAAACATCCATTTATTGACATGTTAAGCAACGCGGAGGAGAGATTGAGAACATTCATGGTTGAAAATAACATTTAAACTTTGAGTATGCGGGCACTCAAACACAACGCGTTTGTGTGCCGCCACCAGACACATAACACGGGGCAATTGCGCCAGCGGGCGGAACGGCGCATCGCAAAGCCAATTTATTGTCTGTCCGGCGCTAGAATTTTTTTCATTTGGCTTTGCTAATAAACATTTGTACATTTAATAAACGTTTCGGC
>Ga0208755_100340_pt1 | contig 13819 bp, 8 predicted proteins | sample LakWasMet57_HOW8_2_FD_183891 | JGI IMG/M metagenome (GOLD analysis project Ga0208755, IMG submission 183891) | Freshwater sediment methanotrophic microbial communities from Lake Washington under simulated oxygen tension - Sediment Metagenome... | ecosystem: Environmental > Aquatic > Freshwater >... | reverse complement strand
GTATGCTCCTTGCATGCGAAAGTAGGTCACTGCCAAGCTATTTATACCAAAAACCCCATTACGAAAGTAGTGGGGTTTTTTTACGTCTGTACGTTGCGTCAGCAACAGCTGTGGGCGGGTTGCGGCGCTGGATATGACACTTTTCTCTATGCTTCCTTCTTTTAAGCTAGGGTGCCATCCATCGGGCTTTGTTTAGGGAGGTGGTAGAGTGTAGGTATTCCGTGTGGGCTATAGATTAATGTAATAAATGCTGAAGTAAGCCTGAATTAAGCACGTGACTGGCGAAAAAATGCTGTTCCATTGGCATTTCTATCAGCTCAGATGTGCATATGCTGCCGTTTGTACCTGGTATTACATTTTCATTTTTATGCTATTTAACATGTGGCTAAGTTCAGTTCCTAATAAACTCTCATTGCCAGTATTGAATAGAATCAGCTTGCGCAAGTTTGTCATGCTATCTAAATCAATATGCAAGGACTCTAGTCCGATTAGGCAACCTTCATGGTGAACAACCTTGCCTTGCATGGTAATCTTTTCACCATTGCCAAGTGTAAGTGTCATAAGACAGCTACGCAGTTGTATAAAGGCTGAGATAGGTCTGTCAGTTTCAACCAATGCGCCTTTGAGTGATATATCAAGTAAATGTGCAGTTTGAATATCTTCTAATAGGCGAATGTTGAGCTCAACAGTGGCATCAAAATGAATGCGTGAATAGTGTCTGGATTCATTAATATGCATACGCAATCCCCCAAAGTCACATACATGAAAAAAGAGTGGCTACAGCTTTACATATATTATTAATATACGCTTATCGAAGATTTAAAGCACATACCTGATGCATTTTTCCATTATTAAGTTTACTTTCACTCTTAAGTAATGATGTATTTCAGCTTTAAATTTAAAGTAAGGACTGTGCGTTTGTGTACTAGCCTCCTTTGCGCTTTAATTGACTGGTTTGTGTCATTACGAACGGTCTCAGTCTGATTGTTTGTAAGAATAACTGTTGTGTTAGTTTGTTTAGCGCTGTTTCAAGTAAAAATTGACGTTAGCACTTGTGGTTGATTGATTCAACTTTTGCTTTGTATTGAATGTGTGCTTAATATTAGTAAATCAATATTGTTTTCAAATGCGCATGAAATGATTTTTTCTCTTATTTTGATGATTTTGGTGGATGATAGCTACACTTTTTAGTATTTTAACGAAGATCAGTTGACTCATAACTCTTATAGTAAATGTTGTGATTATGTATAAGATACATGTGCAAAATGCTTAAAAAACGCGACTAAACTTGACCAAAACCACTAAAAAAGCCACACTACTGTTTTATAAAAAATTAAATTACAACGCATTTTGAATGCGCGGTATTTCAGACACGCTGTATTTGTTTTTGCTTTATTAGTCGATTGATGATTACACCTGCGAGCGTAGGTGCAATACGGTTAAGTAAGTAGGCAACTACGGCTCACGGAGCTACAACTGAATGTCATTGAACACACCTTTGAATAATCCAGATATTGATAGTCAAGAAACGCAAGAGTGGCTTGATGCTTTAATGGCCGTTATTGAAAATGAGGGCACAGAGCGTGCGCATTTCTTACTTGAGGCGATGATTGATAAAGCACGCCGTTCAGGTAGTAACTTACCTTACAAAGCGACTACAGCGTACTTAAATACGATTCCTACACATTTGCAGGCTAAATTGCCAGGCGATCCAGAAATGGAACGTAGGGTGCGTGCTTTGGTGCGCTGGAATGCGGTGATGACTGTATTGCGCGCTAATGAGAAATCGCCTGGTGTAGGTGGCCATATTGCGAGCTTCCAATCAGCTGCGACTCTTTATGATACTGGCTTTAACTACTTCTTCCGTGCGCCGAATGAGAACTTTGGCGGTGATTGCGTTTACTTCCAAGGTCACTCATCACCTGGCGTTTATGCACGTGCCTTTTTAGAGGGCCGCATTACTGAAGAGCAAATGGATAACTTCCGTCAGGAAACTGGCGGCAATGGTTTGCCTAGCTATCCACACCCTTGGTTAATGCCAGATTTTTGGCAGTTCCCGACGGTTTCTATGGGCTTAGGGCCTTTAGCTGGTATTTATCAGGCACGTTTCTTGAAATATATTCATGATCGCGGTATTGCCGATACTAGTGATCGTAAAGTGTGGGTGTTCTGTGGTGATGGCGAAATGGATGAGCCTGAATCATTGGGTGCGATTTCATTAGCGAGCCGTGAAAAATTAGATAACTTGATTTTTGTGATTAACTGTAACTTGCAGCGCTTGGATGGCCCTGTGCGCGGTAACGGCAAAATCATTCAAGAGTTGGAATCAGATTTCCGTGGCTCTGGCTGGAACGTATTGAAAGTGGTTTGGGGTTCATATTGGGATCCTTTATTGGCGATGGATAAAGATGGCTTGCTGAAAAAACGCATGGAAGAGTGCGTGGACGGTGAGTACCAGAACTTTAAACAAAAAGGTGGCGCGTATACACGTGAGCACTTCTTTGGTAAATATCCTGAGCTGAAAGAAATGGTTGCAGCAATGAGTGACCAAGATATTTGGCGCTTAAACCGTGGTGGCCATGATCCACATAAAGTGTTTGCTGCTTACAATGCAGCGGTTAACCACAAAGGTCAGCCAACGGTTATTTTGGCTAAAACTGTTAAAGGTTATGGCATGGGTGATGCTGGTGAGGGTCAAAATACCACACACCAACAAAAAAGCATGGATATTGAATCACTTAAGAAATTCCGTGATCGCTTTGACTTGCCAATCACCGATGAACAAGTTGAGAGCTTGAGTTTTTACAAACCAGCTGAAGACTCACCTGAAATGAAATACATGGCATCACGCCGTGAAGCGATGGGTGGTTTCGTGCCACAACGCCGCCGTAAAGGTAATGAGCTTACTGTGCCTGCATTGTCTGCATTTGAAAATATGTTGACTGCTACTGGTGACCGTGAAATTTCTACTACCATGGCATTTGTGCGTATCTTATCTACGCTAGTGCGTGATAAACAGATCGGTAAGTATGTAGTGCCTATCGTGCCGGATGAGGCGCGTACTTTTGGTATGGAAGGTATGTTCCGCCAGTTAGGTATCTATGCGAGCCAAGGTCAGTTATATGAGCCACAAGACTCAGACCAAGTGATGTACTACAAAGAGTCAAAAGATGGTCAGATTCTGGAAGAGGGTATCAATGAAGCTGGTTCGTTCTCAAGCTGGTTAGCTGCTGCAACGTCATACTCCGTCACTGGCGTGCAGATGATTCCTTTCTACATTTACTACTCTATGTTTGGTTTCCAACGTGTAGGTGACTTGGCTTGGATGGCAGGTGACTCACGTGCACGTGGTTTCTTGTTAGGTGCGACAGCTGGCCGTACGACATTGAACGGCGAAGGTTTACAGCATGAAGATGGTCATAGCCATTTGATGTCTGCGACTATTCCAAATTGTATTTCTTATGACCCTACCTTCTCTTATGAGTTAGCAGTGATTATTCAAGAAGGCTTGCGCCGCATGGTACAAAATCAAGAAGATGTGTACTACTACATTACCTTGATGAATGAGAACTATAGCCATCCAGCAATGCCTGAGGGCAGTGCTGAAGGCATTCTTAAAGGCATGTATAGCTTTAGTAAGTCTAAAGCTAAGGGTGAAAAAGTACAGTTGATGGGTAGTGGTGTGATTCTGCGTGAAGTGATTGCTGCTGCTGAATTGCTCGAGCAAGATTGGGGTATCTCTGCTGATGTTTGGAGCGTACCTAGCTTCACCGAACTGCGTCGTGAAGGTTTGGAGTGTGACCGCTGGAATATGCTGAACCCAGAAAAACCGCAAAAAGTGAGCTATGTTGCTGCTAGCTTAAAAGATGCGAAGGGGCCTGTGATTGCTTCTACTGACTACATGAAGAGCTTTGCTGAACAGATTCAACGTTTTGTACCAAATAAATTTGTAGCACTTGGTACGGATGGTTTTGGTCGTTCAGATAGCCGTGAAGCATTACGTGACTTCTTTGAAGTGAATCGTTACTACGTAGTTGTTGCTGCGTTAAAAGCGTTAAGCGATGAAGGTAAATTGCCAGTTGCTAAAGTGGCTGAAGCCGTTAAAAAATACAGTTTGGATGCTAACAAGCCAAACCCAACGACAGTTTAAGGATAAGCATAGATGGCAGTTCAAGATATTTTTGTCCCAGATATCGGTAATTTCGATAGTGTGGATGTAATTGAAGTATTAATTAAAGCTGGCGACGTGATTGCTAAAGATGACTCGTTGATTACGGTCGAGTCAGATAAAGCTTCTATGGATATTCCTGCGCCATTCGCTGGTGTGGTGAAAGAGGTCAAAATTAAGGTGGGTGATAAGGCGGCCCAAGGGACATTGTTAATCACAATGGACGTGAGTGATGCAGCGCCTGCTGCTGAGACCAAACCTGTTGCGGCACCTGCAGTTGTTGAAGCGCCCAAAGCGGTGATCCCTGAGCCAACTAGGCCTGCACCAGAGCCACCAAAACCAGTGCAGCCAGCACAGCAGCCAACTCCTGTGGCTGAAAGCATTGTTGTTGCCTCTGGTAAGCTTTCACATGCGAGCCCATCAATCCGTAAGTTTGCGCGTGAGTTGGGCGTGAACTTGGCATTAGTGACAGGAACTGGTGCTAAAAATCGTATTTTGCAAAGCGATGTACAAGCCTATGTAAAAGGTGAACTGGCAAAACCGCGTACCGAGAACATGGCGGCTGGCGTTAATGGGTTGGCTACATTGCCAATGCCAGTCATTGACTTTAGTAAGTTTGGTGCGATTGAGACCAAGTCTTTATCACGTATTAAGAAACTATCTGGCGCAAACCTGCACCGTAACTGGGTCACTGCACCGCATGTGACACAGTTTGATGAGGCAGATATTACGGATCTGGAAGACTTCCGTAAGTCTATGCAGGCCGATGCTGAGAAGCGTGGCGTGAAACTGACGATGTTGGCATTTTTAATTAAAGCCTCAGTCAATGCATTAAAAGCTTATCCTAATTTCAATGCTTCACTTTCTCCTGATGGTGATAACTTGATATTGAAAAACTATTTCAATATTGGTTTTGCGTGCGACACACCAGATGGTTTGGTCGTGCCGGTAGTGCGTGATGTGCATCAAAAAGATGTGCTGGATATTGCCCGTGATTTGATGGATTTATCTGCAAAAGCACGTGAACGCAAGCTAAAGGTGGAGGAAATGCAGGGTGGTTGCTTCACCATTTCAAGTCTTGGTGGCATTGGCGGTACGATGTTTACCCCAATCATCAATTGTCCTGAGGTGGCTATTTTGGGTGTTTCACGCTCATCTATGCAACCTGTGTACAACAAGGATACCAATGGTTTTGAGCCGCGCTTGATTTTACCGATGTCATTGTCATATGACCATCGCGTGATTGATGGTGCTGATGGTGCACGTTTCACCAGCCATATGCGCATGATGTTAAGTGATGTGCGTAGGTTATTGCTCTAAATGACCGAGTGTTGAGTATGCCTTGCGATTGCTAAATTAACTAGCCTGTCTTTAGGTGTTACCTACGAAGGACTGATTTCTGTAGATGCAGAATCAGTCCTTTTTTATTTTTATGATGGTGACATTGATCGAAAACACGTTTACGTGCTCTAGATTGGCTGCGATGGTTTACGAGTTTTTTACCTTTAAAATAATTTGAAATTTAATTTATTGCTTTACGATTATCTACATGGGGATATAGACTAAAACAAAAGCGTATTTTGGATGTTGTAATTCTGTATTTAAATGACTGATACCATGGTCGTTTGTGGCTACTTATCATGGTTGTATGATTTCTCAATGGATGTGCATTCTTAGTAATGAACTGGTAAGCGAGAGGGTAATATGGAGTGGTTAGGTCAGACATTAGGAGGGCAGTCACTGCTGCTTCCTCACGGCTACTGCCTCACATGGAATCCATCCTTGTTATGGACAATGGTGATTTCAGATGCAGTGATTGCACTATCTTACTTTTCAATTCCTTTTGCATTGTGGTACTTTGCCAAAAAACGCCCCGATATTCCATACCGATGGTTAATGGTTGTTTTTGGGATGTTTATTGTCGCTTGCGGTGTCACGCATATTTTTGACATTGTCAATATATGGCAGCCTTCATACTGGGCGAGCGCATATGCCAAAGCTTTTACCGGAATTATTTCTTTTGCTACAGCTATCGCACTTTGGTGCATTATGCCTTTAGCGCTTAAAGCGCCTTCTGCGCAAAACTTAAAAGTACTTAATCAAGAGTTAGCACGCTCACACGCTGAGTTGGAAAGTCGCGTGCAGCAGAGAACTGCTGAGCTCACTTCTGCCTTAAATCAAAGCCATCGGTTGAGTGAAGCTTTGGATCATATTCCGGCTTTTGTTTACATTAAGGATACTAGCGGTAAGTATATTTATGCGAATCGGATGACGTTAGACTTTTTTAAGTGCTCGGCTGATGATTTGTTGCAGATAGATGAGAGCAAATATTTTTCTGCAAAGACACTTAGCCGAATTAAAGAGGTTGAAAAAAGAGTGCTGGAAGGTGGTGAGGATACTCGCGAAGAGATAGAAGCAATTACGGCTGATGATAAAAAACATACTTTCTTACAAATAAAAACCCCCATTTATGAGAGTGCGGTGGGTCGCAATATTGGGGGCTTATGTGGCATTTCTACAGATATCACTGACCTTAAAAATGCAGAAATATCTTTGCGTATTGCGGCGACTGCGTTTGAATCCTCAGATGGAATGTTAATCACAGATGCCGATTGTGCGATTCTTCAGGTTAATCCTGCCTTTACTGCAATCACTGGCTATTCTGCAGAGGATGTCGTTGGTAAAAATCCTAATATATTAAGCTCTGGTCGGCATGACCGACTATTTTATCAGGCGCTTTGGGATAGGGTGAACACCACGGGCACATGGTGCGGTGAGATATGGAATCGACGCAAAAACGGCGAAATTTATCCAGAACGTATCACTATTTCTGAAGTGAAAGATAACGATGGTAAGGTCACCAACTACGTTTCTGTGTTTACCGATATTAGCGAGAGTAAGGCATCATCCGAGCAAATTGAGCACTTGGCATTTTATGACCCACTCACTAACTTGCCTAACCGTTTGCTGCTGCTTGATCGCGTGCGTCAGGCATTTTCTTCGAGTAGCCGAACTGGCAAAAAGGGCGCGTTGTTATTTGTGGATTTAGATCACTTCAAAGTGCTCAATGACACCTTGGGACATAGCACCGGTGACTTACTCTTGAAACTGCAAGCCGAACGGTTGAGTCATTGTGTGCGCGCAGGTGATACGGTGGCGCGTTTTGGTGGTGACGAGTTTGTTGTGGTGCTTGAGGATCTGGACCGAAATGCGACGGAGGCTGCCGCGATTGCCGAGCAAATTGGCAATAAAATACTAGCTACCTTACATGAGCCATGCCAGTTTGGTACGCACCAATATCAAAGTACCTCCAGCATCGGTATTACCTTATTTAATGGTGATGAACATGAGATTGAGGATTTGCTGAAACAAGCAGATATTTCTATGTATCAAGCGAAAAAAGCTGGTAGAAATACACTGCGCTTCTTTGACCCTGCTATGCAGGAAAAACTGAGTGTGCGGGCAAGTTTGGAAAGTGAGTTGAGATACGCAATTGAGAAGCATCAACTAGCACTTTATTATCAGGTACAAGTTGATGATAACCATCGATTAATAGGGGCTGAAGCTTTAATCCGTTGGATACACCCTGAGCGCGGTATTGTATCGCCAGTAGATTTTATTCCGATTGCAGAGGAGAGCTCGTTAATTCTAGATGTGGGGCATTGGGTGATTGATACTGCATGTTTGCAATTAGCCGAGTGGGCAAAAAGCGCGGAGAAGAAGCATTTAATGATTGCTGTGAATGTGAGTGCACATCAGTTTAGAGCGTTGGATTTTGTTCAGTCTGTTTACCAGGCTATTGATCTGCATAAGATTGATGCATCTCGCTTGAAGTTGGAATTGACCGAGAGTGTAATCTTGGAAGATGTTGATGAGGTAATCGCCAAGATGCATGCGCTCAAAGCACTGGGTGTCAGGTTGTCATTAGATGACTTTGGTACGGGTTACTCTTCGCTTTCTTATCTGAAAAAGCTGCCGCTTGATCAAGTGAAGATTGATCAGAGCTTTGTGCGAGATTTGGCATACGACCCTAACGACGCAATCATGGTGAAAACGATTATTGATTTGGCGAATAACTTCCGTATTAATGTCATTGCAGAAGGCGTAGAAACCGAGCTTGAGTTGGAGATTTTGAAAGATTATGGATGCAGGCTTTATCAGGGCTATTTATTTGGTAAACCTGTTCCTATCGAGCAGCTACAGTTTTCTGATATTTAAGCGTTTTTACAGCTTGCCTTAACACGTACTCAATTGCACGTAGGATGATTAGCAGATGCAATTGAATACACGCTAATTGGCTAATTGAGTGTTAGCTATCTCTCCTTTTGTTTGGGTTGGTTGCCCGTTATCGACACAAGTTGGTTTCGATTTTGCTGTATCGCAGCAAGGTTATTGCACGTTAGTAGGCGATAAAATGAGAGGTTTGATGTTAAAATTGCAACAAATAACCAAAGTTTACAAAGGGTGTGCATGAGTAATTTAGTTGAAGTATTGGTGCCGGATATCGGTAACTTTGATAGTGTTGATGTGATTGAAGTGCTGGTTAAAGCTGGTGACACAATCGCTAAAGAAGATTCGTTGATTACTGTAGAGTCTGATAAAGCATCTATGGATATTCCATCTTCACATGCTGGTGTAGTAAAAGAAATTAACATTAAAGTCGGCGATAAAGTCGCTAAAGGGTCGCTAATCTTGTCAGTTGAGGCGGTTGAAGCAGCTGTGCAGCAAACTGCTGCACCAGTTGTTAAAGCTGAAGCGCCAGCACCTGCGCTGGCTCCAGCGGCAGCACCAAGTGCAGCGCCAGTTGCAGTGAGTGATAGTGATATCAATACACAGGTTGTCGTGCTAGGCAGTGGCCCAGGCGGCTACACCGCAGCTTTCCGCGCGGCAGACTTAGGTAAGCAAGTGGTATTAATTGAACGTTACGCGACATTAGGCGGTGTTTGTCTGAATGTAGGCTGCATTCCATCTAAAGCGCTGTTGCATACCGCAAAAGTGATTACTGAGGCAGAAGAATCTAGCCATCATGGTGTGAAATTTGGTGCGCCTCAAGTAGATTTAGAGCAACTGCGTAATTGGAAAGCCAACGATGTGGTTGGTAAGCTCACTGGTGGTCTTGCTGCAATGGCGAAGCAACGTAACGTGACTGTGGTACAAGGCGTAGGCAAGTTTACCAGCGCCAACCAAATTGCCGTGACGGCCGTAGATGGCAAAGTAACCACAGTAGGTTTTGAAAATGCGATTATTGCAGCAGGTTCACAAGCGACTAAATTCCCGGGTGTTGACGTGGATGAGCGCATTATGGATTCAACAGGCGCCTTGGCGTTAGCTGATGTACCTAAACGTATGCTGGTAATTGGCGGCGGCATTATCGGCCTGGAGATGGGTACTGTATACGATGCATTAGGTACCAAAGTGAGTGTGGTTGAGTTTACCGATGGCCTAGTTCAAGGTTGTGACCGTGATTTAGTGCGCCCATTACAAAAACGTATGGAAAAACGTTTTGAAGCGATTATGCTCAATACCAAAGTGGCGAAAATGGAGCCTAAGACAGATGGTATTCATGTCAGCTTTGAAGGCGTGAATGGCAATGAGGATGCACCGAAAGGTGTTGAAGTGTATGACCGTGTGCTGGTGTCGATTGGTCGCCGTCCGAATGGTAAAAATATCGGTGCAGAGAATGCAGGGGTGGCCGTGGATGATTATGGCTTTATCAACGTGGATAAGCAAATGCGCACCAACGTGCCGCACATTTTTGCGATTGGTGACATTGTAGGCCAGCCTATGTTGGCGCACAAAGCAACCCATGAAGCTAAAGTGGCGGCTGAAGTAATTGCAGGTGAAAAAGTAGAGTTTGTTGCATCTGTGATTCCATCTGTTGCCTATACCGACCCTGAAGTAGCATGGGTGGGCGTAACCGAGACTGAAGCCAAGGCAAAAGGTATCGCCATTGAAAAGGCAAGTTTCCCATGGGCGGCGAGTGGTCGTGCATTATCTATCGCACGTACTGAGGGTGCTACCAAGCTGATTTTTGATAAAGAAAGCCATCGTTTGATTGGTGCTGGTATTGTTGGCGTGAATGCCGGTGAGTTATTAGCCGAGGCAGTGTTGGCAATTGAAATGGGCGCAGATGCGCATGATTTAGGCTTAACTATCCATGCCCACCCTACTTTATCTGAAACCGTGTGTTTTGCGGCAGAGATGAAAGAGGGCACAATTACCGATTTGTATATCAAAAAGCGCTAAGGTATTAAACGCTAATATATTCAATATTAGCGTGTTAAGTTTTTCTCTTAATTGTTTCAACGCCTAACTAGCCTGTCATATCGATATGACAGGCTAGTTTTAATTCAAGAAGGCCGTGCCAATGAATAAGTTATTTCAATATAGTGCGCTAGCGCTGACTGTCATGATGTTTGGCGGCTGTGCATCACTCACCAAAGATGATTATCAGCGTATGCAGATTGAAACTTATTCAAAGAGTAATGCCCTTGTGAGTAATGCTAAATGTAGAGCTAAAAACGACCGTGGTGAATGGGTGGTTTTTACAGCAGGCTCCTTCATCGTTCACCGCTCAGATCAAAATTTATTAGTCAGTTGTGAAAAAGAAGGTGAAGCGACCGGGTATGCAACGTTGATTTCACGTGCCAATGATGGCATGTACGGTAATATACTTTTAGGTGGCGGAGTTGGTGCCATGTTAGACCATCATAATGGCAATGCTTACAGCTACCCAGATTGGATTAGAGTGATCATGGGCGATAATTTGGTGTTTGATCGTAAGAATAATGAAAAAGGTCAGTTGATGCTTGGTAGCCCATCTGCCTCAGTAGTGCCTAACGATAAAAAAACCTTAGTAGAAAATGTCCTAAACTACCTACCATGACCAACACACCTTACGCAGCAACCGTTAGCGACGTTTTTTTAAGTGAACTGAAATCAGTTTTACCAAAAGATAGAGTCTATACCGACCCTGTAGATTGCTATGCCTACGCTTACGATAACTCTCGTAACTATCATAGCCCTGTCGCTGTTGTTTTTCCGCTCACCATAGAGGAAGTGCAAAGCATCATCTTGCTTTGTAATGCTCATAAAGTGCCTGTAGTGCCGCGCGGACGTGGGACGGGCACAGCAGGCGGTAGTGTGCCTGAAATGGGCGGTGTTGCGCTGTCATTAGAGCGCATGGATAGAATTATTAGTATCGACCCAGATAATCGGATGGCAATTGTTGAGCCGGGTGTATTGAACCAGGTGCTGCAAGATGAGATTAAACCAGTAGGTTTCTTTTGGCCGCCAGATCCTTCAAGCGCTGCTTATTGCAGCATAGGCGGTAATCTAGCTACCTGTGCCGCCGGCCCGCACGCGGTAAAGTACGGTGTGGCACGTGACCATATTCTTGGCTTAAAAGCTGTCACTGGCAAGGGTGAAATTATTAAAACCGGCTGTTACACTAGTAAGGGTGTAGTGGGCTACGACTTAACGCGCTTGTTGGTGGGGTCTGAGGGTACATTGGCTGTCATTTGTGAGGCCACCTTGAAGCTAACGCCTTTGCCTAAATTTACAGGCGGCATTACTGCAGAGTTTGTAGACACAGAAAGTTGCGCCAAAGCAATTGCTGCCATTATGGCGCAGCCCTATACCCCTAGTGCTTTAGAGTTTTTAGATAACGGTGCGCTCACCTTGATTCGCAGCCGCCATCAAAACTTATTACCTGAAAATGCACGTGCTTATTTGATGATTGAAGTTGATGGTTCGCAACAAGAGATTGCTGAGGCCACTGACGCTATTTTGCAGGCATGTCAGGTCACTGGGCTAATTGAAGCAAAGCCAGCGCATGACACTAAAGCATTGTGGGCTGCGCGTAAGGCATTGTCACCGTTACTGAAAGATATTGCCCCTAAGAAGATTAATGAAGATATTGCTGTGCCGGTTTCTCATTTACCGGCATTACTGACTGGCCTAGAGTTGCTTGCGGCACAGCACCAAATTTCAAACGTGAATTTTGGCCATGCGGGTAATGGCAATATTCACGTGAACTTACTGGTGAATCCAGATAATGCTGATGAAATGAAGCGTGCCTATCAGTGTTTAGATGAGGTATTTAGTCTGGTGCTGTCGCTACAGGGTACCTTGTCTGGTGAGCATGGCGTGGGTATGGCAAAGCGTCCGTTTGTGCCACGCGAGATTGATGCAACAACCATTGGCGTGATGAAGTCGCTTAAGCTGACTTTTGATCCGAACAATGTGTTAAATCCGGGTAAGCTGTTCCCTGCATAAGTTGCTAATCCCCAAGCGTTATGACTGCTAGGCAGAGATAAGCTTAAGTCGCGTTGCAGCTAACTTCTTTAAGCTCAGCTGCGGGGAAGTTTGGTTTCAGTTTTTTGATTTCTGCTACTTCATTTTCAGTCAGGTTTTTGAGTAGCAGGCTGGAGTAACTTTTGCCTTGGTTGCGTAAAGATTTTTCTACGTTTTTAATCCCTTTGGCTTGTAGCTCTTTTTGTAAGTGAATGGCTAATTGCTCATCACTAAAAATACCAAATGAAATTGCATTTTTCCATTTAGGTTCCTGCACTACAAATACGTCGGTAATCCCCTGCGCCTTATACTCAGCGGCTCTTTTGAGCGCCTCTGCCGTTGTTTTAAATGGCGGCCTATATACCCAAAACCGCTTAGATTCCAGTACGGGTTGCTCTTTTACTGTGGCTTGTAGTGAAAGCTTGCCTAGCTCACCTTGTGCATTGGCGAGGTTGGCATCAGAAAACACACTCCATTCAAAGCAAACGTCGGCCACAGGCTCAGGTTTAACCTCAGCTACTTTCTGTTCTTTCTTGCTCAGCGCGTCAATTTGCTGCTGAGATAATACTTTGATTTTTTCCGGTGAGATTTCTGCCTGTTGCGTTGGGGCTGGCTTGGGTAAGACTACGTCACGATTGAAATAGCCAAATAACCCAATATTAATGAATGCGAATAGCCAAAAAAGGTATTTCATGACAATGTGCTTTGTGATGTTGCGTTAAAAACAGGCTGGGCCAGTAGATACAGGCCTTGCAATACTAAATTATCTGCGATGGTAACAGTTTTTTGGCTGTGTTGAATCACGCTGTATGCTGAATCTTGTTGCAGAAGCGCTTGCTCTATCACACCAGCATTACCGCCGCTAATAATGAGTTTTGGCATCGTGCTCAGTTGCTCAGTTGCTTGCAGCATCTGTGTAATCGCGCCTAAAGTGGCATGAATTGCTCCACTAAAGATAGCATCGCTCGTGGTGTTGGCAAATGGCTTGATAGTTGCTTGTTGGTTAAGCTGAGCTGCGGTTTTGGGTAACTGCGCGGTGGCTGTCCCTAAGCTTGTTTGCATGAGGTCTATACCGGGCAATATCATGCCACCAATAAACTCGCCGTAACTTCTGCCTTTATCTTCTCGGTGAATAATGGCGTCTATGGTGGTAGCAGTGCCAGCGTTAACTACCACGCAGGTTGCATGATGTAAGTGCCATGCCGCGATTAGCGCTGCCCAGCGATCCGTACCTAGTGATGTCGGTGTTGTGTAGTTGTTGATAACCCCAGCAGCTTGCTTGCTGGCGGTGACCCAAGTGATGGCGGCTGAATATGGTGTGATGCGTTGTTGCAGCTGCTCGGCATGTTGCGCCCC
>Ga0208755_100331_pt1 | contig 14123 bp, 15 predicted proteins | sample LakWasMet57_HOW8_2_FD_183891 | JGI IMG/M metagenome (GOLD analysis project Ga0208755, IMG submission 183891) | Freshwater sediment methanotrophic microbial communities from Lake Washington under simulated oxygen tension - Sediment Metagenome... | ecosystem: Environmental > Aquatic > Freshwater >... | reverse complement strand
ATAACGACTTCAAAAGTTTAGGCCCCCTAGCTCATGCTTGGTTAGAGCAGCGGACTCATAATCCGTTGGTGCTGTGTTCGACTCACAGGGGGGCCACCAATAAAAACAAAGGGTTACATGAAAATGTAGCCCTTCGTTTTTTGTACTTTGCAAATAAAGTGCAAATTCAGTACAGTCATGATTCTTATCGAATGATAAAAACAAAAATGGCTACGATTGTTAAAACTGAATCCGGTACTTGGAAAGCCCTAGTTCGTAAAACTGGTTGGCCAACTACATCAAAAACATTTCGCACGAAACGTGACGCTGAAGATTGGTCAAGGCGCACAGAGGATGAAATGGTACGTGGATTATTTATTAAGCGTACACCATCAGAAAAGATGTCTATCAAAGAGGCATTTGAGCGGTATGAAAGAGAAGTCATGCCAACCAAAAGTGAGGCTACACAAGAGCGCGAAAAGTCTAGACTTAAACTCTTAAAACAGGAGTTAGGTAAGTATTCCTTAGCAGCGTTAACGTCTGACATAGTGAGCAAGTATAGAGATGCTCGTTTAAATTCTGGTAAAGCTAATAATACAGTCAGGCTTGAGCTAGCCTTGTTAGGGCATTTATATTCCACTGCTATTAAAGAGTGGCATATTGCTCTGCCTACTAACCCAGTTGCTCAGATTAAAAAGCCAAGTCCAGGAAAAGGAAGAAATACTCGATTATCCACGAAAGATCAGGAGCGCTTATTAATCGCGTTGAGAGAGCACTCGAATCCAATGTTGGCATGGATATTTGAGATAGCAATTGAGACGGGTATGAGGCGAAATGAAATTCTTACCTTACGCACTTACCAGGTTAATACAGAGCGAAGAATTGTATCTTTAACTGATACGAAGAATGGAGATGCCAGAACGGTGCCCTTGACGAAAACAGCTACCAAAGTTTTTGTTGAGGCATTAAATTATCCGATGCGACCTGTAGACTGTGATCTGATTTTCTTTGGTGAGTTAGGCAAGGATAAAAAGAGGTCGCCTTACCAATTTGATAAGGTTTGGCGTGAAATTAGAGATAGTATTGGGCTTAATCATCTACATTTCCATGATTCGCGGCACGAAGCTGTAAGTCGCTTAGTTGAAGCAGGATTTAGTGATCAAGAGGCTGCAAGTATTAGTGGCCATAAAAGTATGCAAATGCTTAGGCGCTATACACACCTGAGAGCAGAGGACTTGGTAAATAAGCTCGATAAAATAGAGATAAGCTAAATTTATCGAACCTATTGTGCTTATTTGTAAAGGCATGCTAATCTAAACGTCATGAACAATAAGAGCCTAAAAGAATACGTGCCAAAGGTATTGGAAGATCAAATTCCATCCTTCCGCATTCTATTTAGCTTTCTGACATTGTTGATTTTTGGCTTGGCAGCATTTATTGGTTATTGCCTAGTTGCACATATTCCACTGCCAAGTATTGATTCTACTTTATTGGCTCTCACAGTTTATTGTGTATCAGTTGGATTAATGTGCTGTTTTATTCAAATTAATCATATTTTTGCTTCCCATCTTAATGAACTCGCTGCTCTAATTGAGAATGTAGCGGCATTACTCAAGCAAATATCTGAAGGTTTGTCTCATCTATTAAAGCTGTTATTAAAGCTGTGTCGTGAGTCTTTGGCATATTTTTTAGGTGTAAATCCTCGCAAAGAAATTTCCTTCTTCGGTCGTTTGTCCGACCTGCTCAGTTTGGCTGAACGGCCTTATCCAAACGCTCCCCTAGCGTTCCGCTCTTAACTCTCTGCCTTAAATCGTCGAGTTTCCTGTTCACAGGGAATGTGTTTTTACGCGCGCTTGCGCCATAGATTTAAGGTGTTTATATGACTACAGAAGAATTACTAATCAAAGAGTATGGGGTTTTGCTTAGCCTCAAAGATTGCGCTCAATTATTTGGTCGCAGCATCGATGGGCTACGTGTGTCGTTGGTTCGTAATACCCCGTTGGCAGAAAAGTTCAGTAAAGCCAAAGTTAAGCTTGGGCGTAGGGTGATGTTCAAGGCCTCTGCCATTGCACAAATCATTGATGAATCTTAAGGGGTGGCTACATGACTTATCCCAAAAGTGTTCCCATGTTAGCAGTCCCAGCGGAAGCTACTCTTGCAGCTGCCATTCGGTGGTTCCACATGTTTGATTCAATGATTGATAGTGAGCTTGGAAAAATTAGCGGCTCGGCTCTTAAAGTCTACTTGGTAATCAAAAGACATAGTAATTATCAAAATGGCCTTTCTTTTCCGTCAGAGAAAACCATTGCTGAGAAAGCCGTACTATCGATTTCACAGGTTAAACGCTGTGTAAAAGAATTGCACGCACAAGGTTACTTGTCAGTAACAAAACATGGAAGGAAAAACCTGTACATGTTACGCGAGAAAATTTTAATCCAAGACAATAAGGGAAACTCAACTGCAGAAGTCACTTGGGATTATGTACCTAGTGCCGTCACAAACGCGGTTGAAGAAATCAAAAACTACGTCAAAACTGGTCAGGCAGAAAAAGTGCAAATCATTCAAATACAGAATCTGCAATTGAATATCAACAATGTCAGTGGAGGTGGTGTTGTTATTAATAATCAAACGTGGGACCTCTCAAAATTCGATCCTGAAATGCAGCGATTGGTTAGAGGTTTTTTAGCAAATGCTGGCATCACCATTCCGGAAAATTATACACAGCTCACCGATGATACGTGTCGTGGGTGAGCTGTGTATAAGTGGAATAGGTGTCATGGGTGAGCTCTTTTCGTGGCAAATAGGGTTCATGGGTGAGCCCCTAAAAAGAATAGATTTATATATTAAAAAGATATGAAAGTTTGGGAGAAATTGTGGATAAGTACATAGGCATTAACTTCTATAGACCAAAAGATATTGGCCAACAGCAAATCGCACAGACGCTAATGCATACCTTGCTTCGGAATATCCGAAGTTTGGCGGTAGGAGCCGGAGCGGTAGCTCTGCAGCCAAAGGCTGCACTCCGTATCCCGGCAAAGTATATGAGCGGACTATCGGAAAGTATCCATGAAAAACGGTTTACACACAGGCTGCCTGCGATAGAGGCGCCGCAGCCTATGGAAAACCATTTTTCGCGCACGCGAAAATTAACTGAAAGGAAAACTATGAACTTTAAAATCATCATTGGCGTGTTTCTGACTATAGCCTTGGCAGACTGCAGCAATAGGGAAGATCCTAAAGCCTATCTTGGTCATTGGAAAAAGGCCAAATACACACATGTCGTTCTAGAGATCACGGATGCAGGGAATAATCACTACCTGCTAAAACAATTGAATTTACTCCAGGGCCCAGGTTTTCCACCAAGAAAAACCATGGCCACCATGAAAGGCGGCGAGCTTCTTATAGGAGGCAATCAGCCTGTATCCATCCTGAAAGATGGAAGTTTGCTGTATGCGGGCGATGAGTTTGTACGGCAAACAGATGCAGAAGTGACTGAAATGAAGAAAAACCCAACATGGCAACGTTATAACAGGCCATAGGAGAATAAGATGCCTTGGAGTTTCTATAACACCTTTTCTCAACAGATCCTGGAGCCATTCAGTTTCTTAACTCAAATTGCACAGGTGCTCGTTGCTATGGTCATGCCTATCATCGGTGCGGTATTAGTGATCAAGGTCATGATTTATGGCTACGAAGTATTGCGTGGTCAGGTCAGCCAGAATGTACTGATGGAAGTTGCATTCAGAAATATCAGGCCTATGCTGGTTATAAGCATAGCTTTGGCCGGTGGTGCTTACGCTGCAAATATTGTTCCGATGGTTGAAGAGCTACGTACCACTCTGACATCCTTATTCACCCAAACACAAGTTGCCAATAGTTATGCGGCACTAGACTTGTCCATGGACAAGGCACTGCAGTCTTTTCAGTATATGACAGAGGATGCTTGGGAGAATAATGTAAAAATCGGGCTGAATGAGCTAGATTTGACAGGATTTTTCATTATTGCATGCGCGGTATTGATGATCGTTTCGCTACTGTTGTACTCAGTTGTTGCAGCTGCACAGCTCTTGGTGATTGATGTGATGCTGAAAGTCCTACTGGCGATCGGGCCGCTATTTATCGCGGCATTTGTATTTCAGTCTACAGCAAGATTCTTTGATTCCTGGCTTGCGACTGTTTTGAAATACATTGTGACGGCAGCATTGATCATGCTGGTAGTCGGGGTTGGGAATGGTATCTTTGATCACTACACTAGTCTTTTGCAAGCAGGTACAAGTACCAGTGAGGGTATGGGCGCTCCCAAAGCGGCATTTTACTCTTTGGCTGCATCAGGCCTGCTGATTTATTTCACACTCAAGATTCCTTCGCTGGCCGGGGATATGCTAGGTGGTGCGGGTATCTCAATATTCAGTCCGTCTGCAGTTGCAGCGCAAGTCGGATCTACTGTAAATAAAGCCACCAGCCCAGCGCGCGAAGCTGCTGGTAATTACATTGCAGGTAAAACCTCTGCAGCATCTACAGTCATGAAGGATATGGTGAGCCGTGCCGCTCGCTCATCTGGTGCAGGTTCGATCAGCGGTGTAGATAGGCCAGTTTCAAGTGCGCAATTCCCGCGAAGCGGAAGACCAGTAACTTCTTCAATGCAAAGCATGTTAGAAAAAGGAAAATAACTATGCAGCTAATCTATGCAACGATTGAAAACCTATGGACATATGTTGACCTAGTAAGGCGTTTATCAAAACGCGAGTTGGTAGAGCGGGGATTAGTTGTGGGTGTAAGCCTGATAATCATGAATCTACTTTGGCCAGTGGCACAAAAGATGGTAATTGCCATTTTGCAAACATTCCCGAATCTGCCCGACAAAGGCCTGGTGTATTTCTGCCTGTTACTCCTGACAATCCTATTCACGATACTGGCTTGCATCGTGGTTGGTATTAGTAGGGAAGTCACCAAAAAATTACATAAGAAGTAACTAAAGCGGCAAACCAGAGGTTTCGAGCCCTCTGATCTGCCTAACCATCATCACTAAAAGGAGTAGTAATTATGGCTGTAAAATATTCTACGCAAGATGTATTCTCATACCAACAAATCTTGTCTGCATTCAAGCAGATGTTAAAGGTGGAAAAGAGTAATATTGTCGAGGGGATAATTCCTAGTCATCTTGAATTTGTAGGCGACGTGTTTGCGGACATGGCGTTTAAACAATGTGAGAGCGTCAGTAAAAGCTCGCTCAGCGGGCAAGAAGTCGCACTGATTGAAAGGTATTTACAATGAAACCGTTTTTCGTGGATGAAAAGGCTGAACGGCAGCAACGGGTAGATTTTGCCAGGGGTAATGTTCTGCTCGAAGGGTTTACCCTTGATGCTGAGTCTGAGCGCCTCATGGAGCGTTATGTCAAAGGGGAGATTGATGGTGATGAGCTGGTAGAACTGTGCTTGTCGTCGATTCAAGAAGATTTTCGCGTGCGCGAAAATATAAAGTCTGGCTAACGCTAGAAACTTGTGGATGCTGAGCAGCTACTCATCAAATACCGCATCACAAATATTTAGGGCTCCTGTACGGAGCCCTAACCTGATACTAACCGAACCTCTTAGAATATCTGCACTTGGGCGGAAACCATTTCTGGCGGGATCATTGCACGGCTTTCACCGCTTCGGTGTATACAACGACCCTGCTAATATATTCTTTATTGACGAACTCGTCAGCAACTATTTACCGACGTACTTTCTTCCTGGGGACGATAACAACCCAGAGGTTGCGGTCTGGAGTAGCGCGCTAAGCGTTTTAGGGCTACAAAACACGAAACTCAGTCGTTGCTGATGGGTTGGCTTGCAAAATCCGATTTAAGCGCTTTAAAAGCAATTGGTGAAGTTTTGGCTGCCAATATATTTGATCTATTTAAGTTACCAACTACCTGTCAGGCTAAGGCTTGAAGCTGAGAGATTAATAACTTCTCCATCATCAGCTTTTATAGTCATGGTTTTTTGTAGTGTTTTCTTTGAGAGATCTGCCCAATACAATGCTATCTCTGCAAAATCTTTCAATTTTGTTGACTCTAGTCCGCTAGCTAGTTGTTGTTTTGCGAGCTCAACATTTGGTCGAAAATAAAAGTCACCAGCTTTATCCAACTCCATATGTGACGGGCTCATTGACTCATGGGGTCTTTGGAACATCAATCTGCGTGAGATACCAGGAGAGTTCGGATAATCGTTATAAACTGGACTAGTAAAATCAATAAAGTGATCTAGTGTTTCTATCCAGCAATGAAAATGCTCCGTATCAGAGTTGCATTTATTGAAATCTGGGTGTGCAAAGGCTATGGCATTATTAGTTTTATCGTCTACCTTTATGAATGCTGCACCCCACATCGGCCTAGCTTTAATGCCGTAAATCTTATTTAAGATAAGTGCCCCCGTTAAATTATAAAACTGACAAGAAGGTGGGTCATTCTCGTTTGCGAATGAATGGAGGCTGTGAAGAATACGAAAGATTTTTTCGTATTCTGGAAGCACTAAATCTAACTTTGTTTTTTTCATTTGAACTCCCTTGAAAAGTAATTATATGGAAATTAGTAAAGATGGCGCCATAGGTGCATCAAAAACGTATCAATACCGCACCAATTCCGCACCATATAGGAATCACACCTGCATCTCTTCGGCACCATTCAATTACCCTGCAGATGTCCGCCACTTATTCGCCACATATACCTCATAGATACGTCACATTTAGTTCACTCTTCATACACATGTCATTCACTTATCGTTCACTATCTCTCATTGTATTTCTGGTTCCGTGTAAGTGAGCACAATTTTGGCATTTTATGGGCACAAAGTAGGCACGATATGGGCATTTAGTGGGCAAAAAGTGCACATGATGTGCACACCTTATGCATACGGAGTGCATATGTCTGTGTATTAAGTTGTGTACCAGTCATGTACCAATACTGTACAGAACACGACTATATTATAATAGACACGACTATATTATAATAGGCACGACAGATACGTTTACAAAACTCTCCGATTTTTATAAAGTATCATGTGCCAAAGGGGACTCCCCTTTGAAACCTCTGGCCGCTCGATAGCTGCCAGGTGCTCCCTTTCGGGTGCGTGTGTGAATTGTTCACTTAGCCGCGCCGCGGCAAAAAGGAGATGTGATGGCCAGACCGAAAAAACATGCCGAAGGCTTAAGTCGCCCTGTCAGCTTTCGACTGGCTGAGCCTGACTTTCAGGTCTACCAGGAAAAGGTAGAGGCTTCAGGGTTAAGCGCATCCGATTTTTTCCGGGAGTGTGTTTTGACGAACAAGACACAGGTAGTTTCTCGCCGAAAAATAACTGCTGATCAAAAGCATTTGCTCTACTTGGTCAATAAGACCAGTAACAACATTAACCAGCTCGCGCATCGTGCCAATACCGAACACCTAGCCGGCAAATTGTCAGTGCAGACCTTTGAATCGATCCTTAGCAATCTCGAAGTGATCAGCCACTCCCTGAAAGCAGCTGTAAATCATGCTGATTAGAATTCTCGGTGGTAAAGGCGGTATCAAGGATTATCTCGAAACCGGCAAGAAGCAGGGTCGTAGTTTCACGCGCGATGAAATGGACGAGCGAGTGATCCTTGCCGGAGATCTCGATATTACCGATGCGATCATCCAGCAGATGGATACTGAGGGAGAACGTTACCTACATATCACGCTAGGTATCAAAGAAAACGAGGTGAGCCGCGAGATCCTTGAGAGCATTGTGCAGGACTTTCAGGCGTTTGCTTTCAGCGCCTATCGTGCTGATGAATACAGCTTCTATGCCGAAGCACATCTTTCGAGGATTAAAAACCTTACCAACGAGCAGACGGGGAAATTTGAGGAGCGTTTACCCCATATCCATATCGTTATCCCGAAAACTAATCTACTAACTGGCCAACACTTGAATCCTTTTGGTGTGGTCGATAGAAACCAAGAGTTCATTGACGCCTTCCAAGAGTACACCAATCATAAGTACGGTTTGGCCTCACCTAAAGACAATCTTCGCTTCAAATCCACTGGTGCACCTGAGATGATCAGTCGGTATAAAGGCGATATTTTCGAAAGCGGGAATCAGAAGTTAAAGGCAGAAATTCTGGAAGCCGTAGTGTCAAAGAACATCAACCGCTATGGAGACTTCAAAGCCATGCTGACTGAGTATGGCGAATTGAAAACCCGTAACAAGGGTAGGCCCGGTGAATACCAGAACATCAAACCTGGTGATATGGCCAAGGGCATCAACCTTAAGGAGCATGTATTCTCTCGTGAGTTTATAGAGCTTACCGCGGATGAAAAAATCAAGCAGCTTTCTACTGCAGTAGTGCGCCCAGCAGTACGCAAGTCGCCACAAGAGCTGCTATCCACGCTGCAGGAGTGGCATAAAGTTCGCGCTAAGGAATTGAAGTATATTAATAGCGGAAATCGTAGGCTGTATGCCAGGTATCGTGCTGGTTGTGAAGAACAGCGTTGCCTTATTCTTTACGAGCGAGAAACCCTTTTTTATGGCAAGTACCAGGAAAGTGCCCTGGATCACAATATTCCGCTATCAGAGGGCGACCGCATCAATCCCGCCTCCACTGATGGTCAAAGAAAAACAAGAGCGACCGGACGTGTAGACGATAGCGTACTGAGCCAGATTGTCCGTGATCATGAAGAACACAAGCAGATCCAAATCAACGAGCAGAAAAGCGAGATGCAGGAAATCAAGCTTAAGCTTGACGCTAGCCGGATTCTGGCCGAGATGTCGCAATCCTATGGCGTCATCCCGGAAAATTACGAAATCACCAAAGGCAAAGATGGCGGTGATCGCATCAAGTGCGGCACGCGCCATTTGAATGTGTCTGACTTTCTGGTGAAGGAATTGAATCTGCCTTGGGCGGAAGCCTCCATAATCATGCGGGAGTCTTACACACGGCAACTAAATCTTGAACCGGCTAAATTGCCACGTAGAGAGCCTCACCGCAGTTTGTGGCGTGAATTCCAGGCGCATCGCAGAAATGCGTATGAGCGCCAAAAAGTTATCAAGACCGAATTCAATGCCAAGCGTGACGAGATACGAAATAACCGCAGCTTAACATCGACAGAGCGTAAGGCAGCCATATCCATTGTGCGTATGGAAAAGGTAGCCAAAGAAGCTGGAGGCCGGATTAGGCGGCACAGGCCTACCAATGAGCAGTATTTGGATTTCTTAATTGAGAAAGCTAATACCGGCGATGAGCAGGCCTTGAATGAGCTTCGCCGCATGCAATCACAGACAACAGGTAAGGAAAAAGATACGGATGTTGTGATCAAGCCAGGAGAGCTACAACCAATAGCGCAGATGGCACCAATTTACCGGGATCCTGTCATTTTCTACCAGGTGCATGGTGACGGCGATGTAACCTATAAGCGGGATGGTCAGGCAGTTCTGCGTGATGCTGGACAACGTGTCCAAATGTTGCGAGATGATAACGCGACCATCGAAATAGGTTTGCGCCTGGCGCAGCAGAAATTCGGTAGCACATTAGTGCTGTCAGGGTCTCAGAGCTTCCAAAATAAAGCTGCAACGATTGCAGCGGAAGCCGGACTTAACGTCCAGTTTACTGATAATCACCTGAACAGAGTTATGGCTGAACGCAAGGTGCAGATTGAGGTCGCGCGACGCATCCATTCTACTGTTAAGAAAACACCTGGTATGCGTCGCTAAGCGTATAGCTTAATTTGGCAAAACTGTTGTAGCAAAAGGGTTTTAGCTAGAAGATAAGGTGTAGATAGTAGTGCTCGTTATAAAAAACATGTTTATAATTCTGGAATGATTACAAAACCAACGGCAGTTTCACTTTTTACAGGATGCGGCGGATCTGACGCAGGAGTCATTACTGCTGGATTTGATGTTTTGATGGCCAATGACATCATCCCTTATGCTAAAGATGTGTACACAGCTAATCATCCGGAAACAGACTATATTTTAGGCTCTGTTGCGAATATTGAAAGTTTTCCAAAGTCGGATTTATTAGTTGGCTGTTATCCATGCCAAGGTTTTTCACAAGGCGGCCTCCGTGATGCAAATAACAAACTCAATTTGCTCTATCTTGAGTTTGCACGTGCATTAAACGCAATCAAACCCAAAGCGTTTATTGTTGAAAATGTATCTGGTATGGTTCGTTCAAATTATAGCCATCTGCTTACTGACCAAATCAAAACATTTACAGAAGCAGGATATAACGTAGTTTATAAGGTCTTGAATGCGGCTCACTATGGAGTTGCGCAAGAGCGTAAGCGCATATTTATAGTAGGTATAAGAAACGACTTTGGTTTGCAGTATCAATTCCCTGAAGTTACACATAGCGCAGACGTATACGTAACAATCAAGGAAGCAATTGGTGACTTGCCATTGTGGCCAGAAGGTGAGTTTTACGACTACGACTTCCATTGGTATTACATGTCTAGAGATCGTCGTCGTGATTGGTCTCAACCATCAAAGACGATAGTAAGTAACCCAAGACATATGCCCTTACATCCTGTTAGCCCTACAATGGTAAAACTTGGTGATGATAAATGGGAGTTTACAACAGCTGATAAAGCAAGGCGCTTTAGTTATCGTGAAGCTGCTCGGTTGCAGGGCTTCTCAAAAGAGTTTATTTTCCCGGAAACTGATAATGCCAGCCTTGGTATGAAATACAAAGTTGTCGGTAATGCAGTTCCACCTCCTCTATTTGAGGCTGTGGCGAAGGCACTTCCTGATATTTGGTAATACTAGTGTTTCTTTAGTATGACTTCCCTGTGGTAAGCCAAATAGCGCTTTTGGTCAGCTGAAAAAACTCCCACGTTCATGTTGTGATCTAAGCCCCAAGCAGTCATTACATTCCTGGTCTTTTCATTGCTGACGATTAAATTACCATTGTCTTCAAACGATATCCAACCCCTATCAAACAATTTATCTACGTGGGGCGATAACAACAACCCATTATGCCCATCTAACCTTTCCTTATTGTTGCTATCACTCCAGGGTTTGATATGGCTAGCCACCAGATAATTTTGGTCAGTAATAGTAGTTACGCGACACTTTCTTTCAATTTCCAATAATCTTCTTTTAAAAACACCTTGACCAATTCTGGCCATTGTTAACTGTTCTTTTTCCGTTAACTCAATATCAGAATAAATTATTTCTTGAAGTTTAGATTCTGATTTTATATCAATTGCCAAATCGTCAATTTGATCCTTAATGGCTAAATTTTGCTTACTAGTAATGGTAATTAATAAATCAGCAAGATCCTTTGATATTTGAGCTAAATAGCATTTTTGATTGCCATTACCTAATTGTGTGATAGGGGAGTAACCATTTGGTAATAGTGGTGCAATATCGTTTATGTAGGCTTTAGGTGAAAATGGGTTGGGAAGCTTTCTCCATTCAATCGGTACAATCCAACCAACCGCAGTCCAATTTTGACCTCTGTTGCCAAATTCTATTGGCTTGGTTTGTTCACAGTGATTGCTTGTTACAACACCGATCGCCATAATTCTTGCATTGGCATACGAGAAAACAACATCCCCAGGTTTGACTAGGGTTAAGTTAATATAAAACTGGCTCCGAGCCCCATTTCTCTCTGTTTTAGGCGACCATATATACCCGCCATTGATCTCCGTTATATGAGTTTGTTTATGATTTACCCACCAATAATTGATCATAAATATTTATCTTAATCAGGAGCAACTACTGTATTCAATTTGTTTTCAAACTCAATAAACCAATCTGAGTTAACAATTTCGTCCCAGCGGTTTTGCATTTCAATTAGTTTCAAAATACGTATTCGATCAATTAAGACTATACCTGGTACAGCATGCGTTTGTTTCCAGCTAGCATCAGAAGCGCGATAGCAAACAGGGGTAAACATTACACCTGGATAATCAAACAGAACACTGAAATATGGACGCAACTTTAAAGAGTGAGCTTCTAAAGTTTTTGATGGCCAATTATCCTCTTGAGCGCCACATTGACCTATCAAAGCATAATTTGTATATGCTCCATCTTCAAAGTTAACTATTGCAACTAAATCAAACCCTCCGTCCCCAGACGTGGCTGCTTTATCGCATTCTTCTTCAATTACTCTAACACCTAAATCTTTACCTAATACTTTGAGTGCATTCCTCAAATTTGTAGAATAGTAGTTTCTGCGATCATCAGAATTAGCATCAAATATTTTTACAGATGCGTGGCTTGGAACTAAGCCCATCATTCCAATTTTGCAAAGCTGAGTAAATGCTTTTGCCCATTTTTGACTAATTCCCGCTTCGTTAAATGAGCGTAATCTTGAGCATGCTAACAAGAGTTTATAAACTCTATGTTTAGCACTCAAAGGACTTATGATCTTTAGCGTTTCGCCATTAACTTCAAATGGATAAAAATCTTCTAAAGCTTTTGATCGAAAGTCTAAGTGCGTTAAAACGTCTTCGAGCTGTTTTTCTCGACGGTTATTTTTCTCAGCACCGGTTTCATCCAAGTTGTTAGAAATTAACAATGCTTCAGACTCTTCATCTAATTCCTCAGCACTTATAACTCCAGTTTCCATGACTGTTTCAAGATCATTTTTATGAATTGATTTTCTACCGTTGTATCCGGTTAATAAGATTAATTCAGCAAGATCTGAAAATAGATGGGGAGTATTGGGATGTAAGTCACCTATTTCAAAATTCATCGTCTTTTGTTCTTTTCTTATCTTGCAATTCTCTAGAGATAAGTCTGATATTGTCTTTTAAACGTTCTATTACTTGTAGTGCTTCATCGTCATAATCAAGTGTTGCTACCATACTTGCTGCTTCGACAAGAGCAGAGTCAGCTTCATATAGGAATTGAATAAAGTCTTGCGTTACATCTGCCGTTTGCAAGTAAGCAACTTTAAGTAGAGCTCCATTGCGGAATGCTGAGAGCGCTTTAGTATTGTCAACTACTGCGGCTAGTTCTCGAAGATTTCTAGACTCGCCTACACGAGTTCTCCCAGTTTTTTTGTCTTTTTCATATAGCCATTTAGTAAGATCCTGAATGGCATTAATGTCAAAAGTTGAGGTTGAGCTTACGGTAGACGTAGTTTGTGCTTTACCAGTGACTTCATTTCTTAAGCCAATAAATTTTGAAATTTTATCGTCTGCAAGAGCAGTCGATAGTACGGCAAATTTAATTGAGTCTTCATCAAGACCTTCTATTTCGAAAAACCCTTTGTCTCGAATCACTTTATAAATCTCAAGTGATTCCAGGCTTCTTTTGATATAGTTGCTTCTACTTCCAATTATGCGAGCAACTTCTGAGTATCTTTCTTGAAGTGATAACTTATCATTTGTAGTGAAGAAAATTTGTGCAATATATCTAGCTTTTGCTAAAGGCTCCCATTGTTTAATTCCGGTTATGTGTCTGAAACCAAGATATGGAAGTACTTCTTCTCGAGTTTCTCTAACAACTACAGGTATTAAATCGGGTTTTTCTTGTGCGTTCTCCGCAATTTGATAAATTTTGGTACCAGCAGTTTTTGCAATCTTAGGATTTTGGATGAGTTTTAATGCTGTTAGGCGTCTATTTCCCTCGACAACAATATAGTTTCCTGTCATCTTACCTAATGCATTTTTTTCGGGTACTGCTACTAAGGGCTCACCTGGGAAATACCCATTCTGAGCGATTACCTCCATTAACTCTTCTATTGAAGTGGTTTCTGCAATGTAATCGATCATTGTTTCAGGATCTCTAGGTAGAAATTCTGGCAAGCGAGGATTTTGGCTATCTAATAGTAGGTTGTCGAGTTTGATCTTTTGTATGTCATCAGACATATAATTCCCTTTTGTAGCGATATTTAGGTAATGGTAGCATTTTTTCTATAAATTAACGTTTCCTATATTTAGGACAGCTGAGAGTTAGTACTCACAGTACAAATTCAGTACAGCACTCAGTTTTTGTAGGATAATAAAAATTACGCTAAATTACTGATACCAAACTAATATTAGTTACGGTTAGATAATGCTTATTTTCTATATTTATCAATGGTTTAATGTGTGAGTGGCAGACTCATAATCCGTTGGTGCTGTGTTCGACTCACAGGGGGGCCACCATTTATAGAAAGACTCAAGGCTAATCTCTTGAGTCTTTTTTTTTACTATCTGA
>Ga0208755_100328_pt1 | contig 14274 bp, 4 predicted proteins | sample LakWasMet57_HOW8_2_FD_183891 | JGI IMG/M metagenome (GOLD analysis project Ga0208755, IMG submission 183891) | Freshwater sediment methanotrophic microbial communities from Lake Washington under simulated oxygen tension - Sediment Metagenome... | ecosystem: Environmental > Aquatic > Freshwater >... | reverse complement strand
GGCCCATTTGCGCAACCATTTGCATCCGTAACCGAAACGGTATACTGAGTAGTTGATGTTAAAGTAGGCGTAGCATTTATACCATTTGGTGTTAACAAGGTTGTAGTAATGCTTGAACTAAGATCGGTTAAGGTATAGTTATAAGGAAGAGTTCCACCAGAAGCTTGTCCGAATATCTGAGCCATATTGCCAAAACAAATTGTTTGAGCAGCCGACACATTTAAACCAAGAACATTTGGCTGACTAATGTTTACTGTAGTAAATGTATTACAACCGTTCGCATCCGTAACCGTTGCTGTGTGAATACCAGGACCAACACCATTAATAATTGCCGATGTTAAACCACTAGGACTCCAGTTATATGAATAACCACCAACCCCGCTGGCAGTTAATGTTGCACTACCATTGCTTTGTCCAAAACATAAAATATTACTTGACACAGCCGTAACCGAAGGTAAAGCAGCTGCAGTAATAGTTGCTGTAACTGTTTTTACGCAACCCTTACTATCTGTAGTGGTTAATTGCCATGTTCCGGGAGGTAACCCAATTGCGTTTGCAGTTATTTGTGGTGAAGGTGAGTTCCAGTTATATGCATAAGCAGGAGAACCTCCTGAAATAGTTACGTTAGCAGTACCGTTTGAGTTACCACAAGTAGCCTGAGTTGTAACCGGTACCGTTGCCAATAAAGCAGTAGGTTCAGTAATAGTATACACACTATTTGTTGTACAACCTTTTGTATCTATTACCGATAAACTATATGAACCAGCCACTAAATTAGTAATGATTGGGTTAGCCGGTTGAGCCGGAGACCAAGTTAATGTATACGTAGGTGTACCACCTGTAATACTTGTATTTACAACACCCGAACTATAACTGTTACAAGGGTTAGGGATAACCGTGTTTGTAGTAATTAATAATGGATTAGGCTGAGAAATATTAACTGTTTTAGTGCTAGTACAATTATTAGCATCAGTTACAGTACAAGAATACACGCCACTACCAACGCCTGTTAACACAGAGTTAGTTTGTGCACTTGGTTGCCATAAGTAAGCATAGTTAGTTGTTCCACCAACCGATAACATTTGTGCAGCTCCATTAAAATCACCCGCACAAGCTACGTTGGTAACACTTCCAATAGCAGTAACTAACTGTGTTGGTTGTGTAATGTTAACTGTTGCACTTGAAGAACAATTAGCAGCATCAGTAACTGTAATACTATGTAAGCCGCTTGGTAAATTGTTTACGTTTTGGCTAGTTTGTGCTAAGTATGACCAAAGGTAAGTTAAGGTTAAACTTCCACCTGTTGCAGACACTGTAGCCCCACCGTTTGCTAAACCAAAACAAGTAACCGGCGCAGTGTTTGTAACAACAACAACCGGACCAGCAAGGTCGTTAATAACAGCAATCGAACTTTTTTGACAATTGTTAGCGTCTGTTACCGTTACAGTATAGGCACCTTGGGTAACACTGCTAATTGTTGTATTTGTAAAGCTTGGGTTCGAACTCCATTGGTAAGTGTATCCACCGGCTCCACCACTTGCAGTACAAGTAGCTGTACCATTGGCTTGGCCACAATTAGTTGTTCCTGAGTTAGTGCTTAAATTTAATTGAGATGGCTGAGTAATTGAAATAGTTTTGGTAACAACACAACCATTTAAATCGGTTAATGTTACCGTCTGAGTTCCAGGAGCTAAGTTGTTAGTTAACTGCGTAGTTCCTAAACTTGGTTGCCATAAAATGGTTGGTATACCTGTACCGCCCGCATAACTCACATTACCAATACCGTTGTTTAAACCAAAACAAGTTACATTGGTTCCGGTAGCCGTTGCAGATAAACCTATAGGTTGGTTAACCACCGCCACTGCACTTGCAGTACACGATTTAGTATCGGTAACTGTAACTGTATAACTACCGGCAACTAAACTGTTGCTTGTAGCTGTTGTTTGAGCGTTGCTCCAGTTATAAGTATATCCCGGTGTTCCTCCATTTGGTGCAGCGGTTGCAAAACCGTTATTGTAACCAAAACAACTTGGGGTACCAATAGCACTAATACTAACTGTTAATAAAGGTGGTTGCGTAATCGTGAAAACCGTTGTGGCTGTACATGAATTTTGATCGGTTGCCAACATGGTAAATGTACCTATCGAAAGACCGGATACACTTTGTGTAGTTAATGGTAATGGACCACCGGTCCAAAAATAAGACACAGAGCCTACGGTGTTTGAAGTAGAAGCTACCGCTAAACCGCTAGCTCCACCAAAACAACTCACATTTGTTTGCGTTACACTCGATAACATTGGAAGTGGGTTTGTTAAGCCAACCGTTCCTTGAATAATACATCCTTTAGAATCTGTTACTGTTACGTTGTAATTACCCGGGCCCATACCACTTGGTGTAGCAGTTGTTCCGCCTAGACCCGGTGCAGGTAACCACGCATAAGAATAAGGTCCTGTTCCGCCGGCAACGCCTACATTGGCAGTACCGTTAGTAGCATTAAAACATTTTGGATTTACACCACTTACATTTATTGTTAATGAAGTGGGTTGTGTGATTGTTACACTTGCCGAGGCAATACAGCCTGTAGCGTCTGTTATGGTAACTGTATAAACACCATTTAATAAGTTAGTGGCTGTTCCTGTATTTTGTCCGTTACTCCAACTGTATATTGGGAAACCCGGTCCTGCTGTTCCCGGACTCATTGTGGTGGTGGCTATTCCATTATTTCCACCAAAACAACTTGGGTTAGTAAAGCTAGATACACCAATTTGAGGTCCTGATGCATTTGGTACAGTTCCTGCTAAAACGTATAAACAATTGTTAGCGTCTTTTACCTGTACGGTATAAGTTCCTGCCGTAACGTTTGATAAGGTTTGTCCAACAAATCCTGTACTCCAGGTATAGGTATAAGCCGGTGATCCTCCACTAGCCGTGGCTGAAATGACACCGTTAGCCTGATTACAATTGGCGGTTAAAGTACTTGTGTTAATAGTTACAGAACTTGGTTGGGTAACCGTTACTGTTTTAGTTAAGGTACAACCATTTGCATCGGTTACTTGTACACTATATGTTCCCATAAGTAAACCAGAGGCAACGGTTGTGGTGCTGCCGTTTGGTGACCATAAATACGTATAACCTGGTGTTCCACCTGCCGCTACTACACTTGCACTACCCGTTGCTCCACCAAAGCATAATGCCGGTGAGCTTCCTGGAGTTACGGTAATAGAGCTTGGTTGTGTTACAGTACCAACTGTGGTTGATTTACAACCGTAAAAGTCGGTTACTGTTACCGTATAGTTACCCGGAGCAAGGTTAGATACTGTTTGTAATGTAGATGTATTACTCCAAGAGTATGTTAATGGTGCCGTAACGTTACCAATCATGTTCGCTGTTAAACTTCCGTTTGCAAATCCAAAGCAGGATACGTTTGTAGTATTCGTAATCGCCGCTGTTCCGCCTGGTGTGGCTGTTACTGAAACAACTGCTGTAACGGTACAGTTTTTAGTGTCTTTTATCGTTACTGTATAATTACCTGCAACTACACCACTTGTTTGTGCGTTGTTACCGCCAGTTGGTGCCCAAGTGTAAGTGTAAATTGGTGTTCCGCCACTTGCTACTACACTTGCCGAACCGTTAGGGGCAGAGCAATTAGCCGGTATACTGGTTACTGTTGGTGATATAATTGATGGCTGGGTTACAGCAACAGTTTGACTTGTTGTACAACCTAAATTATCTATCACTGTTACGTTGTAAGCGCCTGCTGATATATTTGTAGTAAAAGTATTTCCTACTTGATTTGGTCCGCCATTAATATTAAATACGTATGAGCTTGTTCCTCCTCCTGCTGTAGCTGTTACTGTTCCGTTGTTACCGCCAAAGCAAGATGGTTGAAGTGATGATACACTTAATGTCACCGCACTTGGTTGACCAATAGTGGTTGTTACAGTTGTTATACATCCTAAAGCGTCTTTTACATTTACTGTATAAGCTTGGGCTGTTAGGTTGGTGAAAATACCAAATCCACTGGTAATGTTACCTGGTGTTAAAGTATAACTATAGCCTGGTGTTCCTCCGCTTGCTGATACGCTAAAGCCTCCGTTTGCCCCATTAAAGCAACTTACGTTGGTGAGTGTGGCAATTGCAGCACTTGGTGAGCCTGTATTACCAACTACAAAGTTGATCGTTAAAGTACAAGAGTTCGCATCTTTAACAACTACACTTTTTGGTCCTGCCAACATACCTGCTTGTATAGCGCTTCCTACAAATGGGCCACCGTTAAATGAATATTGGTAGGCCGGTGCACCACCTGTTACTGCGGTAACTGTTGCACTGCCATTAGCGTTTCCGCAAGCGGCAGCTGTAACAGCAACGGTTGCTGCAGTTGGTCCTGTTACCATAGGTATGTTTGCCGTGGTTGTATAGGTACAACCGTTAACGTCTTTTATTGTAATGGTTTGTGGGCCAAACGCTAAGTTATTAGTTACAGAACTCGTTCCAACACCGTTTACACTAAAACTATAAGCGGCTGTTCCACCGGTAACGCCTGTAATGCCTAATATACCTGTGTTACCAACGCAAGCCGTTGGCGCCGTGGTAAACGTGGCTGCGGTTGGGCCAGGAATATTAGAAATAACAACTGTTTTAATAAATGTACAACCATATATGTCCTTAACGGCAATAGTATAGGTTCCAGCCGCTAATCCGGTTAAAGTAGGGCTAACTGCATAAGGGCTTCCGTTAACACTATATGAATAGGTTGGGGTTCCTCCTGTTACAGTTCCTAGAGTAATAGAACCGTTAGCGTTACCGCAAGTTGCATTTATGGAGGTGGTATTTAATGCAGTAATAGGAGGGGTGTTAGAGATGTTTGTAGAAATAGTAAATGTGCAACCAAAGTTATTAGTAAGTGTTATAATAGGTGTGCTTGCAGATAAACCTGTAACGGTTTGTCCGGTAACACTTCCCACCGAGCTTCCAAAACTTAATACCGTTTGCCCAGCACTAGAAGTATTAGCAATAACAATTACACCATTAGATAAACCGCAGGTTGCATTTGTAAATGTTAAGGTGGCAGAGGGTTTAGGGTTTACAACAATTTGTGCGGTGGTTGATCCTATACAAGTACCATTAGATCCTGTAAGGGTGTAAACCGTTGTTGATAATGGGGATTGAGTTATTGAAGAAGTGTTGAAATTACCTGGCATCCATGTATAACTGGTTGCTCCTGCACCAACTAGGGTTGCCGAATTACCCAAACAAACTGTTTGACTAGGAGCAGTAGGTAAAGGCAGAGGATTAACTATTAATGCTGTAGTTTTAGTACAAACACCAGATGTTGTGGTTACACTTAAAGAATAAATATAGGTTCCGGCAACTGTTGGAGAGGTTATTCCGACGGGGTTCTGACTACCAGAACTAAAAGCATTTGGTCCAACCCATGAATATACACCTCCGGTAATTGTTGAGGATGTTAAATTAAAAACAGATCCGGCACACACCGGACCGTTATTTGCAGCGGTTACAGTACAGCCTGTGCAAGGAGCAGGTGAAGTATATGGAACAGTAAGTTTACAAGTTAAGTCGGCAGAAAAACCTGCTGTTAAAGAACATGTTCCTCCGTTAGCAGTAATCCCCGGTAGGGTGTAAGTAATAGGATTAACCCAAGGCGCAGGTATGGTTGTACTTGCTCCGCAAGAACTTGATACAGTTAAAACACCGCTTGTTGGTGGATAAACAAAAGTAATCTGACCTGTAACAGAATATTGGCCGTTTCCTGGATTACAGGCGCCCGGAACAGCGGTTAAATTGGTCATATTACAAAGAATATTACAATTTGTTGCACCGGTACCGCCACTTTGGGTGGCTGTGATATTTGTTGGCTGATTAGAGAAGTTAGTAATCATTACCATGTACCATTCGCCAACCTGAGTATTTGGTAAAACAACAGTTTCAGTTGATGATGATGAATAACTACAGCTGATATTTGCAGTTCCGCCAAAAATTGCCGCACACATTGCTGCTTGAGATGCAAATGGCCCCCAGGCAACAAAATCAATATCCACATTAGCACTGTTGCTTAACGAAATATTTAGGTTACCCGCAGTTGCAATATTTAAATAATACCAAGCAGGATTAGGTTGTGTAAATAAACAACCATAATTTGGACCAACAGGGGCAGAGCCATTGTTAACTCCTCCCGGAAAATTCACACCTGTAGAGGTGCAAAATGGTTGAGCAGTTGCGCATGTTGTTGGAGAAGGCGGTGGAGGCGGTGGTACAACAATTACAGAAGAGCAAGATATTGCAGCAACCCATCCTGCCATTGTTACCGAACCGTCAGAGGTAAAATTTATAGTGATACAACCACCTTGCGTGGAAGTAAAACTACCAGGAAGTCCGCTTCCTGAAAATGATCCTAAAAGAGGAGAACCGGTATTAGGACCGTTATAAACATTTAAAAAATCAAAGCCTGACTCAAGTGCGAACGAGGTGAAATTCATAGTTAGGTATTGTCCGGGAGGCGCACAAAACGTAGCGGTTAAATTTTGGCTATTCGCATAAGCTCCGCCAGAGCCTCCAGAGTCATAAAATGTGTATCCGCATGGATTGGAAGGAACAGCGTTGCCCAAGTTAATTACCTGTGAAAAAATATTTCTGCTGAAAACTGAAAGCAAAAAAATTATTAGTAGAGATTTTTTCATGAAATCTTAATTTAGTGTTTAATGTTTTTTATTTGATTAGCTGTGGCTTTATACTCTTGCCGTCTTGTGTTAATTCAAAAGCTATGTCGGTGTAGTTATTAGATTTAATTGTATATGGACTAATTTGTTTGCCATAAGTGTCTAATAGTTCTTGTGCAGAAAGAAGCTCTATACTTAATTTTGAATCTGTAAAATAAATTATTCGACGTTTATCCAATAGTCTATAATGATCTAATTGACCCCAGTTATCCAATGCTGTTTGATATTTTGCAATATCTATAGCGTTATCTACCCTATGAATAATAAAATGCCTTTTTTCGGAAGTTTGTGCAGTAATAATACTTGCAAAAAACATAAACGTGAGAGTAATAATTTTAATCATACATTAAGATTTAATTAATATTAAATTGTATTAGTTTAAAACATTAAATAAAAAAGCTTTATCTTTTGTTAATTAAGGTTAACTCAAATTTAACATTCAATACAGTGGCATCTTAATTATTCACTCATTTAATACTATCCTTCACTCAATACCCTTGGTTAATAACTTGTTAATGATTAAGTCAGAGAATTTAGGAAAATAAAAAAGCCTCTCATTTCTGAAAGGCTTTTTTAATAAAAGGGAAATCTAAAAGATTAAGCTAACTTTACGTTAACAGCGTTTAAGCCTTTTTTTCCTTCTTGGATTTCAAATACTACATTATCATTCTCACGAATATCTTCTTTTAATCCTGATGCGTGTACAAAGATTTCTTGTCCACCGTCTTCTTTAATAAATCCAAAGCCTTTTGCTTCGTTAAAGAATTTTACTACTCCTGTTTTCATTTTGTTGTTGTTTTTTTGTCCCGATTTTATACGAAACTGGTTATTTATTTGTTTTATTATTTTGTATCTTATTAATTAAATGGATGAGTAGATACAACCTCAATATTTTTCTTTATTAGTTTATTTATGTCTTTTAAGTATGGCATTTCTTCATTTGTACAAAACGACATTGCTACTCCGCTTTCGCCGGCTCTACCTGTTCTTCCAATGCGGTGAACATAAGTTTCGGCCTGCTCAGGAATTTCATAGTTAATTACGTGTGATAATTTATCTACATCAATTCCTCTAGATGCAATATCTGTGGCTACTAATATACGAATAGTTCTGTTCTTAAAACCTTTTAATGCTCTTTCTCTTGCACCTTGCGATTTATTTCCGTGAATTGCTTCAGCAGAAACCCCCATGGCGTTAAGATCTTTTGCTACTTTATCGGCTCCACGCTTGGTGCGCGTAAAAACCAAAGCGTGTTCAATTTTACCGTTGTTTAATACAAACTTTAATAAACCACGTTTATCCTCCTTTTTAACATAATAAACACTTTGTGTTACCAATGTTGCGGTAGAAGAAACCGGGTTAACTGTTACACTAACAGGGTCTTTAAGGATTGTATTAGCTAATTTCATAATATCCGGAGCCGCCGTAGCTGAGAAAAATAGCGTTTGGCGTTTTGCCGGAAGTTTTGGAATGATCTTTTTAATGTCATTAATAAAACCCATATCTAACATACGGTCAGCTTCATCTAAAACAAAAAATTCAATATTGTGTAGTTTGATAAATCCTTGATTCATTAGATCTAACAAACGCCCGGGAGTAGCAATTAAAACATCTACACCTCTACGTAAATTATTAACCTGCGGCCCTTGCGATACGCCACCAAATATAGTACAATGCGAAATGCCTAAATTGTTACCATAAGCTGCAAAATTTTCGCTAATCTGTGAAGCAAGTTCACGAGTTGGTGCTAAAATTAACGCCTTAATGGTTCGTGGATTTTGATTTGTTTTTCTTTCTGATAATAGTTGTAAAATTGGTAGTGCAAATGCTGCTGTTTTACCTGTACCTGTTTGTGCGCAACCAAAAATGTCTTTCCCTGCTAATATATGCGGAATGGATTGTTCTTGAATGGGAGTGGGTTGTGTATACCCTTTTTTGTCTAATGCCAGAACTAGTGGCTTAATAAGTTTTAAGTTTGAAAATGTCATTAATTGTTTTTTCGTTCATAAATTTTCGCGCATGAATTTTTCATCACGCGATTTTGTTTGATCTAAGAAAAGTGTAAAGTTGAATCGAATTGCAATTAAGGTGTTACAAACGTGATTGAGATACAATCTTCTAAAGAAGTACGCAAATGTACGTAATTTATTAACAATATGGTTTTTTATTTCGCCAAATAGCGTTAATTGCCTGAAAGCAACTGGATGATATGTTAAAATAAGCTCTTAAAACACCCATAAACAGGGCGTTTTAAGAGCATAACATTTTATTCTGTTTTTACTTTTTAATTCCTTTTAAAAGATCTTCAACGGCTTTTTCTAATTGTTGATCTCTTCCTTTTAAAGCAAAGTTTGGATCTAAGGATTGAATGATGTCTGGAATTAGCTCAGTGTTTTCATAATATTTACCCTCATTATCTACTACGCCAACTTGTGGAATACCAAAGGTTAATTCTTTATCCTGTAAGTTTTCCCACCAAACCGCAGTGCCTGTGCCTGCAACAGGCATTCCTACAAGCTTTCCGATTCCTAACGTTTTGTAAACTACCGGAAACATGTGCGCATCAGAATAATTACCCTCACTAATTAATACTGTTGATGGTTTTCTCCACTTATTTCCTGGCTCAACTCCTATTTTACGTTCGCGCGGTATAAATTCAATGTATTTTTTTCCAGATAAAAATGTTGCCAAATCATCATGCAGCCAGCCGCCGCCATTAAATCGCGTGTCAACTACTAAGGCTTCTTTATTAGGATATTTCCCTAAAACTTGTTCATAAAAAGCTCTAAAACCTTCGTTATCCATAGCTCTAACATGCATGAAGCCTAATTTTCCATCCGACAATTTTTCGGTTTCTTTTTGTCTGTTTTTTATCCAACGTTGGTATAGAAGTTCGTTTTGTTCTCCTAAAGAAATAGGCTTAACAGTTTCTTCCCAACGTTTACCGGTTTTACTATCAACTAAACTTAATAAAATAGTTTTAGTGTTTTTGCGATTTAATAAATTCCAATAATTAGATTCTTTATGATCGATAACAATACCATCTATTTTTTCGATTATAGTTCCTTCCTTTATTTGTGAAGTAGCGTTTTGTAAAGGACCTTTATCCATTACTTCAATAATTTTCATTCCGTTGCCCAAATAACTTTCGTCATAAAAAACACCTAATGCAGCAGTTTCATCCGGATTTTCAAACTTTGGATTTGCTCTGCAGCCAGTGTGAGAAGCATTTAGCTCACCTAAAAATTCGCTTAACATTTCCGCAAAATCGCGATTGTTATTTATATATGGTAAAAATTTAGCGTATTGTTTTTTATAGTAGTTCCAATCGGTATCTTGTAAATTGGTGACATAAAATTTATTGTTTACCTGACGCCAGATGTGTTCAAAAAAATACTCTCGTTCTGCCGAAGTTATTAATTCCATTTCTGCTTTAAAAGCAATGTCTTTTTTTTCTTTTTTGTCGATGTTTATTTTTAAAAGTTTTCCATCGGCTAATAAATACAAATTCTTTCCTTCTTTATCAATGGTTAAATCGCTGGCACTGGAAGTTCCTAATTTTAAAAATAATTTAGTTTCGTTTTCTTTAAACGTATTTACCCAAAGATCATACCCTTTTTCAAATCTGCTCAAATAAAAAAGTTGTTCGCCGTTACTTGTAATTACAGCATCAGATAAATCTGAAGAATTGATGGTTAGTCTTTCTTTACGATCCCATAAACCTTCAAAATCAATTTTAATATCTTTTGTTTTTGGTGTTAGGGTATTTGAAGCACTTGCTTTATCTCCTTCTTTTTTCTTGTCTTTGCCTTCTGTTTCTTTTAATATTAAATATTCGTCGTTATTCATTTTAAAGCGCTCATAAAATGTTTTGTCAAAAAACTGACCATACACATCTGTTTGTGCGCCATGACTGGCGTGATTTTTCATCCCATGACGATTAGAAAACCATATCATCATTTTTCCATCTGCCATCCATTTTGGATTAGAATTATCATAACCACTTTGAGAAAGATTAATAAGTTTGCCTTTTCCACTTGCTTCAATTAATCCAACTTGTGTTAACCAGTTATTATCTTCTAAATAATTTACTAATAAATATTTTCCGTCGGGTGACCAATCAAACCATTGGTCGCCATCTGAATATGAATAATTTTTTGTAGCAGGAAGTATTTCTCGAACTTCTTTAGATTTAATGTTTAAAATTTTAATCGATGTTCTGTCTTCTAAAAAGGCAACCTCTGTTGCGTCTGGCGAATATTTTGGTTGAAAAGATTCTTTATTACTTTTAACTAAAACTTCTTCTTTTAAAATTGTTGAGTTAAAAAAATTAGCTTCTTCTTTTCTGCTTAAAGTTGTTTGATAGATGCTCCAAATATTTTCACGCTCTGCGGCATAAACTAACGATCTTCCATCTGCACTAAAACTCACAGAGCGCTCTTGCTGTGGTGTATTTGTAATACGCTTTGTAGTTCCGCCTTCAATGGAAGTAACAAATATTTCGCCACGTAAAACAAAAGCGGCTTCTTTTCCGTTAGGAGAAACACTCATTTCTGTAGCACCCGAATTTTTTACAAAATTTTGTTGTTTATTAAAACGCTCATCGTTTATAATTGAAACTGCAACTTTTTTAGTTTCGCCATTTTGCATCGTATAAATCTCGCCATCAAATCCAAAACAAAGCAGTCCATCTTTAGATGAACTTAAAAACCTAACCGGATTTTTTTCGTATTTAGTTATTTGTGTTTTTGCAGAAGGGTTTTTTAAATTAAATTTCCAAATATTAAACGAACCGCTTTTTTCAGATAAAAAATAAACATCGTCGTTTTTTTGTAAAACAGGATTACGGTCTTCTCCTTCAAAATCGCTTAATTTAGTGTACTTGTCTGATTTTTTTTCAAACATCCATAAGTCGCGCGTTACGGAAGAAACATGATGTTTACGCCATTGGTTTTCGTAACCTTTACGGTCGTGAAATAAAAATTTATCTCCTGTTGCATCTACACTTACATCCTCCATTGGCCAAGAGTTAACCATTGTTTCTTTACCACCGGTTACTGATACAGAATATAATTCCGGTAATCCACCACTTGGGAAAACAACGCTTGTATTAATATCAACACGTGAAGAGCCATAATATATTTGAGATCCATCTGGTGAAAAGCAATACGGATAATCACCGGCTGAATAATAGGTTAATCTTTTTGCAGTACCCCCTTCTGATGGCATAATATATACATCGTAATTTCCATATCTGTCAGATGCAAATGCAATCCATTTTCCGTCGGGCGACCATACCGGCATAAAATCATGCCCTTCGTTTAATGTTAATGCGTTTGCTGTTCCGCCATTTGCATCTACTTTATATAAGTCGCCCTTGTAACTAAATACAATTTGTTTGCCATCGGGTGAAATAGAGGGATAACGCATCCATAATGGCGATTCGGCTTTTATTAAAAAAATAAAATTAGTAAATAGTAAAAATGTAATTATGAAACGATTCATAGGTTGAGTTTTTAATTAATAGATGAAAATACTCTTTATTATCATAAAACCAAAATCTCCCATTCTAATTCTAGAATGGGAGATTTTGTGGAATAATTTCGCAAAAAAACTATACGCCTCTTTCTTTATCTAAGTATGATTGCACAACATCTATAGCATTATCGATAACATCGCTTAATGCAGTAATAAATGTACCTGGTTTAGCTATTGATAGTGCGTGCTCCAACGCTTCAATTTCTTTTGGAATGTATTCGTAAGATTGATTTGGGTTTCTTTCGTTAATGCCTTCTAATAATAATTTTACAATATCTTCAGCTTTTCTTCCTCTCAAAAATTTATCCTGACGGATAATAATATGATCAAACATTTCTGACGAAATTCTTCCTAAGTCTCTGATATCATCATCGCGCCTATCGCCTGTACCAGTTATAATACCGATTTTGTAGGGCGATTCAATGCCTGATAAAAATTCTTTAATTCCTCTAAAGCCATCTGCATTGTGTGCAAAATCAATGAGTACTTTGTAATCTTTAAAATCAAAAATATTCATTCGGCCGGGTGTTTGCGATGCTGAAGGAATAAATGTTTCTAAGTTGGTTTTAATATCTTCAATAGTAAATCCATAAACATATGAGGCTAAAGTTGCAGCAAGTGCATTGGCAACCATAAACGTTACTTTACCTCCAAAAGTGAGTGGCACCGCTGTGGTTTTACACACTCTAAATTTCCATTCTCCTTTTTTTATTGTTACGTATCCATTTTCTGCAATTGCTGCAATACCACCTTTTTTGCAATGTTCAATAATTACCGGGTTATTTTCATTTAGGCTAAAATAGGCTATGTTACAATCGGCGCTTTTTGCAATTTCAACACAATGTTCGTTATCTGCATTTAATACTGCATAACCGTTACGTTTTACACTTTTTACAACTACACCTTTTACGTTAGCCATGTCTTTTAAAGTATGAATATCAGAAAGACCCATGTGATCTTCTTGAATATTAGTTACAACGGCTACATCACATTTTCCAAAACCTAAACCTGAACGTAAGATACCGCCACGTGCAGTTTCTAAAACTGCAAATTCTACTGTTGGATCTTTTAAAATAAATTCGGCACTAACGGGTCCGGTTGTGTCGCCTTTTGTTAACATAGAATTTTGAACATAAATTCCGTCAGAGGTTGTAAAGCCAACGCGATAGCCGTTATTTTTTACAATGTGTGCAATTAATCTGGTGGTGGTTGTTTTGCCATTTGTGCCGGTAATTGCAATGATTGGAATGCGGCAACTTTTTCCGGGAGGATAAAGCATATCAATTACGGGAGCAGCCACGTTTCTTGGTAAACCTTTTGCTGGCGCCAAGTGCATTCTAAAGCCGGGTGCAGCATTAACCTCTAATACAACACCGCCTGAAGTTTCGAGGGGTTCGCTTAGATTTTGTGCCATAATATCAATACCACAAATATCTAGGCCAATAACACGCGAGATGCGTTCGCAAATAAAAATATTTGTAGGATGCATAATATCTGTAACATCGGTAGATGTACCGCCGGTACTTAAATTAGCAGTGCCTTTCAAATAACATTGTTCGCCGTTTTTAAGAATGGTTTCTAAGGTGTAATTATATTTCGCTAATTGATCGTGTGTTTCTTTATCAATGCTTATTTCCGTTAAAACATTTTCATGGCCATATCCTCTTCTTGGGTCTTTATTTTCTTTTTCAATTAATTGTTGAATGGTTGATTTACCATCGCCTATTACGTGTGCTGGCTCGCGCAAGGCGGCAGCAATAAAACGATGGTTAATTACAAGCACACGAAAATCGAAGCCGGTAATAAATTTTTCTACAATAATTTTTCGCGAATATTTTTTTGCATGATGAAAAGCCTCAATAGCTTCTTCTTCTGTTTTTACATTTATAGAAGCGCCTTTACCATGATTACCATCTAGGGGTTTAAATACCAGTGGAAACTTTACTTTTTCAATAACTTCTGCTACTTCTTCTAAATGTGTAATACACATTCCTTTAGC
>Ga0208755_100323_pt1 | contig 14482 bp, 18 predicted proteins | sample LakWasMet57_HOW8_2_FD_183891 | JGI IMG/M metagenome (GOLD analysis project Ga0208755, IMG submission 183891) | Freshwater sediment methanotrophic microbial communities from Lake Washington under simulated oxygen tension - Sediment Metagenome... | ecosystem: Environmental > Aquatic > Freshwater >... | reverse complement strand
AAGGCGGTAAGATTGAAAAAATAGAATCGTCGCTTTCTAAACAATTTATGAAAGGGTATACGGTTATTGATTGTAAAGGAAAATTTTTAATACCGGGATTAGTAGATATGCATGCGCATTTTCCTGATAAAGACAATCCTATAAAACTGAAGGACTACTTAAAATTAAATTTAGCGGCCGGTGTTACTACATTACGAAGTATGCGTGGCGAATCTTCTCAACTGAGTCTTAGAGATAGTGTGGCAAATGGTTCTAAAATTAATTCACCCGAAATGTTTGTTTCGTATGTGTTTCCGGAATCTGATTCGTTACTTACAAAAGAAAGTATTGAAAAAATTGTTGTAGATGCAAAAAATAATAAATACGATTTTATAAAATATTTGGGCGGCATTAACCAAACCAATTTTAATTATTTAATTGAAAGCTGTCAACGCAACGAGTTTCCTATTGAAGGACATGCTTATAACAGAAGTCTCGAAAAAAGTATTGATGCAGGATTTGCTTCGGTAGAGCATTACCAACCTTTATTGGCGGCTTACAACAAAGACTCTGTAAATTTTAGAAACACCTTATTGAACATGAAAACCAAAGGTGTTTCGTTTTGTCCAACCTTATCTTTTTACCATGTTTTTTCTTTTGAGTATCCTGAAAAAACTTTATTAGAAAGAAACGGAATAAAATATGTGTCGGCAAAAGTAAAAAGTGCCTGGTTAAAAGAATATAACGAGGCTTTAAAAACAACCCAAGAAAAATTGAACACTGATTTTGAAAGTAAATATGTAAATGTTTATCAGCAACAATTTTTAAGGTTTAATCAAATTTTTAAAACAACTGTAAACGCGGGGGTTAACGTGCTGTTGAGTCCGGATGACGGGATATTTAACGTACCGGGTTTTGGCATGTATGAAGAAATGAAGTTATATAAAAAAGCAGGTTTTACTAATTACCAGATATTAAAATGCGCCACTTATAATGCGGCCGTACATTTTAAACAACAAAAAAATTGGGGGAGTGTGGAGGTTGGCAGAAAAGCTAATTTATTATTATTAAATGCTAATCCGCTTGAAGATATTGAAAACATTAAACAAGTAGAGGCCACGCTTTTAAATGGAAAATATTATTCGCAGGTTGATTTGCTTAAATAGGTGACAATGCTATAAGCTATAAGCACCTCATGGTGGTTGGCCTCATAAGATTTTTCGCTACTTTTCCTTAGTCGAAAAGTAGCCAAAAGACAAGGTTCGGCGATCTTTCCACCCGCTTTTAATTTTTAAAGAAAATCTATTGAAGTAAAAAATTCTTTGCCTTTGATCATTTAATTGTGCAAAGAATTTTAAACGTCAAGCGCCTTCAATGATTTTCTTGAAAAAATTAATTCACGCTAACGCGCGCTCAGCGCCGTACCTGGCCAACGCACGAAAACCGGTTTTATCTATAGCTTATTGATTATCTCCGCTGCTTTTTCTAGCGTTTCATCTTTTTTGGCAAAGCAAAAACGTGAAAATTTTAAACCACATAGGAAACATAGAAGTTTTTTATAGTGGAAAAATCAATTCTTAAAAAGGGAAATCATAGGTTTTTCTTCGTCGAAGACGAAGAAATTATGTGAACTCTTGTAAATTTAGTTGTATTAAAAACCTCAATAGCCCTATGTATCTATGTGTTTTAAATTTTAATCTTATCAGTTAAAGCTTATTAATTATCTCTGCTGCTTTTTCTAGCGTTTCATCTTTTTTAGCAAAGCAAAAACGTAAAATTTTATTATCGTATTTGTTGGTATAAAACACCGATAATGGAATGGTTGCCAATTTATTTTCTTTAGTAAGTTGTATTGCAAATTCAGTATCGCTTTGGTTACTAATGGCTTTGTAACTCATTAACTGAAAATAGGTGCCGGCAGTTTTTAAAGGTGTTAATCTTGAAGAGGCTGTTAGCTTTAAAAACAAATCGCGTTTGGCTTGATAAAAATGTTTTAGTTCTAAATAATTATTTTTTTCAGATAAAAAATCTGCCAGCGCTAATTGAAATGGGTGATTAACGGCAAACACTAAAAACTGGTGTACTTTTCTAAATTCGGCCATTAATTCTTTTGGTGCGGTAACGTAACCAATTTTCCATCCGGTGGTGTGCACTGTTTTGCCGAAGGAAGAAACAATAATAGATTGTTGCGCAAGCGTTTTATTTTTGGCAACGCTTTGGTGTTGTTGCCCATCAAACACCATGTGTTCGTATACCTCGTCGCTTAGCACCAAAATATTTTTTCCGGCAACTAGTTTTTCGAGTTGTAACAAATCGTTGGCTGTAATAATGGTGCCGCTTGGGTTGTGGGGCGAATTAATAAGAATCATTTTTGTTTTAGCCGTTACTTTGGCGTTTACATCCTCCCAGTTTATCGAAAAATCGAGCGGGTTTAATTGTGAACTAACCGCTTTGGCGCCGTGTAATTCAATAGTTGGAATGTAGCAATCGTAGGCGGGTTCAAACACAATTACTTCGTCGCCTGCGTTTATAAAGGCTGCAATGGCAGTGTAAATAGCTTGTGTGGCGCCGGTGGTAATGGTAATTTCGGTATCGGGGTTATAATTTTGGTTATAGCAGGTGCTAATAATATTGGCAATGCACTCGCGTAATTGAATAACGCCGGGCATTGGGGCATATTGGTTAAAGTCGGCGTTCATATTTTTTTGAGCCAGTTCTAATAATTTGGGATTGCATTCAAAATCGGGGAAGCCTTGCGAAAGGTTGATGGCGTTATGTTCTTTAGCAAGACCGCTCATGGTGGTGAAGATGGTGGTGCCTATATTTGGGAGTTTAGATGAAATCTGCATTTTTTTTTATAATAATTCCTCCAAATTGCTAAAAAAATCTTATTTTTGCCACGTGTAATTTTAATTTAACATTTAAAATTTATCATTTCTAAGGTCCTGTTCCCGATAGCTATCGGGAGAGTGGCTAGGCTCTCCCGATAATTATTGGGACAGCAAAAGTTGCCAGAGCAAAAAAGCTCTTTAAAAATTAATAAAGGTCCTGTGGCCGAGTGGCTAGGCTCAGCTCTGCAAAAGCTGCTACAGCGGTTCGAATCCGCTCGGGACCTCTACAAAAACCTGAAACCCCTGTAAACACAGGGGTTTCGGCGTTATATAGGGTAAGGGGTACAACATAGGTACAACATTTTTTCTGTTGATAACTTTTCGCCCTAAAACTCTCCCTTACTTTCCTTTGCTTTTACTCATACTTTATCTATACCTATGGCATGGGTTATCCATGCCTTTGCCCTTACTTTTTTACATTAATTGGTGTAAATTATATTGATGCGGTGCAAACGCATCGCACCGTGCCGCATTGCGGCACGGCTGTTCTACTTTTGTCTTGTCAAATGATTTCTATTCGCGATATGAATGAGTTGGCCTTACTGGCAAAGCTACTGCAGGGCTGCGAGGTAAGAATAAAAATTAACCTAAATAAAAATCAATTTAAAATGGCTAGGCAAAAAGGAATCATCAAGCTAAAGGGTAAGATCGGAGATCTTAGCTTTTACAAAACGCAGGATGGCCATTTAGCCCGTGAAAAAGGTGGTGTGGATGCTGAACGTATAAAAAACGACGCGGCATTTGTGCGTACCCGTGAAAACGGCGCTGAATTTGGATCTTCTGCAAGCTCAGGCAAAGTTCTGAGAACTGCACTTTTCGCAATGCTTCAAACCGCTTCAGATAACAGGGTGGTATCTCGTTTAACGAAAGTAATGACAGATATTAAAAACCTTGATCTTACAAGCGCAAGGGGCGACAGAAATGTAGGCGTAGCAATAGCTTCACCGGCAGCAAAAGCGTTATTGAAAAATTTCAATTTCAATAAACGCGCTATCCTGGGAAGTATTTTGTTTCAACCTTATGCGGTAAACCCTATCACAGGTGTAATTACAATCAACGGTTTAGAACCAATTAATCACATGAATTATCCAACAGGTGCTACACATGTAACCTTCAAAGGATCGTGGTTAAAACTGGATTATGTAACCGGATTGTATGATCTGCAAGCGAGTAACTCTGTAAACTTACCAATTGACGGAGTGCCGACAAACGTTATACTTACACCTGCGGGTGTGCCGGCAGGCGCAGGAACTGATATGTATCTATTACAAATTGAGTTCTTCCAGGAAGTAAACGCGGTTCAGTATTCACTTAAAAATGGCGCTCACAATGCTTTATGCATTGTGGAAGTTGCGTAAGGAGGGCTAAACAATGGAAAACACCGGAAACAAAAAAGGGCTTTTTAAAACGCTCGCAGAGCGTTCAAAAGCTGAAACTCCATCGTTCTTTAAAAAACTACGCTTAGTGGGTTTAACATTAGCTGCCGTAGGCGGCGTATTGGTGGCAGCACCAATCGCCTTGCCTGCTGCGCTTGTGACCGCTGGCGGTTACTTAATTGTGGCAGGAAGCGTAGCGACTGCCGTAAGCCAGGTAACAGTTAAAGACGATAATTGCGAAACTAAAAAAAAAGATTAATCACTATTAAAATTATTGTCATCATGAAAGACAACGGAAAAAACGAAACAACAACTTCAATTGCGATCGAAGTAAAAACGCAAAACTTCAACGATAAAGGCGAAGTGATCAGTGCAATGGTTGCAGGATCTAAATTGACTAAAGCAGATGCCGGCCGCCTGGCATTTGTAGATGAAGATTCTTTAACTTTTAAATCGAGCGGATGCGGTTGCCCTAAAATTGAAGTGGACCACAATTCAACTTCAACCGATATTAAATCGGAAGAAAATGCAACTAAAAATTCGACTTTAGAAGTTGAAGTAAAAGCGCAAACGTTAAACACTGAAAAAAAGCAACTGATTGATGCTATTGCGTCAGGCGCAAAGCTTACCAAAGCTGATGCAGGTCGTTTATTAGATCGCAAATCTGAAGAATGGTTTAACATACAAACTGAAGGTGCTAACGGTACAGAGTGTGGTAAAACAGAAATGCGCGCTCATTCAAAGCTTACTAAAGCTGACTCAGGAAAAACAGCCTAATTTTTGAATCAATAGATCATGTCAACTCATAACCACATAGAAAACGGAACTATCCTGGGCACAGTTTGCGGCACGGCCTTAACCGTTGTGGTGAACATTGGTTCATCAGATATTATAAAAACTGCTCTCCTTGCAGCTTTAGGAGCTGTGGTTAGCTTCAGTGTGTCTTTAGGGTTAAAGTGGCTTGTAAAGCGATTTAAATAAATTCTTTATCCTTCTTTTATAAAGGGCGCCGGTTGGCGCCCTTTTTTTATGCCCTTAAATATTTATGAAATATAGATTTGCGCAGCTTTACCAAAAGCCTGAGCTGTGCCTGTAAATGATTACGAACATCTTCAATTTGCTGCAGGGTATTTTTAATTGAAGCAAATGATCTATCGCCCTGATTAACACTATGCAAAGTTTCTTCTGCAACATCAATTAAATCGCCCAGGCGAATGTAATCAACTACTGAACCTATTAATACCGGACGGAAGAATTGCAGCTCCCACAGGCCCATAAAGATGTGATAATGGTATTCCATATCATCCTGATCATCTGCCAGGAATACAAAACAGTTTGCCCAATATTGAGCGCACGGCTTACCACAATTGTAGCCTTTATTTAAAATAAAGAAATGTGGTTGATTGTAGGTTGCACCTACTTTGTGTGTTTTGATCTTTGATTTTAGCATAACAAGTTTTTTAAAAGGTTTGTTTCCCTTTCTTCATCCTATTGTGCTGTGAACTACCCGAAAACCATAAATTGAACACAAAGAAAAAACACAAAAAAACCCAGCAAAATGCCAGGCAAAAAAAATGAAAAAAGAAAGCAGTTTTTAAAGGCTTGCAACGGAGGCTTGCAAGGTTTTTGACAAAAAAAATACTACCCTTTAGGGTGGAGATTATTTTTGCAAAACCCGGAGGGCTTGACCTTGAAAGCTGAACGGGGCAACGCCTTAACTTGCTTTTCTTTTTTTATTGAATGATGCTTAACGATTCTTTATTTTTTCCAACCATCCTAATATTTTTCTGATTGCAACGGAATCAGAAAACAGATCACTATTTGGATCATAATTTGTTGTGTTTAATTGCAGAATATTTTCATGATCTTTTTGGCTGTCAATACTTTTTCCCATTGCTTCAGTGCTTATAGAAGGTACAGGAATTAAGCCTCCTATTATAGTTTCTGAATACTCTGTACGTAAAGCGAAAATATTAAAGATTGACTCTGATCCCTGATTAAGTACATAATAAGTTCCTACTTGTTGGTTAGTAAATTGGTCTTTAATAAACGGTGTCCAAGGATAAGATTCTATTGTTGGATTCTTGATCTGTTCTCTGATAGGGTTATACTCTTTATCTAATAGAAAAATGTAACCGAATTTTGAAAAAGTAATTATATAATTCGTTTTTACAAGAGCATAATTCACGCGTTTACTGTCAAAATTAGCAGTGGGAGGATTGAAATTCAGAACCGGACCAATAGTTTTGTTTTTTATACCGAAGATAAATTTATCTAAAAGTGTAGGATTGTTTTTCTTGGTTCTATGGTATGCTGTAAGTGTTCCATCACCTAAAGATTCCAATTCAACAGTTATTCTTTTGCCCTCATGTTCAATGGTACAATGCTGTTTTGAGCCTTTGTAGAAATAGCTCGCATCAATAGCCCTTAAAACAGTTGTTAAATGATGGTCGATAGTAGTACCACAACCGGAATTACATTCTTTACAGGTCAAGGCAATTTTTGAACCTCCTAAAGAGTCAGGAGGCGCATCTTCTGCGGTCAGAAAATTATTTTTGCTTTCTACTAAATCGGTGTCTGTAAATTCTCTTAGGCATATTGGGCATAAATATGGTTTAGCATATTTAAATTCTGTTGTTATTACACCGAGTTTTTTCAATAATAAAAGCTGATTTGAAAACTTATTGAATAAATGTGTTCTTCTTTCTAATCCTTGCGACATAATTTGTAGCTTTTTAATTTAACTACAATGTAATAACAATTTAATGTAATTTGATAATGAGTAAAAGCGCCTGCGGCGTGCGCTTGCGAACGGTTGCAAATAATGAATGAGAGAGGTTTCAGCCGGCGATAGCCGATAGCTGAACCGAACGAATGAATGGTTTGCAATCCGATGTGCGGCGAGCCGTCCTGCGAGTGGAGCGAGGGTGTGAAGCACGGGAGCACGAAGAGGTACGATGAGTGCGGGTGCGAACTATGTTGCCAGCGTGGCGAAATAAATAAAGATCCCGCAGGGGCTTTGATTTATGCCACGCGCCAGACAACACGAGGCAAAAAGAGGCGCAAGCAAAATAATAAATTATTTGCCGCCAAGTGGCTTGCGACCTTTTTGACGAAGCCCGAGCGACCTGCAGGCGAGCCGAAAAGTTGGCAGCCGGTGGACTGAAAGCTACTGAAATGAATGGAGTGAGGCTTGCCCAGTGCATGAGGGTTTTGATCTCAAAACTGTACTTCCGAATGCACCGGGCAAACGTAACGCAATGAATGAAGTTGCTTGAAGGACAAAGGAGGCTGCCGTGACGAAAGCTCGTGCAAATTGCAAAGGGTGTGACAATACTTTTAACCCGTTGAGTAGCGGAATGTAGTTTACGGAATGAGCAACGCAAACGGGCAAAGTAGCTTTTGTTTTAATGCCTTTAAAAAACTTACCTGAAAACAAATGCTACTTTGGTTTGGCGCGTCCCTTTGCTTTGCACAAGCTGAGGAACACCACTTTACCGTTTCCATATTTAATTTATTTCATTTGAAACTCTGAATCTCCTGCGGTAAAGAACAGGGTTTTCAAACCTTAAACGGCCAATAACTATTGCTGGATGAATGTCTATTTGTTTTGCAAACCGAATAATTGAGGTGTCAGAAAATTCATAGTGATCTTCAATATATTGTTTCCAAGCGTCTTGTGGAATAAGATTATTAGATGCAAATTCATTCGCTTGTACTTCTTCTTTATCTCTTAAATTGGAACTATAGTCGTCTAAGTTATCTACAAGATCAACACTTAATTCTTGTGCCTTTATATTGTCTTCATGTAGAAACACATGGCCAAGTTCGTGAAATAAAGTAAAAGCAAAATTATCAAGTCTATTATAGCGCTTAGTTAAACCAATAACTGGATTTTTATTTGACCAAAAAGCTACACCATCAATTGGAGCTTGTTCCGGTTTTTCTTGGACGATAAATTTAATTCCTGCTTCGTTTAAAATTTTTTGTGTTTTCTTTAAGACATTGCTGCCGGCGAACGCTGCCTTCAACGACGATAATAGTTCATCTTTCTTTTTAGAATTAAATGTGCCAACCTTTTGATCTTTCGTATTATATTCTACTAATTTTAACCACGCATATACATTAACAGGATTAAACGCTCTTGTTTCAGTTTTTCGATAGCGACTACTTTTAATAGTAGCAGGAGTTTGAAGTAACTCTGCGATGTTTGAAACGCTGTAAACTTCCTTAATTTTCGCTTCATCCTTAACAATATCTCCAGTGATAATATCCATTTTTTTTAAATAAGAATAAGGAATACAATCTCTTATTTTACTCCAACTTTCTAATTGAGCAGATATTGGGTTTTTGGTCTTAGCCCTTGATTTGTCAAGATCATACTTCGCTTGATAATTTAGCCAGAATAACGCCGGTATACCTAAAGCAGCTTCTAATAATAAAGCAAAATCAGCCGTAATTGTCCTTTTACCATTAATGATTTCATTAAATTGAGAGGGGCGAATTTGAATTTCATTTGCGAAATCGCTTTGTTTTAATCCACGCTCTTCTAACTCTTTTTTTAATAAAAGACCAGGATGAGAATTTGAATTTTTGTTTTCCATAGCAAATATTTTAAATAATAATTGTTATAATAGAAATACTATCATTAGTGAGCTTTTTAAATACTAATCGAATGTCAGGTTTACATAACCGGATTGAAAAATTATCTTTTTTGGTAAGATATTTTTTCAGGTTTAAACAAGTAATTTTAGAAAGAACATCAAAGTCAGGCGCGGCTGTGAAAATGTCAAGAGCCATATTATAATTGCTTTGTATCAAGTTGCTTCTATTATTCTTTTTTAAAATCTCTTCTATTAAGTTTTTGTCGATAAACTTAAAATCCATTGTGATTTTTTTTACAATGATAAAAAAGATTCGGTAATTGATAGTTTTTAATTTATTCACAAATATAGTGAATAAATATAATATGTTGAAATCGTGTTAACATATTGTTAATAGAATTTTTTATGATTACAGGATTAAAATGCTTTACTTTGAACCAATTTACCTAATGTGAAATAATGATTATAAATATAAGAGGGACATAAATGCAAAAAAACCAAGCGGGATGCCTGGCTTTTTTATACTAATTGTAGTTAGTTACAAACCGGAGTGCAATCCATAAGTTTGTAATTGTAAAGGTAGCAAATATCTTTTTAAGTATAAAATTCTTTTCAACAACTTCCCGCCTAAAAGTGAACAATTGAGTGCTCAAGGTTTATATCCAAGAGCATTCAGGTTATGATACGTGTGTCAATTCCTGATCCAAAAACAGGCAAAGTTAAAATTGTGAATACTTAAAAAAATATAAAATGAAAACAGAAAATAATAATGGGCATGAAAATAAGACCCTAACACTAACAATCGACAATAAAAAATATGATTGGAATCGCCAGTATATTACCGGCGAAGAAATAAAAAAACTAGCCAATATTCCAGGAAATTATGATCTTTTTTTAGCAATTAAAAAGCCTTGGGAAGATGAACCAATCGCAAACGATACTAAAGTAGATCTTGCCAGACCAGGAATAGAGCATTTCTTTTCGAAGAAGCCGATTGTTATCATTAAAGTAAATGGTACATCGCATGAATGGCCAAAGGAGAAAATATCATTTGTAGAAGTCGTCAAGCTTGCTTTCGATGTATACCATGATAACCCTAACTGGATTTATACGGTTGGCTATGAAGATGGGCCTAAGCAGAATCCAGAAGGATCAATGATTAAAGGGCAAGAAGTTTTTGTAAAACATAAAATGATTTTTCATGCAAAAGCAACCGATCAATCATAGCCCTGACCTGATTAAACTCGTTGAAACGGGTTTTCAGATCGATGTTAGTGAGGGTGGTGGACATTTACTTGTCCACCATATACCTTACTTGAATTCGCAAAAAGAACTGAAGTACGGGTCTCTTGTTGACAGACTAAATCTTGCAACTCCTTTGTTAACGGGTCAGCCGTATGATCATACTATTTACTTAGCAGGTGAAACAACATATAATGCTGATGGCACAGCCATTCCGGTTAATAACAGTAATCCCGTTATACTAGAAAATTATATTTCCGTACATCATTATTTTTCACGAAAGCCACCGCAAGGTAATTATGCTAACTACTACGATAAAATAAAAACCTATGTCGAAATTTTTGAGTCGCAGGCAAAGGTAATTCATCCATATGCGACCTCCACACCAAATAGAATAAATGAAACAAATGAAAAATAATTTTAAATATCCGAATACAAATTCGGCAAGAGCTAAAATAACAGATCTAGATGAAAAGTTTAAAGGCATGCGAATAGCAATAATTGGTTTGGGAGGTACTGGCTCATATGTTCTTGATCTGATAGCAAAAACGTCAGTCGCCGAAATACATATTTTTGACAAAGATATATTTCAATTACACAATGCTTTTAGAGCTCCTGGTGCTGTAAGCGGTGACTTCCTTAATGATAACCCTAATATCGCAAAAGTGGATTATCATTATCAGACCTATTCACAGATGCATAATGGTATTATTATACATGCTGAACACGTTACCGAAACAAATATTCATTTATTAAAAGGTTTTGATTTTGTATTTATTTGTATAGATAAAAACAAAGCGCGATGCTTTATAATTAAAAATCTTTTGGATTATGATGTTAGGTTTATCGATACCGGCATAGATGTACAACGTAAAGGCAACGTATTAGATGCAGCAGCAAGAGTAACGATGGGAAGCACTGAGAAGAATGATCATTTAACGAACCGAATTGGTAACGATGAGCGCGAGAACAACGAATATAATTCTAATATTCAAATCGCTGAACTTAATAGTCTTAATGCTTCACTTGCCGTGATAAGATGGAAGCGAAGCATTGGTTTCTACATGGATTTGAAATTTGAACACAATACTTTGTGGTTTAGTAGTACGAATAAAGTAATTAACGAAGACAATCAAGAACCTGATTTTCATGAGAAAAACTCTGCAGCATAAATTTGTCGACGACATACCGGGTAAACCGGAAGAGGGCATTTTATACATAGCTGTTGAGTGGAAAACTGCTGTGCATTTATGCATATGTGGATGTGGAAATAAAGTAGTAACGCCAATTACTCCTAATGATTGGAGGTTAACTTTTTACGGAAACTGCGTTTCTTTATATCCATCTATTGGTAATTGGAGCTTTCCGTGTAGAACGCATTATTTTATTACCAAGAATGAAATTGAGACTATGGGTAAATGGTCAGACAGCAGAATAAAACAAGGTCGTGAATATGAAAATGATCGAAAGAAAAAACATTATAAAAACCTGGATAAGGACGACAGTAGTAAAGGATTGAAAAAAGAGTGATTTTAACTTGACCGAAGCTAAGGATTAAGGCTTCGGGGTGTTACAGAAATTTAGTTTGGACGCTAAAGATGTATGTGATAGCGAAGGTAAGAAAATAATATTTTCCACCAAACTTATTCCTTGGGTTAATGATTGAGCGCCTTAGTAATAATAGCTTGGTTAAAGAAAAACTGCAAACATAATGGCAACAAATCCCCCAAAAGGAGACGGACACCGAAATGGAGCTGTACGCGATCGATCACAAGTCGAAAATCCTAAAACCGGTATCTGGACCAAACGAGGACCAGATGGTAAGTTTATGGATGGTAAAAGCGATGGCAAACCATTTAAAGGCGTGACCAAGGAGAAGTAATTTCTCAAAAGACCTAAGCCGGCCGGGTGTGTAGTGGCCGGCATTTTTTTAACTAATATATTATACCGTGAGTAACATCCAAAAGTATAACAGCGATAAAGCTACTGTATGCGCAGATAAAAATTGCGTAACAGTTTACGGCGATACTGCAAAACTGATTAATATAATGGCTCTTGTAGCTGTTTTTTTAATATTAGCAACGCTCGTATTTAAAGCTTTAAAATAAAGATAAAGTCCGTTTAGCATAGTGTTAAACGGACTTTCATCTGATTTAAATTAACTATATCACAAGCTTATCATCTTTTTTTGCATTACCATCTTTACCTTTCGGTATTAGTGGTACCGTTTCAGATATCGTATCATGTTCAACGGCAATTATAGCTAAGTAAGCATGATCTACATTAAAAGCCTTATAGAATTGTATATATGGTTCAATTTCTTCATAGTTGCCAACTCTATCAGTAAGATACTTTGCTAATGCGCGAGTTGGAAGAACTAATATCCCACCAATTAAAGCATTTTGTAAAATGCCTAATGCAATTTTATTAAGTGCTCTATGCGTTGAAGAAATATTTCCCGTTTCCCATTCAACGGCGAATTTACCATGCGGGGTTTCTATTAAGGCATCAATTGGCCCTGGATTTAAACCATTAATTAATGCAATTCGTCCTTCAGCAGTCCAGTTCAAAGATTTAAGATGTTGTACAAATTTATTTTTGATTGGATTTACACCATTTCCTTTTGGTGTTGGATTTACAGTAAAAACTGTATTGTTATCATCCCAAACCACCCTTCCAATAGCTTGCTTGACATCATCCAAAACTTTTGCAAAATCTTGTGATGCTATAAAATCGCCTTTAGAAATAATATCAACTACCTTTATTATTTTCATGTTTGCGATTTATCTTTTCAATGAACGAAACCGGAGAAATTTTCAAAGCTTCTGATAGCTTGAAAAGTGTTTCAAGGGTTGGTTGTCTTTTCCCTCTTTCTAACATAGAAATATAAGTACGATCAAGCCCCGCTTTTTCTGCAAGCGTTTCCTGTGATAACCCTTTTTCTTTTCGGATTTCACTTAAAATTTGGGCGAAAATTGTAACAACACTCATATTAGAATTGTTCAAAGGTGGTTTTAATAAAAGTTATTAACCACGGACTATAGTCTACATTTTTTTATTATATTTGATCTTAATATGATACCTAATTCTTTATATTCTGCCATTGGCGTTTGTGACCGGAACGAATTAAAACAATTCTCTAAATCAACCGGCATTAATCTTGAAACTTTAGATTATTATAATGATAATAATATTTTACCATTTGAAGAGGATCTTAATAAGATTCTAAGCTTTACAGGTTTAAATGTAAATAAGCTAAAATTAAAAATGGGTGTTATTGATGCTGAGATGAAATTAATGCTTTCTAAAATAGCAGATAGTATTGACCTTGAAACTCAGAAACCTTCTAAAAGTAATTCTAAAACGAAAAAATTAAGTCCTGATTTTACTACCGAGTTAGGCTCTTTATATAAAGCAGATTGTATCACGTTAATGAAACAAATGAAGTCAGGTTCTGTTGATTTAATATTTGCTGACCCACCCTTCAATCTTAATAAATTTTATCTTTCTAATATCAACGATTCATTGTCTATGCAGGACTATATAAATTGGACTGAACAGTGGTTAGAAGAGTGTATTAGAATATTAAAGCCAGGAGGAAGTTTTTTTCTATGGAATATTCCAAAATGGAACACATATTTTTCAGAATATCTCAATAATAGAATGTCCTTTAGACACTGGATTGCAACTGATATAAAATTGTCTTTACCAATAGCGAACCGACTTTATCCTGCTCATTATTCTTTATTATACTATGTAAAGGGATCAAAGCCAAATGCTTTTCACCCAGATCGAATGCCGATGGAAGTTTGCCAAAGTTGCTATACTGATTTAAAAGATTACGGTGGATATAAAGATAAAATGAATTCAAAAGGTGTGAATCTTACTGATGTTTGGTATGATATACCACCTGTTAGGCATACAAAATTCAAACGTAGAAAAGAGGCAAACGAACTTTCAGTAAAATTATTAGATCGAATAATTGAAATGGCAAGTGATCCTGGTGATGTTGTCTTTGATCCTTTTGGTGGATCAGGAACCACATATGCTGTGGCAGAAATGAAAGCGAGAAGATGGATTGGTGTTGAGCTTGGACCGCTAGATGATATCATAAATAGATTTGATATTCTTGGGGAAGAATATCAAATCTTAAATAAATACAGAGCTAATTACAATTACTTATTTCCAACTAAAGTAAAAGCAATGAGAGAGAAATTGAATTTATGGACTGACGATACATTCAAAGTGAATAAATTAGAGAATGTAGAATCAGTAAATAAATAACTTCATTATCCATTTTCATCCGAAAAAAGAAATTCACCTTTAACCAACCAAGAGAAACCAAAAGCTATAAAAGCAATGGTTTCTAACCAAAATACCGGCTTGTAAA
>Ga0208755_100311_pt1 | contig 15087 bp, 12 predicted proteins | sample LakWasMet57_HOW8_2_FD_183891 | JGI IMG/M metagenome (GOLD analysis project Ga0208755, IMG submission 183891) | Freshwater sediment methanotrophic microbial communities from Lake Washington under simulated oxygen tension - Sediment Metagenome... | ecosystem: Environmental > Aquatic > Freshwater >... | reverse complement strand
GCCTGGGCCGCGCGGCCCAGAGCGCACCCCTCGCCCCTGGGGGCGAGGATGGGAGTGGGGTGGGAGTCAGAGCACTCCGAAGCAGACGAGCTGTGCCGAGCGCAGGAGACGCAGGCGCCGCGTCGAAGGCGCACTCCTCCCGCCCGACCTGCACCACCACCCGTCACCGCCCGCCGAACTTCCTCGGCGGCTGTGCCCGCAAGTACCCCCAGATCGCCGTCAGCTCGTCATCGGACATCGAGGCATACGTGTCCCACGGCATGAAGTTGTCGAGCACGCGCCCATCGGGCCGCTTCCCTGTCCGCATCGCGGTCGCGAACTCTGCGAACGTCCACTTGCCGAGCCCCGTCTCGTCGTCCGGCGTGAGGTTCGGCGGAATCGGCAGCCCGGGCGCGCCCGACAACTTCCCCCCCGACAACGTCTCTCCGTGGCACCCCTGACACTGCAGCCGCAGCACGTACTTCCCGAACTCCGGTGCAGCGCTCGGCTGCACCTCATTCTCATGTTTGCGCTGGTGGTCGATCTGATCCGCCGTCGTCACGTCGAGCCACCCCAGCCCGTGCCACACGTACGAGAACGCCGTGATCCGCAGCGGCGGCGGCTGCTTGTCCACCGGCGGCAACGACTTCACGAACGCGATGATGCGACCGAGGTCGCCGTCGATCATGTGCTGGTACTCCTTCGAGTCCATCACCTGCGTCGGCAACCCGTTGGGCTTGATGCCGTGCCGCACCGTGCGCACCCAGTCGACGTCGGTGTACTTCGCCACCACCCCTGCCGGCGTGAGGTTCGCCCCGTACACCGTGCCCAACATCGGCACGTCGAGGATGAGCGCCCCCGCGCCATCGGCGCCGTGACACTTCTTGCAACCTCGCGCGCCGAAGAGCCGCCCTCCTTCTTTGATGCTCTCTTCATCGGTGGGAATGGCCACCGCCGCGGGCTGCACGTCCCACACGCGGTTCACCTTCGCCATCGCGCCTCGCCACGCCACCACCCCCACCACCACCAACCCCAGCGCGACCGCGGCGAGCCCGAGGCCCAGCCACTTCAGCACGCGCTTCATTTCGCCCCCTGCAGCGCGAGGTCCTGCGAGATCTGCCCGATGGTCTCGGCCGCGTAGTGGTCGGTGAGCTGCACGTACGAGCACTGCGGCCGCGGCTCGGCGCTCATGCGCGTCTTCTCCCGCTCCGCGTCCATGCCCAGCTCGAGCCAGCGCGCGCCCACCGCCTTCGCCCGCAGCAGCGTGCGCCACAACAACTGCCGGTAGACGCTGATCTCCCGCTGCTCGCCGTCGAGGCCGGCCACCACCGCCACCATGCGGTCGCCGTGCTTCATCGAGATGCCCATCGCCACCGCGCTGCCGTCGGCCGGTCCACCCGCTTCGGGCGCGAGGTGCAGCGACATGATCTCCCAGCCCTCGGTCTCCCAGAGCCGCTTCACGATGTCGCGCGGGAGGTCGAACGTGTTGAGGCGGCGCTTGCGATCCTTGATCTTCTTGTACAGCGCGTAGAAGTGCTCGAACTCGGCCGCGCTCGGCTCGGGGTCCACGCCCTTGCGCCACTGCTTGACGGTGAACTGGTCCTGCACCGCCTGCACCTCGGCCCGCACGCGCCGGCGGGTGCGGCTGCCCAACGTCGCGAAGAACTCGTCTTCGGTGTTCCACTTCGAGAGGTCGATGACGTGGCCGGCCAGCATCGGCATCTTCACCAGCCCGTGCTGCAGCATCACCCCGTCGAACTCCGCGTCACCCTCGGGGAGATCGCGCACCACCAGGCTCGTGCCCCCCGCCGCGCGCTGCACCTTCGACGCCTCTTCGATGATCATCGACAGCGCCTGCCGCCACGGCCCCTGACGATCCAGGAACAGGTGGTTGCCCTCGCTGAGCAGACAGCCCATGCCCATCGCCCGCGAGGTGAGGAAGTACTTGTCGGTCGCGCGCTGCTCCTCGATGCGGTCCGACACCTCGGCGCGCATCAACATGTCGTCCTTCCACAGCGCGTCGGTGAAGAACGTCATCGCCACCGGCCGCCCCTCGTGGCGCACCACGAAGTAGTGCCAGTTCCAGTTGCTCTCCGGCTCGGCCCGCTCGCGGAAGATGCGCTCCAGCGAGGCCAGCGTGGCGTGGTTGAAGTTGCTGCGGTGCCCCAGCAGCGCGTCCCATTCCGCCGCGGGGATGGCGGCGATCGACGCGTGGTGCTCGAAGGCCAGCTCCACCTGCGGCCCGGTGTCCACCGGCGTCGCCGTCGCGCGCACCGGCTCCGAGAGCGCGAACACCCGGTCGGCCTTGCTGCGCCGCGAGCGCTCCTGCAGCGCCGCGTGCACGTCGAACTCCGCCTCGACGTCGGCCAGCGTCAGCCCCACCTCTTCGAGCGCCAGCGGGTACACGCGCTGCAGCGTCTGCGCGAGCGCGGTGAGGTCTTCCTTCGTGTGGTGCCGGGTGATCGACAGCCGCAGCCCGCTGCGCTTGAGCGGCACCGCGGGGTAGGTCGCGACCGTGAGGTAGAAGCCCTCGTCGGCCATGCGCCGCACCACGGCGTAGGTCAGCTTGATGGGCCCGCCCTTGATGAAGAAGATCGGCGTGTCGTTCTGCTCGAGCAACGGCAGCCCGCGCGACGTCAGCTCGTGGTTGAGGTGCTTCACCTTCTCGTTGAGGTCGCGCTGGAAGACCGCGATCTCCGGCGAGAGGTGGAGCGTCGCGCTGGCGATCGCCGCGCCCAGCATCGGCGGCTGCACCGGCCCGCCGAAGGTGAACGGCCCACCGCACAGCCGCACGCGATCGCGCAGCTCGAGATCCTGAAACGCGATGACCCCGCCCGCCGACGCGAAGGCCTTGTTGAGCGAGGTCGCCACCACCATGCGCGGGTGCCAGCCCATGCGCGAGAGGTGCATGCCCCGCCCGTGCTCGCCGGCGATGCTCATGCCGTGCGCGTCGTCGCAGTAGAGGTAGAGGTTCGGGTACTGCGCGAGCAGACGCTTGAGCTCGTCCACGTCGGGCATGTCGCCGAACATGCTGTAGACGCCGTCGAGCAGGTACCAGACCTTGCGGTGCAGCGGCGCCAGCCTCGCGATGCGCTTCTCGAGGTTGGGCCAGTCACCGTGCCGCACCAGCTCGACCGGCGTGCCCTGCGACCGCGCCTGCGTCGCCGCGAGCTGCACCGAGTGGTGCACCATGCGATCGAGCAAGATGACGTCCTTCTCCTGACACAGCACGGGGATCGCCGTGAGGTGCCCCAGCGTGGTGGTGCTCACCGGCAACACGTGCGCGTCGAAGATGCGGGCGAGCTTCTCTTCCAGCTCGAGGTACGGCGGCGCCGAGAGGTACGCGCGCGACGCCGAGAACTGCGTGCCCCAGCGATCGACCGCGCGGTGCACGCCTTCCTTGAGCCGCGGGTCCGTCTCCAGCCCGAGGTAGCTGCACGAGCCGAAGCTCAACATCTCGCGGCCCCCCAGCAGCAGCCGCTTGCCGTCGAGCGGAATGTCTTCGGCGTACTGGTGCAGGAAGCGCTGCTGCCTGCCCATGTTCACCACGTCAAAAATCGTCCCCTGCAGCTCCGAAGCTTCCACCCTGGACCTCCTCACGAAGACAAAGACCGACCATGCGCGGCCCGAGATTGAGCGCGCGCCCACCAAAAGAGAGGGGATGAACCGAGTTGTGCCTGTGACCGACGACTACGAGCTCAAAGCGCCCAGGTGATGCGCAGCATCGCGCCCGGCGGCGGTGACGCGAGCAACGTCACCTGCTGGTCCTTCGCGCCGATGACGCGGATCGCCGCTTCGAACAGCCCCTGGTAGTACGTGGGCAGGCCGAACACTTCGCCGAGCTTCACCTTCGCTTCGGTCTCGGTCAGCTCCACCAGCGTCGCCACCTGGTAGTTGTTGTTGTTCTTGAAGATGCGATCGATCCGCTGCAGCGCGCGCCGCGGCCCGATGAGCTTGAGGCCCGCCGAGAGCGCCTTGCCGACCAGCCCTTCCTCGAGGCCCGACACCGCCTGGTGGCCGACGAGCCGCACCGCTTCTTCGCGCGGCACGCCGGGGTGGAGCGCCGTCGCCACCAGCTCCACCCATCGGTGGAAGTCGGCGGCGGGGTAGCCGGGGCGCAGAGGCTTGTCGAGATCGAGGCCTGCCGCCCTCAACTTCTGGCGGATCTCAGGGGTCAGTTTGGAACCAACCCCCTTGATGAAGAGACCTTCGACGCTCTGCGAGAACTCGATCGATTCGGGGGAACTCATGCCGGGGGAGGCCGCAGCATACCCTGTTTAGGGGAGTCTTGCGAATCAGTGCACGTAAACCTTCGAAACGATGAAGGGCGGGTGCAGCAGATCGGTGGTGATGAGCGCGTTGAGGGCGGCCAGCCGGTACTCCTGATCAGACGCGACGACGAGCGGCGTGAGGCCGGCGACGGGCGGGAGGAACTGCGCGCTCACCGGGAAATCGAAGAGCGTCGGGTCATCGACGACCACGTCGCGCTTGCCGGTGGTGGTGTTGACCCGCAGCACGCGGCGGCCGAGCGTGTCGGTCACGTAGAGGTGGCGATCGCTCGGGTCCCAGCGGTTGAAGGCGAAGCCCTTGAGCGACTCCGACACGGTGCCGGCGGCGCGCGGCGAGACGTCGACGATGTCGGCGGCGCGGGCGATGGGCGAGCGGGTGAGGTCGGTCAACGACGCGAGCGGCACGCGGGCCACGCCGCCGCGGCAGGTGCTGCCGAAGTAGAGCTGCCCGTCGCGAATCGCCATCGAGCCCACGCCCGGCGCGAAGTTGCCCGCGGTGGAGAAGGGGATGCCGCCGATGGTGACCGGCGTGAAGCCGCACGGCGCCAGCGCGGGGATCATCGTGCCCGTCGCGAAGTCAGGCAGCAGGCCGGGGCTGATGGTGCCGTCGGCCGCCACGTTCCACAGCGCGCCGATGACCGACTCCGACACGACGTAGCCACCGCTCGGCGTGACCTCGAAGTCTTCGGCGAAGATCAGGGGCAGGCCCTCGAAGCTGATGGTGCGCACCAGCGTCGCCTCGAAGGCGCGCGTGCGGCGGTTGCGCTGGTAGTCGAACTCGTAGATGCGCGCGATCGACGGGATCGCCGGGTTGGGGAAGCCGCCCGCGTCGAGCACCACCAGGCGACCGGTGCGCGGCACGCGCAGCGAGAACGGCAGCTGCCAACCGGCCGGCGGCGCGGGCAGCGTGGCGAGCTCCTGGCCGGTGATTCGGTTGACCACCGCCACGCGCCCCTCGAGCGGCTGCGTGACGAACACGAACTGCTCGTCACCCGACACGCCGTGCGGCACGTGCAGCGACGGGTAGAAGTCGTAGCCGATGGCGTGGCGGCCGATGTCGATGGTGAGTGCTTCGCTCTGCGACTGCGCCAGCTCGGTCGTGTCTGCCGTCTCGTCGGTCACGCCGGCCGCGCCGTCGCCACCGTTGCAACCAGAGAAACCAAAACCCATCAGCGCTGCTGCGACCCAACCCACCATACGACTCGTCACGGGAACTCCTCTCGGGGTGATGAAGCACCGAGAGGGTACGGAGCGATTCTGGGTCGCGTCCATCCCACGTGCGGGACCCATGGTGCGGCCTTCAGCGTGTGGAGTTCACACGCGACGACAACGCGCACAGGAGGGTCGGAAGTGACGCCTTGCGTTTTCGCGCGCGGTCACGACCCGCGCAGCATGTTGACCACCCAGCCCACGTGGCGGCCGTGCGCCGTCGAGAGGCCGTGGTCTTTGAGCATCTCGGTGTTGAGCACCTGCTGGTGCGCGGTGAGGTTGGTCATGAACTCCGACTGGGGGATCACGGTGCCGTTGGGCATCACCTGCCGGCCCTCGATGCGCGTGCGCTTGAGCACCTCGAGCGACGCGAGGCGCAACAGCTCGTAGCGCTGCGGCTCGTAGCCGGGCTCGACGGCGACGGCGACGATCAGCTTCCCGAACGTGGGGTCCTTGTTCACCAGCATGTCGCCGACCTCGAAGCCGACGTCGAAGCGCACCCGCACTTCTTCGAGGCCCAGCAGGCCCGACTGCAGCATCGCCGCGCGCACCTGCTCGGCGTCGGGCAACTCGATGACGTCGAACATGCCGGCGTTGGGGAGGAACAGGCCCTGCTTGCCGTCGCGCGGGTCCTTCAGCTCGGGCCGCCACGACTCGGCGTTGATGCGGAACTCGCGCGCCACGTGGGTGTTCACCACGTCCGACTGCGAGAAGGGGATCGGCCGGCCGCTGGCCACCAGCAACTGCAGCGCCACCAGGTCGAGCGGGGCCAGCGTGCCGTCGGCCTGCCGCACGCGGTGCGCCTCTTCGGTGACGGGGTGCTCGACCTGAATGCGGGTGTTCATCTCGAGCAGGTAGAACTTGCCGCCCTTGTACATGAGCTCGACGGTGCAGGCGCCGACGTAGCCGCATTCGTCGGCGATGCGCGCCGCGATGCCGCAGATGCGCTCGGTCAGCTCGGGCTTGTCGCGCAGCAACGCCGGCGGCGCCTCTTCCTGAATCTTCTGACTGGCGCGCTGCTCGGTGCAGTCGCGCATGCCGAAGTGGCGCGTGTTGCCGAAGCGATCGCGCACCACCTGCACCTCGAGGTGGATCGTCTCGGGGATGTTCTGCTCGAACATCACGCCCGCGTCCCAGCCGTTGGCGTTGATCTCCCCCAGCACGCGCTGCACCGCCGCCGGCACGCCCGCCGGTTCCTGAATGACGACCTGGCCGCGCCCGCCGCCGCCGTTGGCCGCCTTGAGCCGCCCGGGGAACGAGAAGTGCCCGGCCGCGTGGCCCTCGGCGATGGCGTTGACGATGGCGTCGGCGTTGGTCTCGTCGAGCGTGATGCCCGGCGTCACCGCTTCGGGGTCGATGCCCTGCGCGATGCCGCGGAACTTGCGCTTGTCGCCGGCGCGCTCGACCACGTCCTGCATCGGGCCCACGAAGACGATGCCCTCTTCGCGGAAGAGCTGAATCGCGGCGCTGTTCTCGGCCAGCGGGCCGTAGCCCGGGTACAGCGCCGAGCGCGCGAGCTCGGCCTCGGCGCGCGCCCCGAAGCGCTGCTTGTACGCGGCGTGCACGCGATCGGCGATCTGCCGCGCGTTGGCGTAGCTCTCGCGGAAGCTGCCGGTCAGGCCGATGGTGAAGCCGCCGAACTTCTTCGCCAGCCGCACCTGCAGCGAGTTGGCGTCGTCCTGCTCGCTGAAGAGCACCACCGGCGTCGCGCCGAAGGCCACCGCTTCACGCACCGCGCGCACGCCCATCTCGCCCTTGTCGGCGACGATGACCCACGCCAGCGCGCCTTCGCCGACGGTCGTCGCGGGCAGCCGCGAGAGCTCGTACGTGGCGAGGTACAACACGTCGGCCACGCGCGGCGCGTGGGCCATCAACGTCGCCGCCTCGCGGTGGAGCCGCCGCTTGAGCGTCTCGACGTGTGACGGGTGGCGGTGCAGCGCGACGAGCAGCCGCAGCCCTTCGTCACCCAGCCCGTCTTCGGCCTCCAGGCGGCCGGCGAGCTCGACCAGCGGCGCGTTCTCGACCACCTTTTCCCAGGTGGCCTGGTCCGAGATGACGGTGCGCGCCACCTGCACGCGCGCCCACAGCTCGAGCAGGCGAGTTGGCGCGTCGGCCGACTTCTTCGCCAGCGCCGGTTCCCACGCGAAGTAGCGCAGCCAGGTCTCGCCGTTGGCGATGAGGTAGCGCAGCGCGACGAGGTGGTGGCCCAGCGTGCCCAGCGGCAGCGACGCGAGCTGCGGCAACCTCATGCCGGGCACGGTGAGCGCGGCGAAGACGGCGTTGACGCCGATGTGCGTGGTGCGGGGCCCGATGCACGCCTGCACGGCGGCGAGGAGCTCCGGGTTCTCGGGGGGACGGGGCGGGGTCTTGCGCACGGCGGGCTTCCTACCCCGAAATCGGCCGCCGTCAGTCTCTCAGCGGCGGGGCGCCACCCACCCGGGAATGTGCGGGCACTCGTCGACCAGCAGCGCGACGAATTGCCTCACGCGCTCGGGCACGTAGCGCGACGGCAGGTAGACGGCGTGAACGATCGACTGCTCGGGCTCGCACTCCGGCAGCACCGTCACCAGCCGGCCCGCCTCGAGGTACTCGTGCGCCGTCCACCGGGCCACGCGCGCGATGCCGGCGTGCTCGAGCGCCGCGGTGAGAATGGCGCGCGAGTTGGTGACGCGCACCGGGTTGGTGGCCGTGAAGGTGCGCACCTTGCCCGAGGGCAGCGTGAAGCGATCGTCGTCGCCGAAGTACGAGAAGTACGCGTGCTTCGTCAGCGCCTCGAGGCTCTTCGGCGTGCCGTGCTTCGCGAGGTACTCCGGCGTGGCCACCAGGCAGAAGCGGTAGCTGCCCAGCGGGCGCGCGGCGATCGACTGTCGCTTGATGGGGCCGATGCGCACCGCCACGTCGACCGCGTCTTCCACCAGGTCCACCACGCGATCGCTCATGCTCACCTCGACCTGCGCCTCGGGGTGCAGCTCGTGAAAGCGCAGCACCAGGCGCATCAGCCACGTCTCGCCGAGCGCGACGGGGAACGAGAGTCGCAGCAGCCCGTTCACCTTCCGGCTCGCGCCGCGCAGACACGACTCGGCCTCCTCGAGCTCGGCGCGCAGCCTCCGCACCACCTCGAGGTACTGCGCGCCCGCGTCGGTCAGCCGCACGCCGCGACTGCCGCGCTCGAAGAGCCGCGCGCCGAGGTTCTTCTCGAGCCGATCGAGCCGCTTGCTGATGGCGGGCTGCGTGAGGCGCAGGTCCCTCGCCGCGCGCGACAGGCTGCCCGTCTCGGCGGTGCGCATGAACGCTTCGTGGAGTTCCCAGCGATCCATGCGCGCACCATCTCATGGCCGTGCGCGACGGCGCTCCAACCGGGAGGAATGACCGTTCGTCGCGCGAGCCACGTTCCGCGCGCGCGGTGGCGGGCGCACCTTGTGGACCATGAAGACGACCTTCTTGCCGTTGCTGCTGGGGCTCGCCGCCTGGTTCTTCGTGGCGGCGGTGGTGTTGAGCACGTTCGCGCGGGCGCCGCTGGTGGTGACGCCGAAGCCGAGGGGAGCGCCGGTGGTGGTGACGCCCGTCTACGCGGCGCTCCCCGTGGAGGGCGCGGGGAAGTAGGAGGGCGGGGTGACCTTCACCTTCGACTGGCTCCCCTTCGACCGACTCTCTGGGCGTGAGGTGCACGACGTGCTGCAGCTGCGCGAGCGGGTGTTCATCGTCGAGCAGAACTGCCCGTACCTCGACGCCGACGGGGCCGACCCGCAGTGCTGGCATGGGCTGGGCCGCGACGCCGAGGGCACGCTCATCGCCACCGCGCGCATCGTGCCGCCGGGCGTGAAGTACCTCGAGCCGGCCATCGGGCGCGTCGTCAGCTCACCCGACGTGCGCCGCACCGGGGCGGGCCGGGCGTTGATGATCTCCGCCATCGCGCAGGTGAAGCGGCTGTACCCCGGGCAGGACATCCGCATCGGGGCGCAGCGCTACCTCGAGAAGTTCTACGGCTCGCTGGGCTTCGCGGCGACCGGCGAGCCGTATGACGAAGACGGCATTCCGCACATCGAGATGGTGCGGCCCTTCTGATCAGAAGAGCAGGTTCTCGGGCGAGGGCGTCGCGGTCTGGATCACGTGGCCCACCGCGCCGTTGGCCGGAGCACCGCCGGTGATGCCCCCGACGCCGCCGTTCCCACCACACGCGCCGCCGCCACCACCACCGGTGATGGTCGCCGAGGCGCCCGCATTCGCGCCCGCCGCGCCGCCGTTGACCTGGATCGAGCCCGAGACGCTCGGCGCGCTCGAGGCGAGCAGGTGAACGATGCCGCCGCCGCCGCCACCGCCGCCGCCCTCGGAGTTGCCGCCGTTGCCGTCGAAGCCCGACGAGCCGTTGCCGCCCGTGGCCTGGATCGTCCCTGAGACCGTCATGGTGCCCTTCGCCAGCAGCACCACCACACCGCCCGCGCCACCGCCACCGCCCACGAGGCCGGCACCGGCGGTGTTGGGGTTGACGGAGTTGGCGCCGTTCGCGCGAATGAAGCCGCCGGCGCCCACGCTGATGTTGCCTCGCGCGTGGATGGCGACGGAGCCACCACCCTCGCCGCCGGTCAGCAGCGCGGAGCGCGCCCCCGCGCCACCCGCCGAGAAGGGAACGCGGAGCACCTGCGCCGCCTGCCCCACGCTCACGCCGACGCCATTCTGCGGCTGACCCGCGGGCGCCAGCGCGACACCGGCCAGGGGGCGAAAGCCACCGCTGTCACCCGTGCCGGGCAGCACGGTGATCGTGCCGGTGACGGTGACGTTGCCCGTCGCGCGAAGCACGGTGCCGCTGGGCACGATGAGCGAGCCGGTGACGGTCAGGTCGGTGAACTGCAGGTTCAGGCCTGGCAGCACCAGGAGGGCGGTGGGGGAGCTGAGGTCGAGGGTGCCACTGACCAACAGGCTCCCCGCCGAGCCGTCGCCGTACACCCCGAGGGAGCCCGCGGGCCCCTGCGGTCCGGTCGCGCCCGTCGCGCCGGCGGGGCCGGTCGAGCCCGTGGCGCCCTGGATGCCTTGCGGACCCTGAGCGCCGTTGCACACGAAGCGGGTGAGGGTGGCGTTGATCTCCGCGGTGTCGAGCGTGGCGTTGCCGTTCTGATCGATGCCCGCCTCGACCTTCACGCCGCCCGTCGCACAGTTCCCGCCGGCCGGTTCCGCGGAGGTCTTGAAGAGTGACGAGAGCCCCGTGGCTCCCTGCGCGCCGGTGGCACCTGCGGGGCCCGTCGGTCCGATGCCTCCCGGAGCGCCTTGCGGTCCCTGCGCGCCGTTGCACACGAAGCGCGTCGCGGCGAGGTCGATCTCCGGCGTCTGCAGCGTGCCGTCGGCGTTCTGATCAAGCCCCGCTTCGACCTTGAAGCCACCCGTCGCGCAGTTCGCGCCCGCGGCTTCGACCGTCGTCTTGATCAATGAGGTGAAGCCCGCGGCACCGGCAGCCCCGCTCGCACCAGCAGCTCCCGCTGGCCCCTGCGGACCTGCTGGGCCCTGAGGGCCGGTCGCGCCCGCGACGCCTGGAGCCCCGGTGGCGCCCATCGGCCCCGCGGGACCCGTCGCGCCGGCCGGACCCGTTTCACCTGCGGGGCCCTGTGGTCCCTGCGGACCGATCGGCCCTTCCTTGCTGCACCCTGCGAACGAGAGGAGCCCCACCACCACCAGAGAACGAACGTGCGCGCGCGAGATCATGAGCCGCGAACCTTACGCAAGCGCGCGGACTCTTTGAGCGTGACTCGACGTGGGGCGATGTGGGCTCCTTAATAATAGGCGTCGCCAGAACCTGAGCCGGGTTCCCGCGTTCTGTGGCGCCATGCCCAATCAACCTGGCCGCCGTGTCCCCGCCGTCATCGCTGGTGTGTTGGCGATGGCGGCTTCGTTTTCTGCCCTCGGCGCGATCGTCGTCTCGGACATCGCGCGGGCGAGCCCGTCGATCGAGCGCGAACAACTGTCGGACGAGCTGCCCGCTGCGCCGCCGGTGAAGATGACGAAGGTGGTGGTGAAGGCCGACGAGGGCTTCGAGCTCCTCGAGCTGCTGCAGGCCCAGCCGCGCCGCAAGCCGATCAAGCGCGTCGATTTCGGCAGCTTCGAGGGCTACTGACGCGTGCTCTCGCTGCTCGCCGGCTGCGTGCTCTTCCTGGTGCTGATGGCCGGGCTCTTCGTGCCGCTCGAGGCGTTCTTCCCGGCGCGCGCGACGTCGCCCCGGCCGCGCGCGATGGCGTGGGGCGCGGGGCTCTTCGTGGCGAACACGCTGTTGATGCAGGCGCTCGGCGTGCCCGTGCTGCAGGTGCTCACGCGTGAATCGCAGCGCAGCATTCCGCTCGCGCTCGCGGTCTTCGTGTTGGCGGATCTCGTCGGCTACGGCGTGCACCGCGCGATGCATCGCGTGCCGTGGCTGTGGCGCTTTCATGCCCTGCACCATGAAGCGACCGAGCTCTCGTGGCTCGACGCGTGGAGACAACACCCGCTCGATTTCCTCATCCACGGCGTCGCGGTGGGCGTGCCGGGCGCGCTGCTCGGCGCGTCGTTGTCGGACCTGGCGAGCGTGGTGGTGCTGCGCAAGGCGTTCACCACCTTCCTGCACGCCAACGTGCGCTGCAGCTTCGGCTGGTGGCTCGCCTCGCCCGACTTTCACGCGGTGCACCACTCGGCAGACCCGCGGCTCCACGACACGAACTTCGCCGGCACCTTCCCGCTGTGGGACCTGCTGTTCGGCACCGCGGCGAAGGAGGTTCCCAGAATTCAGGTCACGGCCAGTCGATGAGGTGACCCCGATTCCCGGGGCCATTCTCGAGGCGTGCCCATGAAGTCAGTCGTCATCTGGGCGGCGGTCACCGTGACCGTCGTCTTCTCTGCGTGCAGTGCGGCTCCGGTGTCGTGTCGTCAGGACGCGGACTGTCCCGTCGGCGAGCGCTGCGAGGTCGGGCTGTGCGAGCCGAAGGACTCCGTGGCCGATGCGGGCAAGCCCGATGCGGGGCCGAAGCCGGTGCCCGACGCAGGGCCGCTGACGCGTTGCACGCCGGGCACCGAGTGCCGGCCGCGCGCGGGCGACTGTGACGTGGCGGAGCAGTGTGGCGACGACGGTTTCTGTCCCCCCGATGGCTTCATCGACCCCGGCACGGTGTGCCGCGCTCCCGCAGGGCCGTGCGATCTCGACGAGCGCTGCACCGGCGACAGCCCGCAGTGCCCCGACGATCGCCTCGCGCCGACCACCACGGTGTGCCGCTCGTCGGGCGGCGGCTGCGACCCGCAGGAGACGTGCACCGGCTCGAACGCGCAGTGCCCCGGTGACGTGCGCCTCGCGTCGGGCGCGGTGTGCCGCCCGAAGGCCGGCGGCTGCGACCTCGAGGAGCGGTGTGATGGCGTGTCGCTCGAGTGCCCGGCCGACGTGCTGGTGGCGTCGGGCGTGAGCTGCCGCGCGGCGACCGGCCTGTGTGACGCCGAAGAGAAGTGCAGCGGGGCGTCGGTGGAGTGCCCGGTCGACTCGCTGCGCGGCACCGGGGAGCTGTGCCGGGGCGCGACCAACGAGTGCGATCTCCCCGAGGTGTGCGCGGGCAACACGAAGGACTGCCCGGCCGACACGTTCCAGCCTTCGACGCTGCAGTGCGCGCCGCAGATGTGCAGCGCGGGCGTGACGTCGCCGGCGCGGTACTGCGCGGGCACCTCGGCGACGTGCGTGGCGGCGAACGTCGTCTCGTGCAACGGCTACCAGTGCGGCGGCGCGACGTGCCGAACGCAGTGCAGCTCGAACGACGACTGCCTCTCGACGCACTCGTGCCAGGGCGGGCAGTGCGCGCCGCGCCGCGCGAACGGGGTGGCGTGCAGCGGGCCGAGCGCGGGCTTCGAGTGCGCGAGCAACACCTGCCTCGGCTCGTACCTCGACGTCGACCTCGACGGCTTCGGCGCCGGCCCCATCGGCTACTTCTGCGGCACCACCGCGCCGGCCGGCCGCTCGACGACGAGCGGTGACTGCTGCGACACCGATCGCCTCGCGCGGCCGGGGCAGACGGTGTTCCAGCTCGTGCCGCGCTTCGGGTGCGGTGGCTACGACTACGACTGCAACGGGACGAACGAGCTGCAGTACCGCGGCACCGACGCCTGCCAGTCGCTCGGCGCGTGCTCGACGGAAGACCGGGAGTGCAGCGGCACGACCGGCTGGGCAGACAGCACCGAGCCGAGCTGCGGCGATACCGCCACGTACATCTCGGTGTGCCGCGTGGTGTCGGCGTGCTCGACGTTCACCTGCCAGGGCTGCTCGAGCTGCAACCCCACCACGCAGGTGCGCACGCAGGGCTGCCGCTGATCAATCGCCTGCCTATCGAACTGGCGCCGGGGCGCACACTCGCGCAACGAAGAGCGCCCCCGGCGTGACGGAGCGACGGACGATGATCCACGACTCGTCGTCCCACCAGTCGATGGCGCCGATCCCCTCGTCGATGCACACCCATCCCTCGCCGATCCAGTCGATGGCGCATCTGGTGACCCCTTGCGACCCCAAGGCGAGGGGGCGACCCGGGTAGTCGTAGAAGATCTGCGGTCGGATCCCGGCGTCCATCGACGCGAGGTGCTTCTCCTGCGGCGTCGTGCCGGGCGTCCAGACGAGGTACTGCTCATTGTCGAGGAGGACGAACTGGCCGTTCATGACGCCCAGTGTGGAGAGCCCTGCGTCTGGAACGAGGAAGCGCCGCGTTCCGTCCAGCGCCAGCTCGTAGGTCGTGATGGTCGGGTAGTCCCATTCCTGCACCAACGCGAGGTCTCCCGCGAAGTGCACCCAGAAGGCCTCATTCCTCGAGCTGTGGAAGATGAGCTCGGCGCCGCCATCATCGTCGAGGCGCGCCGCCGCGGTGGAGTAGTTCGCCGCCCCGGCGTCAGGTCGAATCAGGAACATGCCGCCGATGGATGGGCCCATGTCCACGAGCTGATTGATCATGAACGCAGCGTGAGCCCCATTCGGAAATGAGGGCACCGGTCGCGGTGCGGAGATCGGACGGCCGAGTTGGTCGACGCGCATGAGGGCGCTCTCGGCTCCTCCGTCCCAGAGCACGACGTCCAGACCGTTGCTGCGCAGCGGCAGGATCTGCCTTCCGAAGTCGGTGGGGTTGCCCCAAATGCCCTCAGTGATCAGACCGAGGTTGTCGTCGAGCACCACGAAGCCGGGACCGTCAGCGAACATCACGCCCGCGTCGTGACGCCAGATGGTGAGCGCGTCGTGCTCGTACCAACCCCAGTAGTACTCGTGATCGCGATTGCCGCCGCAGAGAGGACAGGAGACGAGGTGCCACTCGAGTCCGGCATCAGGGGTGCGGCAGGCGCCGAACCCGCGCTGACCTGCGTCGGCGGCGCCTGCGTCGGGGACGCCCGCGTCGGGGATGCCCGCGTCGAAGAGGCCCGCGTCGAAGAGGCCCGCGTCGAAGAGGCCCGCGTCGGGGATGCCCGCGTCGAAGAGGCCCGCGTCGATGATGCCCGCGTCGATGATGCCCGCGTCGATGATGCCCGCGTCGATGATGCCTGCGTCGATGATGCCTGCGTCGATGATGCCTGCGTCGATGATGCCTGCGTCGATGATGCCTGCGTCGATGATGCCTGCGTCGCTGATGCCTGCGTCGCC
>Ga0208755_100308_pt1 | contig 15353 bp, 15 predicted proteins | sample LakWasMet57_HOW8_2_FD_183891 | JGI IMG/M metagenome (GOLD analysis project Ga0208755, IMG submission 183891) | Freshwater sediment methanotrophic microbial communities from Lake Washington under simulated oxygen tension - Sediment Metagenome... | ecosystem: Environmental > Aquatic > Freshwater >... | reverse complement strand
CCTCGTTGGAACTTTGATAAATTTAAAGGTTGTAATCGCGAATTAGGTTTCCAAATGAAATCGGTTGGAGAGGTAATGGCAATTGGTCGTTCTTTTCAAGAAGCATTGCAAAAAGCATGTCAATCACTAGAAATTAAACGTAACGGTTTAGGAGCTGACGGAAAAGAAAATACCAATCAAACAGAATTATTAGCTGGTTTAGAACGTCCAAGTTGGAATCGTTTGTTTATGATTTATGATGCTATGAAATTAGGGATCTCTATCAAAACGATTCAAAAATTAACACGCATTGATATGTGGTTCTTAGAGCAAATCGAACAAATGATTGCTTTAGAGCACGAAGTAAGTAAATACCGTTTAGCAGACATTCCAAGAGATTTATTATACGAAGTAAAACAAATGGGTTACGCTGATAGACAAGTAGCGCATTTATTACGTTGTTTAGAAAGTGAAGTGTATACGAAGCGTAAAGAAATGAATATCAATCGCGTATTTAAAATGGTTGATACTTGCGCGGCGGAGTTTGAGGCAAAAACACCTTATTATTATTCAACCTTTGAAGATGAGAATGAAAGTATTCGCACAGATAAAAAGAAAGTGATCATTTTAGGGTCTGGGCCAAATCGTATTGGCCAAGGGATTGAGTTTGATTACAGTTGTGTGCATGGTGTATTAGCAGCTAAAGAAATGGGTTACGAAACCATTATGATTAACTGTAACCCCGAAACCGTTAGTACAGATTTTAGTACAGCTGATAAATTATATTTTGAGCCGGTTTTCTGGGAACATATTTATGATATCATCTTACACGAAAAACCTGAAGGTGTTATTGTGCAATTAGGCGGACAAACCGCTTTAAAATTAGCAGAAAAATTAGAGCGTTACGGAATCAAAATTATTGGAACTGATTTTAAATCATTGGATTTAGCAGAAGATAGAGGAAGATTCTCAAACTTATTAAAAGAAAATAATATTCCATATCCAAAATTTGGTGTGATTACTGATGCTGAAGAAGCGATTACTTTATCGAAAGAATTAGGTTTCCCTTTATTAGTTCGTCCTAGTTATGTATTAGGTGGACAATCGATGAAGATTGTAATTAACGAGGAAGAATTAGAGCAACACGTGGTGAAGTTATTACATGATTTACCAGGCAATCAAGTATTATTAGATCACTTCTTACAAGGTGCTATTGAAGCAGAATCTGATTCGATTTGTGACGGCAAAGATGTTTACACGATTGGTATGATGGAACACATTGAGCCTGCGGGAATTCATAGTGGAGATAGTTACGCAGTATTGCCAACATTTGATTTGTCGGACAATGTTTTAAAACAAATGGAGGAATACACTAAAACCATTGCGGTTGCTTTAAACACCGTTGGATTATTAAATATTCAATTTGCTATAAAAGATGAGGTGGTTTATATTATTGAGGCAAATCCTCGTGCCTCACGTACAGTTCCATTTATTGCTAAAGCATACGATGAGCCTTATGTGAATTATGCCACTAAAGTGATGTTAGGCGCTAAAGTAAAAGATTTCACTTTTGCTCCTAAGAAAAAAGGGTATGCGATTAAAATCCCAGTATTTAGTTATGAGAAATTCCCTGAAATTCAAAAAGAATTAGGTCCTGAAATGAAATCAACGGGTGAAGCGATTTATTTTATTGATAGCTTGCAAGATGAATATTTTCAAAACATTTATAGCGAAAGAAACTTGTATTTAAGTAAATAGTTTTTTTGAGTTTTAAAAAACGCTGCACAGTATTAATACTATGCAGCGTTTTTGTTTTTATGAAGTGGGTAGTAGAAATATACTTTTTGTAATCTTTGGGCGTGCCGCGAAAAGCGGCCAGGCTTTGCGTTTCAATCTTTTTGTAAAGGAGGCACAAAAAGGATTTTCACTTCAATCCTTCACGCGGAATTAATTTAAAATTCTAATCACATGTTTTAATTGAAGAGTATGTTTTAGTAAAATGCGTTAGGGATAGAACGAAAATCCTTTTGCCTGTCTTTTGCAAAAGATTGCAGAGATAGCCCGCCCGAACGCCCGAAATAAAACCTGTGAATACTGTACTTTCGAAAAAAAAGGGCACAAAAAAAGGGTAAGCTACTTTCATCGCACCGCTCAACCATCTACCCTTGCTATGTTCCCATCCTGGGGGATTTGACAGGAGCTGGTCGTGAAAGACTTACCCGCGACAAAAGTATATAATTTATTCCATTATTTACATAATTTTGATAAAAATTATATCTTAACTATATTTAGGCTTTCAATAACCTCACTATATGAACATTTCAGTTGTCATTCCATTATTTAACGAAGAAGAATCTTTGCCCGAACTTCACGACTGGATTAAACGTGTGATGGATGAAAACAAATTCACTTACGAAATTTTATTTGTAGATGATGGTAGTAAAGATAAATCATGGGCAGTAATCGAATCTTTAGCCGCTAAAAATCATTGCGTGAAGGCAATTAAGTTTCGTCGCAATTACGGTAAATCTCCTGGGTTACACGTTGGTTTTGAAGCAGCACAAGGAGATGTAGTGATAACAATGGATGCCGATTTGCAAGATTCGCCAGATGAAATTCCTGAATTATACAACATGATTACAACAGGAAATTATGATTTAGTTAGTGGTTGGAAACAAAAACGTTTTGATAATACATTAACTAAAAATATTCCTTCTAAATTATATAATTGGACAAACCGAAAAATATCAGGTATTAAGTTGCACGATATGAATTGTGGTTTAAAAGCCTACCGCAAAGAAGTTGTGAAGAGCATCGAAGTTTACGGCGAAATGCACCGTTTTATTCCTGTATTAGCTAAAAACGCTGGATTTTATAATATTGGCGAGAAGGTAGTTCAACATCAAGCTCGTAAATATGGCGTGAGTAAATTTGGTTGGGAACGTTTTATTAATGGGTTCTTAGATTTGCTAACGATTACGTTTTTATCAAAGTTTGGAAAACGTCCCATGCACTTTTTTGGATTAATTGGAACTTTAATGTTCATGGTTGGCTTATTCACAACACTTTATTTAGGTGCCGATAAATTTTACCATGTTTTCATCGCTCATAAAGCTGCTCGATTATTAACGGATCGTCCTTCGTTTTATATTGCGTTAACATCTATGGTTTTGGGTACCATGTTATTTTTAGCGGGCTTTATAGGAGAATTAATCTTAAGAAATTCTACTGACAGAAATAACTATTTGTTAGAGCGAAAAATTAATCTTTAGTTTTTTATTTTCATGCAAGAAGAACAGCCCAAGAGAAAGCCACGAACCCCGCTCTCTGCTGAAGAGTTGTTTTACGTCAAAGAAATTAAAAAACTAAAAGAACTCAGACGTATTGCTGATTTTAAAGCAACCAAATTTTACAAAATACTAAATCGTGCAAATATTGTTTTTGCAGGATTTTTATCTTATTGCGTGTTAAGTGTTTTAATGTGTTGTTATTGGGAATCTAATACCATATCCAAAGTACATTGTTCTTATGGAGATTATAACACTACAAGTAAGAAGCGTTCAATTGATGAAATTGAAATTACAACCGCTGCTGGTGAATTCTTAGTTATTAAAACAGATGAGTTATTTCAGATCCCTCAAGAAAACGAAACTTTTTACATTGGGAGGGATTTTATTTTTGGAAAAATCATTAAAGCTAAATTGTCTTTTGATGATAGAGCGTTTTGGCAAATCTACACCTATCCAGCGTTTACGGTCACAGTCTTTGCTTTGTGTATGGGCTTTTTTGTTTATAAAGTCAACAAACACTTAAGCATTAACGGACTTTTAACTGTGTTCGGATTGTTTGCTTTAGCAAGTCTTTATTTTATACTGATATAGAAGATTTGATTCGAATTAAATTTCTAATTCGAAAAGATAAAGCAATGGCTACAAAACCTAATCCAAGGCTTAATGCTAACCACACACCATACACTTTGTATCCTAAGGTAAAAGCAAATACATAACATAATGGTAGGGCAATAATCCAGTAACCAATAAATGCAATATAGGTGGGATATTTATAATCCTCTAATCCTCTTAAAGCGCCAATGGCAACTACTTGTGTGCCATCAAATAATTGAAATAATGCGGCAAATAAAAGTAGTTTGGATGCAATTAAAATTATTTCTTGGTCGCTACTAAATACCGCCGGTAAAATCGTATTAAAGCTAATGAATACTAATGCCATAAATCCCATGGTTACAATCACTGCTTTGTAAGAGGTTTTAATGGCTAACTTTAAATTACCTAAATCATCTTTGGCATAATAATTCCCAACTCTAATAGTCGTTGCGCTTCCAATGCCACTAGCAAACATGTATGTAAATGCCGCTAAACTCAAGGCAATGCCATGCGCATCAATTTGTTCTTTACCAAACACTCCTGCTAGTAAGCCGGCAATAGCAAAGGCTGCTACTTCAAACGTAAATTGTAAAGCAGATGCTAAGCCATCTTTTAATAAGGGCCAAAAATGTTGAGCATTAATTTTTGCTTCTTTATAATATTTAGCAAACGAATTAACCATTGGATTTTTAAATACAAAAATTAAAAATCCAATTCCCATAAATACACGAGCAATAAATGTTGCCCAACACGAACCCATATAACCTAATTCGGGTAAGCCTGCTTTGCCATAAATCAATAAATAATTTAAAACAATATTCAGTAAATTACCAATAACACTAATGTACATGGCCGCTTTGGTATTACTTAATCCTTCGGTATATTGTTTACAAACAAAAAATAAAGCTACAGGAATGATTGAGAAAATCAACACATCAAAAAACGGAATAGCTAACTTTACTACATCTTCAGGCTGTTGCATATGCCCTAACAATGGCGAAGAAAAAAACAAAATAATAAATAAAGCTACAGCCACTAACATATTAATGAATAGTGAGTTTTTAAATAATGAAGCTTTTTCTTTTTCGTTTTGATTGACGTGCGCATCCGTAATTGCTGGGGTTAACACATAACTCATGCCTATGCTAAATACAAGTAAAATAACATACAAATTATTTGATAAAATACCAGCCGCTTGCTCTGTATTTCCCAGTCTCCCTAAAAAGATATTATCTACCATACCCGTTATAATATGCCCAATTTGGGTTAATACCAATGGTATCGATAAAGAGATGGTTTCTTTAAGATGAGTATTTTTAAGGGAATTCTTCACGGGCAGCAAATCTACTGATTTAAATGAAATTAATTTTAGAAGAGTTTGATTCAATATATTAAATTTGATACATAATTAAACTCTATGGAAGAAATCTACAAGTCTGTTAGCTATTCGCAAACCACCCTTACCGAATTAATGATTCCGTCTTATGCAAATTTTGGCGGCAAAATACATGGAGGCATTTTATTATCTTTAATGGATAAAGTTGCTTATGCTTGCGCTTCAAAACATGCAGGCAATTATTGCGTCACCGTATCAGTGGATAATGTAGAATTTTTACAGCCAGTTGACGTAGGAGAAATGGTATCGATGTTTGCCTCGGTAAATTATGTCGGAAATTCGTCGCTGGTTATTGGAATCAAGGTAATTTCCGAAGATTTTAAAATTGGAAGCGTTAAACATACTAATACATCTTACTTCACGATGGTAGCAAAGGATGAAAACGGACATGTTACCAAAGTTCCAGGCTTGATTCTTGAAAATAGGGACGATGCTCGACGTTTTTTGGAAGCGATTAAACGAAAAGAATTAAAAAACACCTATAAAAAAGAGCTAGATAACGCCAAAACATTAATGGAAGTGGATTCTAATAAGCATCTTTTTTCAAAAGAACGCTGTAAAATCGAGTTTTAAGGCTTACTAAATCTGCTTTATTTATCGGCTATATTTTAGCAATGCCCTATTTTCCTCATAAAATTGTTATTATATTTGTGTTTTTACAAAACCCTCGTGATGCAACGTGTTACTTTAAAAGATAAAACTTTTGTTCCCTATATTACTTCTGATAAAATTTCAGTGAGCGTAAAACAATTGGCACAAAAAATAAATACCGATTTGGTAAATGATATGCCGTTATTTTTAGTGGTATTAAACGGTTCGTTTATGTTTGCTGCCGATTTATTAAAAGAAGTTACCATTCCTTGCGAGATTTCTTTTATCAAATTAGCATCCTATCATGGTACTAGCAGTTCAGGAACCGTTACTGAAATGATTGGATTAACTGAAGAAATTAAAGGTAGAACAGTGGTGGTGGTTGAGGATATTGTAGACACTGGAGTTACTTTAGAAAAATTAGTTGCATTGTTAACTAAAAAAGAAGTCAAGCAAATTAAAGTTGCTTCATTTTTGTTAAAGCCAGAAGCGTATAAAAAAGATATTCCTGTTGATTATGTTGGAATGGAAATTCCAAATGATTTTGTAGTAGGGTATGGATTAGATTATGATGGATTAGGAAGAAACATGAAAGAAATTTATGTTTTAGATAAATAGAAATTAAGATTCAAAAAAATAATAAACAATAAAAACATCAACTATGAGCAACATGTTAAACATCGTTTTATTTGGACCTCCAGGTGCTGGTAAAGGCACACAATCTGAGAAGTTAATTGAAAAATATGGTTTAGTACATTTATCTACTGGCGATATTTTACGTAGTGAAATTGCAAGAGGAACAGCTCTTGGAATGGAAGCAAAACAAATTATGGATCGTGGTGATTTAGTAAGTGATGATATTGTGATTGGAATGATTGAATCTAAATTAGATGCAAATCCAAATGCTAATGGTTTTATTTTTGATGGTTTTCCGCGCACACAAGCTCAAGCAGTAGCGTTAGATGATTTATTGCAAAAAAAGGGAACGGCTATTAGCGCTATGTTAGCTTTAGAAGTAGATAACGAAGAATTAGTAAAACGTTTATTGTTACGTGGTAAAGATTCTGGTAGACCAGATGATGCTAATGAAGAGATAATTAGAAATCGTGTGAACGAATACAATAATAAAACTTTACCATTAAAAAAATATTATTCAGAGCAAGCTAAATTTCACTCAATAAATGGTATTGGTTCTATTGATTCGATCTTTAATCAATTAACAGAGCGAATTATTTTTGTAACAGCTGAGATTGAGTTAACGATGTTAGAAAATGATATCGAACATTTAGATTTAACCATTAATGATTTTGAAGTAGCAACTGAAATTTCGGATGAATTGAAAAAAGACATCGAAGAAGTTAGAAGTACAGAGCCTGCAAAAAAAGTAGTAGCTGCTAAACCAGTAGAAAAGAAAGTTGCAGTAAAACCTATTACTAAAAAAACAGTTGCTAAACCTGTTGCAAAAAAAGTGGTTAAGAAATCACGCTCTAGCGTGACTAAAAAAGCCGCTTCTAAAAAAGTTTCTAAGCCAGTAAAAAAAGCCGTTGCTAAGAAGATAGCTCCTAAAAAAGCAGTTAAAAAATCTGCTACTAAGAAAAAAGTTGTAGCAAAAAAGGCGGCTCCTAAAAAAGTAGTAAAGAAAGTTGCAGCTAAGAAAGTAGTAAAAAAAGCAGCAGTCAAAAAAGTAATAAAGAAAGCGGCTGTAAAAAAAGTTACCAAAAAAGTGGTTGCTAAAAAAACAGCACCTAAAAAGCTGGTAAAAAAAGTGGCTGCAAAAAAAGTAGCGAAAAAGATTGCTGCTAAAAAACCAGTGGCAAAAAAAGTGGTAAAGAAAGTCGCTCCTAAAAAAGTAGTTAAGAAGAAAAAATAATATTGATTTTTTAAGTAAAATTTGAGATTGATAACATTCTTAAATCTTACTTCTTAAATCTTAAATCTAAATAAGTGGATACTAATTTTGTTGATTACGTAAGGATTTGTTGCCGAAGTGGCAAAGGCGGTAAAGGCTCTACGCATTTACATCGCGATAAGCTAACAGCCTTTGGTGGGCCGGATGGCGGAGATGGCGGCCGTGGTGGACATATTATTTTACGTGGTAATAAACAATTTTGGACATTAATCCATTTAAAATACCGTAAACATATTATTGCTAAACAAGGTGGTGATGGCGGTTCTTCTCACAAATCTGGTAAGGAAGGTGATGATGAAATTTTAGATGTGCCTTTAGGTACAATTGCTCGTGACTTAGAAACTGGAGAGTTTATTTGTGAAATTACAGAAGAAGGACAAGAGATTGTTTTATTGCCTGGTGGAATGGGAGGAAGAGGAAATGCACATTTTAAATCTCCAACCAATCAAACACCACGTTATTCTCAGCCAGGTGAAGAAGGGAAAGAAGAGTGGAAAATTTTAGAATTAAAAGTATTAGCAGATGTTGGTTTAGTTGGTTTCCCTAATGCAGGTAAATCTACTTTGTTATCAGTTGTTTCGGCAGCTAAACCCGAAATTGCAAATTATCCATTTACAACTCTAGTCCCTAATTTAGGAATTGTACCATATCGCGATTACAAAAGTTTTGTGATGGCTGATATTCCTGGAATTATTGAAGGAGCTAGCGAAGGTAAAGGTCTCGGTGTTCGTTTCTTACGACATATCGAACGTAACTCTACTTTATTATTTATGGTAAGTTGTCAAAGTGATAATATTTACGAAGAGTACAAAATTCTTTTAAACGAATTAAAACAATATAATCCTGAGTTAGCAGATAAGCAGCGCATTTTAGCTATTACAAAATGCGATACCATTGATGAGGAATTAATAGAAGAATTAGAAAAGGATTTAAAAAAGCGAATGAAAGGTAAATTTAAAATTCCTTATTTGTTTATCTCTGCTCAATCTGGACATAATATCCAAGAGTTAAAAGATATGTTGTGGGAGCAATTGAATTAATGTATTAATTTCGCGGTAGGATAAAATTGAAAAAGCGATTACATATCTTATTTTCTTTGTTCTTGCTCATCAGCTTTAGCTATCAATCAGTAGCCAAAACGGTCATTTATTTTCAATTTAAATCTAATCAAAAACAATTAGCAGAAACAGTTTGTGAAAACAAAAACAAACCTAAAAGTTGTTGTGCAGCTAAATGTTACTTAGATAAAGAATTGAAGAAAGAAGATAAACGTCAATCAGATTCTTCTTCATCAATTAAAGATAAAGCCGAAAAATCAGAATTAAGAACTGGTTTTATTACCTTTTTATTTGTTCCAGTTCCTAAAACGCAAGAGTATAGCACTATCCAACCTAAAAGTTTACCAAACAACTTTTTGTCGTCGGTGTTTCATCCGCCTAGTTTATAGTTTCCTTATTTTATTGATTCTACATTGTTCGATATAGAGCAGTGCAATGATATATTTAGTATATCAAGAAATCACGTATAGCTATAAACTATACCAACATGTTATTATATGTTTTTATAGCATTAGTGGTTTTGCTATTGAACGAATATCGTTTAATTAAAAAATACATTACTGCTATGATGAATCCAGCAAATAAACTGGAAAAATCTACTATGCAAAAAATTGCCTTAGTATGTATCAAACCATTTTCAATTATCAAGTATTGGATTGAAAATGAATTATTAAATGACGAATTAAATTATAACTCTTAAAAATTTAAAATGAAAAATATATTTAAAATTTCAGCAATAGCTTTATTAGCATTTACTTTAACTAATTGTAAAAAAGACACGAATAAAGAACCCGAGCCATTACCTAACCCAACTTCACCAGCTACACCAACTGCAACAGTTGGAAGTTTAAAAATAAATTTTGAAGCGATGGTTGATACTAATATGTTGGTGTTTACTACTCAAACTTATACGAATCAAGCTGGGAATACATTTAATGTAACATCATATAAATATTATATCAGTAGCATTAAAATTACTAAAATTGATAATTCAATTTGGGCGGAGCCTAACAGTTATCATTTAGTTGATCATGCAGATGCGGCTTCAACTTTAGTAACTATTCCAAACGTGCCTTTTGGCAATTATAAATCTATTGAATTTATGATTGGCGTGGATAGTGCTAAAAACGTTTCGGGCGCACAAACTGGTGCTTTAGATCCTGCAAATGGCATGTTTTGGAGCTGGAGTAGTGGATATATTATGGCTAAATTTGAAGGAACATCTCCGCAATCTACTGCTTCAGGTAATAATTTGAAATTCCATGTGGGTGGTTTCTCTGGAGCTAACAAAACCATGAAAATTGTATCACCATCATTTAACGGAGATACTGCTAAAGTAACTAGTTCTTTTTCGCCAGAAATTCATATGTCGAGCAATTTGTTAGAGTGGTTTGATACGCCAACACCAATCAATTTTTCAACTTTCTCTAATGTTATTATGATGCCAGGAGCTTCTGCTAATACGATAGCAAATAATTATGCAGATATGTTTACTATAGAACACATACATAACAATTAATTTTTTTCCGTCGTTGTGATTTCTTTTTATCGTCATCGCAACGACGGTTAATTTTTTTTACCTCTTTTATGAAAGAACTAAAAACATTCTTGGTGTTCTGCTGTATTGTGTATTCTTGCACCATAGCTGCATGCGACATCTGTGGTAATTACATGGGCATTACACCCTATGATAATAAAAGCAGTATTTCATTTTTGCACCGTTATCGTGTGTTTAATGGATACAGAAATTACCAATCTCAAAGTCACTTTTTCCCAAAATCGGCTTATCGTGTAGCGCATGCTGACGAACCTTCAGATTCAAGTATTACTAAAAATTACTCAAGTAAAGATTTCGAATCGTATAAAATATTTGAACTGCGTTTTAAATATTTTGTTGTAAAACGATTAGAGTTAAATGTATTTGTACCATTACTTAATAATAAAGCAAAAGCAGATAATCAATACATATCACATACTGGCTTAGGAGATGTATCATTCAATGCAGGTTTTCATGTCATTACACCAAAGGCAGATAAGAAAGTAAGACATAAATTAATTTTAGGAGCAGGCATCAAGATGGCAACTGGTAATTATTATGCACATGATGCTTTTAGCGATAGATTGCCCTTTGAAATGCAACCAGGAACAGGTAGTATTGATGGCTTTACCTACATAAATTATGTAGTGATGACAAAAAAACTAGGAGCAAGTGTGAGTTTAAATTACAAAGCAAACGGAGAAAATAAATTTCATGAAAAATTATGTAATAGTCATAACGACTTTGCCTCAGTGTTTTACAAAGTGCCTATAAAGAATGTGATATTATATCCTTCTATACAAGCAAATTATGAAAACACCAAGGGCTTGAGTATAAAAAACGAATTGCAGAAAAATACAGATATGAACTCTTTATTACTAGGCCCTGGCTTAGATATGTATTACAAATCTTTTTCTATAAACTTAGCATGGCAGTTTACTGCTTATGAAGAAGTTAAAAACGGCAATTTAAAAAGCGCAGGAAGATTAAGCTGTGCATTGAATTACAATTTTGGGAAGAGAGAAAAAGAGTAGTTTTTTGCATTTGTGAAGAAGGTTGTGTTAGCAGTAGTTTTATTGGAAAGTTATTTGTGTAAGACCTACTATTTTACTATTAGAATCAAGGTTTTTGAGTAGAAAGTCAAAATTATTAACGTCTTTTTCAAAGTCTTTTTCTGTATATGTGTTATAGTCAATTGTATTATGATTTATTGAAATTGTATAGTGTCCATTGTATTTTGTCATATCATGCACGAATACAGTTTTAAATTTGTCTCGAAATTTATTTACCTCTAGTTGAATTTCGTCAAGAGTTTCCTTTGATGGATTTTCTTTGAACTCAAAATAAATTGTCACGTCAGGGAAAACTTTAAGGAAATACAGAATGTCAAATTTGTATCCACTTTCTAGTTTTGATTTAGTCTTTGTGGGAGCTAAACTCGTGATTATTTCGTCTTTTGGAAAGTCATTACACCAGAAAAAATCGATTTGCTTATTTGTTACATCGTTTTTATGAATATCAAGAGGGTCTTTGAATTCAGAAGATGACCAAGCAATTGACACATTATGTAATTGTGCGAATACTGTTGTCAAACCAACATTTGCAAAAGCATAGCCGTCTTTATTTGTAATTTCAAAAGGCTTAGTGATTAAACTACTGTTTTCGTTTAATTGATAAACAGGAGATCCAATATTGAGATGAAAGTCAAATGTTGATTCTGAAATTTTATTGCCAAGTAGGTCACACAATTTTTCTGATAGTTTCTCTGATAGTTTCTTTTTAAAACTTTCAGAAAAGTCTTTTGTGGTGGTGCTGTCAAAAGTCACCCAATTATTACTTGTCATGGTTTTACAAGGTAAGTCTTTTTTTATGTTGTTGTCTTCTTGTCGAATAATAAACGAACTGTTATTATATTCTTTTGAACTACATGATAATAGTCCAATAAATATTAATGTTATTATTAGTCGGTTCATATAAAATTACTTCTAATTAGCGTATAAGTATGATTTTTTCATCCTTATATACATAACGGGATGTATGTAAGGATGTTTTTCATCGTCTTATTGTTTTCGGAGTTACTTCGCTAATTCAACCGTCATTCCAAAATCCAATATTAATGGTAATGGGTTAGTGCGCATGCCCTGCTCAAACGTAAAAGTATACTTGCCGGCTTGAGGAAAAATTAAATTTTGTTTCAATGGTATTTTATTATCCCATAAATCGCCTGCACCATCACCTTGCCACTCGCCTTTTTTGTTGGCTAAAATACATTCCAAAGTGTCAATACTTGTTTTACCATCAGGGTAGGTAGTGGTTAAAAACACAAATAAATTACTATAAGGGTAAGAATCGGCATGACGTACATTTAAAAATACATTATGGTAAGGTTTGTTATCTTTAATATCTACCTCAAATTTTAATTTGTTTTCTGTTTTCCAACCTTCTTCAGGTAATTTGGTGTATTCGCTAAATACAATATTTTTATCACATGATGTAAACACCACGCTTAACACAAATATACAAACCGTTAGTAAGTTTATTTTATTCTTTAGGAGGCCCATCATTTTTAGGTTTTGGTTTATGGTTGTGTACCGGTTTTTTGTGGTTTGGGTTATTTGGTTTATTCTGGTTAGGATTATTTGGTTTATTACCAGCATTATCTCCTGCACCAGCATTTTGTGGTTTAGGTCCTTGGTTTGTCGCGCCTTGGCGCGATGGTTTATGGTTATGAACCGGTTTTTTAGGTCCATTGCCAGCCGAATTATTGGTTGCGCCTGCTGAAGCTTGATTAGGGTTAGCAGGTTTATTTTGATTAGGGTTGGGTTTATGAGGCTTATGTTGCTGAATTGGCCTTTCTTTATTAGTCGTTCCTTCCGCTTGCTGTTTTTGGTTGGCCTCACCTTGTGGCTTTTGATTAGGATTTGGTTTGCGATTATTGTTGTGGTGTTTTGGTTTGTTGTTTTTCTTTTTTAAACTATCAAAACGCGTTAACGAATCTTGCCCTACTACGTTTTCGTAATCTGGTTGTTTTACGACTTCTAATTCTTTATATTGTTTTGGTTCTAATAAATCAGCGGGCTTTTGCCCTTCTGCATTTAACTTAAAAATTTCTTTGGTACGGGCTATGGATAATGGCACAAACACATCAGGTTCGCTCGTATAACTCCACCAAATAATACGTTTAAAAATATCTGTTTTTTGATGAAAGGCAAATCCTTTTTCGGTTGCTAAACGTCTATTATCAATTTCTGGAAATTCTTTTAAGGCATCTTGGTAACTATCTAACTCATAGTTTAAACAGCATTTTAATTTACCACATTGCCCAGCTAATTTTAATGGGTTTAAGGATAGTTGCTGGTAACGTGCCGCAGAAGTTGAAACTGTTCTAAAATCATTCAACCAAGTAGAGCAACATAATTCTCGTCCGCAAGATCCAATAGCTCCTAAACGAGCCGCTTCTTGTCTCGCACCAATTTGACGCATTTCAATTCGCACTTTAAACTCATCAGCCATTACTTTAATTAATTCTCTAAAATCCACACGTCCATCAGCCGTGTAATAAAAAATAGCTTTGCTTTTGTCTCCTTGAAATTCTACATCACTAATTTTCATTTGCAAACCTAATTTTAAAGCTAGAGTTCTAGATTTAAACATGGTCTCCACTTCTAAAGCTTGAGCTTCTTTCCATTTATCAATGTCTTGTTGCTTTGCTTTGCGGTATATTTTTTTAATTTCTTCGCTATGATAATTAACGTTTTTCTTTTTTAATTGAAGACGGACTAATTCGCCAGTAATCGAAACCACACCAATATCATGTCCAGGAGAAGATTCCGTAGCAACAATATCTCCAACATTTAAGGTTAAATTATTAACGTTGCGATAAAATTCTTTACGTGAGTTTTTGAATCTAATCTCCACTACATCGCATGGAGTTTGACCTTCGGGTAAACTCATGTTTCCTAGCCAGTCAAATACATTTAGTTTATTACATCCACCGCCAGTTCCACATGAACCGTTGTTGTTACACCCTGCGGGGATTCCGCCATTTTTATCTTGCCCAGTTGAGCAACTTCCACATGCCATATTTATATATATTTAGATGTACCTCTTCCGCTAAGACTTCAATTGTCACTTCGAGCGTAGTCGAGAAGCAAATACAGAACATTAAAATTTTCTCCAAAAAAGAGTTGCATAAATATACTTATAATTTTAAATGAATTTTTCGTCGGATTAAACTTTTATAAACGACTAATGTTTTATATTTAAGCTCTTTAGTTTTAAAATTTATGATAGCATTAATTACAGGCGCCACTTCAGGTATTGGAAAATCAACGGCCATTGAATTTGCAAAAAAAGGTTACGATTTAATTATTACTGGTCGTCGACAAGAACGACTAGAAGAGTTAAAAGCGCTTTTAACTGAAGAATACGCCATTAAAGTGTTGAATTTATGTTTTGATGTGCGAGACGAAAAACAAGTAGAAGCGGCTATTAACTCAATTCCAACAGAATTTAAAACGATAGATGTGTTAGTTAATAATGCAGGTTTAGCGGCAGGATTGTCTGCTATACAAGATGGTAAATTAGCACATTGGGAACAGATGATTGATACAAACATCAAAGGTTTGTTGTATGTGACAAAGCATATTTCTAAAATTTTGATTGAAAATAAAAAAGGACATATTATTAATGTGGGCTCGATTGCAGGTAAAGAAGTATATGCTAACGGAAATGTATATTGTGCCACTAAACATGCTGTAGATGCGTTGAACAAAGGCATGCGTATTGATTTATTGCCACATGGCATTAAAGTGTCTTCAGTAAATCCAGGTATGGTAGAAACAGAATTTAGTATTGTGCGTTTTGATGGCGACGAAGAAAGAGCTAAAAAAGTGTACGAAAATATTCAGCCATTAAAACCTGAAGATATTGCTGAAACCATATATTGGATGGCATCTCGCCCAGCACATGTAAATATTAATGATTTGATTATTATGCC
>Ga0208755_100307_pt1 | contig 15442 bp, 8 predicted proteins | sample LakWasMet57_HOW8_2_FD_183891 | JGI IMG/M metagenome (GOLD analysis project Ga0208755, IMG submission 183891) | Freshwater sediment methanotrophic microbial communities from Lake Washington under simulated oxygen tension - Sediment Metagenome... | ecosystem: Environmental > Aquatic > Freshwater >... | reverse complement strand
CATGTTACTTTAATGAAATAAAAAAAAGTAGTTAAAAAAATCCCCATCTTTTGATGGGGATTTTTTTTTGGAGGAATCTTAAAATAAAAAAGCCTGCTTTATTATACAAGCAGGCTTTTAAAATATATAAGAAATTAATTTTATTGATTAATTAATAGTTTAAACCCTTTACCATGTATGTTAATAATTTCAACTTTTGAGTCGTCTTTTAAGTATTTACGAAGCTTTGCTATGTACACATCCATACTACGTCCGTTGAAGTAATTATCATCTTGCCAAATTGATTTTAAAGCAAAGGTTCTGTCTAACACATCGTTTTGGTGAACACATAATAAACGTAGCAATTGACTTTCCTTAGTAGTTAATTTTTGTTCGATGCCATTGTGTTGTAAAATTTGCTTTTCTGAATTAAATTGAAAAGCACCTATTTTAAAATTAACCTCTTCACTTTCAGATGAACGGATTTTATTAGTACGGCGTAATACAGCTGTAACACGTGCTAATAACTCTTCCATACTAAATGGCTTTGTAATATAATCATCAGCACCTGCACCAAATCCTTCAATAGTATCTTCTTTCATGCTTTTAGCAGTTAAAAAGATAATTGGTACATTTTTATCGCTAACTCTTATTTCTTTTGCTAAAGTTAAACCGTCTTTCACGGGCATCATCACATCCAATAAAAGTAAATCGAATGATCCTTTAAAAAACAAATCAGCTCCTTTTTTTCCATCGTCTGCCAATTTTGTTTCAAAGCCTTTAGCTTCTAGATATTCTTGTAAAAGTGGTCCTAAACTTGGATCATCTTCAACTAAAAGTATTTTTGTTTTAACAGTTTCCATTTTCTTAAATGTTAAATATTTACTTAAAGGTAATCACTTACTGTGCCATTTTAACACTTTTAACATTTATTGTCAAAATGGTAAATGCACATTAAAGGTACTACCTTTCCCTAATTCACTATCAACAGAAATAGTGCCATTATGTTTTAAAACAACTGCTAAAACGTAGGAAAGACCTAAGCCAAAGCCTTTTACGTTATGAACGTTGCCTGTAGGAACCCTGTAAAATTTATCAAATATTTTACGCTGGTTTTCTTTGCTAATGCCTAATCCATTGTCTTTAACTTTTATCATGATTCCTTCGGCGGTATTATGGGTAGAAATTAAAATTTCGGGCACGCCTTTAGAATACTTAATGGCATTATCAATTAAATTAAAAATAATGTTTGTAAGATGCACTCTATCTGCCTGCAATTTAAATTTGGTTGCATTTAGTTGCGTTTGAATTGTACCGTTACGCTGGTCAATAAGTAATTGTGTATTATTAATAGCAGTATTAATAATATCATGCACATCTACCTCACTAAGTTTAAGGATAAATTCACCCTTATCTAAAATAGAGGTTTGTAAAATGCTTTCCACTAAAACACTTAATCGTTTATTTTCGTCACGAATCATTTTAAGGTAACGCTGCTGTTTTTCGGGAGTTTGCGCAATACTATTATCTCCAAGCATTTCGCTTGCTAAAGATATTGTGCTAATTGGTGTTTTAAACTCATGAGTCATGTTACTAATAAAATCATTTTTGATTATAGATAATTTTTTTTGTTTTAGGTTATTAGCCATAATATAATAAAACGAAAAAATAAGAATTACAATTACAATAATTGACGTAAACACAAAGGGCCACATTTCTTTAAAAACATCTTTATTTTGATTTGGAAAACGAACAATCAAATATTCAGGGTCAACAAAACGGTTGCTTGGCGATAAATTAACTTTATAAGCAAAGCCTAAAGAATCTATAGAGGCTTCGGCATTAACTAAATTGGCGTGGTGGGCACTACCCGGAAAGAGCAAGGTTAAATAATAATTATGTTTTGCTCTTATGTTTTGCTTTTTAAGTTCGGATGTTAAAAGAGAATCGAGTAGTACTGTATCTACTTTTTGCTTATAGTCTGTATAATAACTTTTAGTAGAGGTTTCATCAAAAAAACTATAGCCTTTTAATGGATTAAAAAGATCTACATTTGATTGAGATTGTAAACCGGTTGCCTCTTTAAGGTTCTTTAAAAAGCTTGCAGCAGCAGGATCTAATTTTAATGAATCATCAGTAAGATCTTTTGTAGTGAACATACTTTTTTGAAAGCCATTACTATCACTACTAAACTCATTATAAACTCTAAAATTTATTTGGTTTGTTCGTCCATTAATTGTAGGGTTGTTAAAAGTTATACCTTGCGTGCGTGTTTTTATTTTTTTATAGGAGCCTTTTGCGTCAAGTTTTTCTAATCTAAGGGCGGTGTTATTTAATGCATCGGTTACCTTTTGTTCAAACAAATCCTGTCTTACGCCAAAGTCATAATTAATCCAGTATACTTGAATAAAAATAAGTATCAATAAAGCAATAGAGAAGGATATGGAGATAATTAATAAAAGTCGTTTATTCATTGCAAGTCAAAGATAGTTGTTTAAACGCTAAAAAAATCTTTAAAAAACCATAAATTCTAAACCAAACTTTCAACCGGCGTGCATACGCCACTTTCGCAAACGTAACATTTTAATCGGTCTTTAAATACATAAGGTTTGTAAATCGATTTATTTAAAAGCATACGTAAACATTCTTGTACGCCTTCTATAATACTCGGATGTGGATGCATCATATCGGCCAACTCTCTTATGCCTTGGTTAGTGTGAATTAAATACGCAACTGCTTGTATAGCGCTACTTGCATGTTCGCCAACAACGCGCATTCCTAAAATACGCATGCCGTTATCGTTGGTTACTATTATTTTAAAAAAGCCGGTTGTTTTGCGCATGGCAATTGCACGGGCATTGGTGGTATAATCTAATTTTACAACTTTATGGGCAATACCTTTGGCTACACAATCTTGCTCGTTCATACCAACGGCAGCAACCTCGGGGTTTAAGAACATAATAGAACTAATGTTTTGATAGGTTAACGGTTTAATAGTTGGCCCAAACATTCTAACAACCGCATGTCGAGCCTCTCTTTCACCAACATTCACAAGTGCCATTTCTGTTGTTACATCACCGGCAACAAAAATATTACTAATGTTTGTTTGTGTATCATCGTCCCAAATACTGCCTCTTGAGTTTAATTTTATTCCTGCATCTTCTAGTCCAATATTTTCAACATTGGCAACACGTCCTATCGAAATTAATGCCTTATCAACAGTAAGCACTTCTGTTTTGCCATCCTTGTACTCCAATTCATATTCAACTTTATTATTTACAATTTCCATTCTCTTAAGCGATGCGCCTTGGTGTAAGCGGGCGTTGTTTGCTTCTAAATTATGTTTAATAACATCAGCAATATCTTCATCTTCAAATGGTAAAATACGGTCGGCTTTATCAATTAAGCTAACTTTGGTTGTGCCAAAAGCAGAAAAGATGGTTGCAAATTCACAACCAATAACTCCTGCGCCAAGCACAACCATGCTTTTTGGAAAGGCTGTAAAATTTTTAATTCCATCACTAGTAACTATCGTTTGCTCGTCAACCTTTATATTTGCAGGTATTCGCGGGCGACTACCGGTTGCAATTAAAATAAAATCTGCGCTTACTAATTTTGTACTGCCATCTTCTTTTGTGATTTTAACAGTGTGTTTATCTTTTAAATAAGCAGCACCCTTTTCGTAAAAAAATAAGCGTTTGCTTTGTTTTTGTAAAAGTTGTAAGTGAACGGTCATTTGTGTCTTACGCTCAAATACAGCCTCATTTACAATTTTAGATACATCTTCAAATTTTGGTTTATAATCAGGAATTAATTCTCTTATCGAAGCAATTTTTAGTGCTTGTTCCCATAGTGTTTTTGAAGTAAGTACTCCATTATAAACTCCAGCACCGCCAATGCGTTTTTTTTCAATCAGTAAAACTTTTTTACCAAAATCTATAGCGCGCATGGCTCCTGCGTATCCGCTTGGTCCGCCACCAATAACAATAAGGTCGTAATGTTCCATTTAAACTGTGAATTTACTACTTTTAGTAAAATTTTTGATTTTTTTCTTAAAATGACATTGTTAAACCAATTAATAATAAAACTTATTTTAGTCTTGGTGTTTGGTTTTACATTTCTTTGTAAAGGCCAATCCCCTTACCACTATACATTAAACGAAGAAAATGGAATGCCTTCAAGTGAGGTGTATCGTATTATTCAAGATAAATTTGGTTTTATTTGGATTGGTTGTGATGCGGGTTTATTTAGATATGATGGCATTCGATTTAAACAATATAATTATTTAAAAGAAAATGGTAGAAGTATTTCAGAATTAAAAGTAGATGTTCAGGGCCGTGTTTGGTGTCAGAATTTTACCGGACAGATATTTTTTGTAGAAAATGATTCGTTGAAACTTTTTAAAGATTTTTCTAAAGAGTTTAGAACTTTTCCTCAATACGTAATAGATAATTCGTTAAATGTTTGGGTTGCAGCCGAAAAGTGGATTAAAAAATATAATTTAAAAGGCGACTTGCTGCAAACCATTGTTGAAGTAAATGAAAAGAAGGATACTATTTTGTGGCTAGACATTGAAGTGGATAGTAACAATCAGTTATATGCAAGTTCGATAAACTCAGGCATTGCAGTTTTTGAAAACACAAACAACAAACAAAAAATTAAATGGCTGAATTTTGATGTGCCAGGAAAGTCTAATATAGAAAATCTTAACAATGCCATTTATTTAATTACCGAAACAGTACAAAAAAAATCATATGTTATTTCTAAATTAAACAAGCAAAATAAAATAACCTCCTACCAACCTATTAATTCAAATTTTTTTGTTTATAAACTCTTTCTTGATTTTGAAAACAATCTTTGGTTAAACACTTCAAATGGGGTTTTTGCTATGAACGATAATACCATGGAGATAGATACCACTAGATGTCTTTTTAAAGGAGATAAAATTTCAAGTTTTTATCAAGATAGTGAAAGAAATAGTTGGTTTAGTAGTTTGCAAAATGGCATTCATGTAATTCCAAATAATAAACTAATTATTTACAATAAGTTTAATTCGCCATTGCGAGATAATTTGGTTAGTGCTTTAGCAGTAAATAAAAAAAAGCAAATTGTAATTGGAACTTATTCGGGTAATTGTTTTTTGTTAGACACTTCTAAAAACATCTCGCCTTTATCAAAACACATAAAACAAGATGCCCGATCAGTAAAAAAAATTCTTGCCTTTAACGAAGGGTATTTAGTGTCACGCGGCGAGTTTAATTTTGTAAGCAACCAAAGCGAAGTAAACTTGCCACTTAATAATATTCGTGATTTTTCGGTTTTTAATGATACACTTTATTTTACAAGTGCGCATTCTATTGGTTTTTTGCCCGATTTAAAAAACCTAACAAAAAGTTCGAACAAAAATTTTAGTCTGCAACACATTATTCAAAAAGCTGGCAGATCTGTTGCGATTAACACTTTAGAAAATAAGATATATTTTGTTTCAATTGATGGACTCTTAGAATTTGATAGTGGAAACTATAAACAGATATACTATAACAATGCAAGAATTAATGCAGCTAAAGTTATTTTTTCGGGTAATAAAATTTGGATTGCAACACTTGCAGATGGTTTTCTTTCGATAAAGAATAATAAAATTTTTAACGAAACAAAGATTAACTCAGTTTTAATTGGAAAACAGATAAAAACATTTAGAATTTTTGGTGATTTTTTGATAGTGGCTACAGAAAGGTGTTTAAATAAAATTAACCTTAAAACCTTTGAGGTAAATGTTTTTGATTTAACAGACGGCTTGCTTTCTAATGAAATAAATGAAATTGAAGTTTTTGAAAATTATCTCTATTTAGCAACAAATAAGGGTTTGGTTAAACTGCCGCTTAATACGGCGTCAAAAAACAATGTGGCGCCAAATATTAAAATTACTAACATTCAAATAAATGCTATTAATTATTCTAACACAATAAATAGTTTTAATCTTAAATATACATCCAATAAAATCAGCATTAAATTTATTACTTCTTGCTTGCGTGCTCGCGGAAGATTTAATTATAAATACCGTTTACTGGGTTCTGATTCTTTATGGACAAACATTAGTGCTTTTAATAATGAAGTTATTTTTTCTTCGTTGCCGCCTGGCGAATTTACATTTGAAGTAAAGGCAGTTAATGAAGATGGTGTTGAAAGTGAACAGTCGGGTAAGGTTTATTTTTTTATAGATAAACCTTTTTGGCAAGAGTTGTGGTTTTATCTTCTCATAGGATTTTCAGGTGCATTAGCTGTTTTTTTTGTGTCAATTTGGGTAATCAAAAATATTAAAAAGAAGGCGCGAATAAAGAACGAATTGATTTCATCAAAATTAACAGCGATTCGCGCCCAAATGAATCCGCATTTTATGTATAACACTTTAAATTCTATTCAGGATTTAATTTTAAAAAGCGATATAAAAAATACCAATTATTATTTAAGTAAATTCAGCTCTTTAATGCGTAAAATTTTAGAATTTTCCGATAATGAAAAAGTAGTTTTAGAAGAAGAACTTGAAATGCTGAATGATTATTTGGAATTAGAAAAGTTGCGATTTGGTGAAGAGTTTACATATGAATTAATAGTTTCTAATGATATAAAAACGAATGAATTGTTTTTGCCAAGTTTAATTATACAGCCCTTTATTGAAAATGCTATTAAACACGGGTTGCTCCATAAAAAAGGGGCAAAAAAATTACATTTGGATTTTAAAATTTTAAATAAAAAATTAATTATTCTTATCGAAGATAATGGTGTAGGGCGCAAACGTTCAGCAGAAATTAAATCACGGAATACGCTGCAGCACCGATCTTTTGCTACTAGTGCTGTTCAGCGAAGGGTAGAGTTATTAAACAGTAATGGATTAACTATTATTAATTACCAAACAACCGATTTATATTTTAATAGCCAACCTTCGGGCACACAAGTTGAAATAACTATTGTGCTGTAAATCGTTTATGAATTCATAACAACTGTTCGTGAACTTTGGTTAATATTCGTTTTTTTGAACTGCATCTTTGTGAAGAATTAAAAAACAATTTACAAATTAGCTGGTAAACTTGCCAAGGTATACGAAAGTTGACCTGGCAGTAAGGCTTAAATTACAAACAAAATCTATTTATGAAAAAAGCAATTTTTATTATTCTAGCCACGGCATTTAGTGTTAATGTTGAGGCTCAATTTGGAAACCTATTAAAAAAGGATAAAGACAAAGGGAATGGAACTTCCGAATCACATACATTGCCTAAAGGAATTGAAATGTATACTGCCGAGCATAAAGATGATAAAGGCGTTTCGGGTAAATATTTTACTAAATATCCGGTAAAGCTTATTGCAAAAAATATGATGAATATGGATAAGCCGTTTTACATGAGTGAAGTAACAATTGAATTAAGAGAAAATCTTTCAGGCGTGTTTCATTTTGTAAATGATGAACCTAAGAATAAAATTCGTTATGAAAGCACCGACATGAATACAACGTTTGATTTTGGAACAGGGAATATGAATCCGGAAGTTGTAAAAAAATCGATGGAAAAATGTAAATGTGTTAACCTTACGATAAAAAACAGTTTTATGCCAAAAGAATCCAGGTTTGGCTTTAAGGATGGCGCTAGTTTTATTGTTTATTCAAAAGATCCGGATATTATATTTATTGGATCGCCTAGAATTAGTGATTATAAAAGCAGCGGCAAAAAAGGATATTTTATGGAAAACGGAATGGATTTTTTAGGCGGACAATTAAACGTTTTGTCAAAAGATAAAGCCAAACTCGCTCAATGGGATAGTGCTAAAATTGCCGATGCGCTTTTTGAGGAGTGGGATGTATTTGGATCGAAAGTAACAAGTGCATTTGGCGAAGTTGCAGAAATGCCAAAACAGTTTGTTGATGACAATGCTCGTGAGCAGGAATATTTAAACTTAATAAAACCAAATGCTTTAACTGATAAGCCGGTGGCATGGGGAGATAGAATTGATTATGTTTATTTATCTACAGATTGGGCTGTAAAGTATAAAGATGTTGCAAAAAAAATACCAAGCCATAGGTTTTTGAATGTTATCGCCGTTTCATCAAAATGGCCGAATAATGAGTGCCGTTATATCCCTTGCGTTATAAAACAAAATTGGGAAGGAACAGATTTTGGCAAGGCATATTTCAGCGGGTTTGTAGGTGCTCTTGTTCCTATTTCTTGCGAGAAAGCCAAGGCATTCAAACACTAATTTATATTTCTAATAACAAAGGGTAAGTTAATCTTGCCCTTTTTGCTTTTTTTTAGAACATTTGCAATTAACTATGAATTCATTTAATGCTGTAATTATAGATGATGAAGAACGCGCCCGAAGTTCTTTGTTTACCTTATTAAGTGAATATTGTCCAACAATTAAAGTTGTTGCCCAATGTGCTAACGTACCTGAAGGTGTTTTGGCAATAAATAAACTTAGACCAGATCTTGTTTTTTTAGATATTGAAATGCCTGAATATAGCGGATTTGAGTTGTTAAGTTTTTTTAGAGAAGTTGATTTTGAAATTATTTTTGTTACAGCATATAATGAATATGCATTAAAAGCATTTGAGGTTTCTGCAATAGACTACGTTCTTAAACCTGTTGATATTGATAAATTAAAAATAGCCGTAGAAAAAGCAGAAAAAAAACTATCCGGTTTTGATATGCAAGTACGATTAGATGTTCTTAAAGAATCTTTTAAAACAGAGCAGTTCAATAAAATTGCCTTACCGGTTGCAGACGGTTTATTGTTTGTTGACACGAATGAAATTGTATATTTAGAAGCAGATGGAGCCTATACAGAGGTATGGTTAAAGAATGGCTCAAAGATTGTAGTGAGCAAAAAAATTAAATTTTTTGAAGATGTGTTGGATAAACGCGCTAATTTTTTTCGATCTCACCGTTCGTACATCGTAAACATTAATTTTATTAAGAAGTATAATAAATCAGATAACTCACTTACACTTGATAATGGTAAAACCATTATTATCTCTCGCGATCGTAAAGCTGAGTTTGAACAACAACTTAAAGACAATAATTTAACAGTTAGGTAATTTGCTATTGGTAAATTCAAAAGCACCGTTCATGAATTTAAAATAATTTTTTATAAAGATTAATTCAATCTTTATAAAAAATTAAAATCATGAAAATAAAATTACTTAGTGTACTATTATTATTAACTGCCTTTGTATTGCCAGGGCAAGTTACAAACGGCCTTGTGGCTAATTATTCTTTTAATAACGGAAATGCCAACGATGACGCCGGAGTAACAAACGGCACAGTAACGGCTGCTGTTTTAACAGCCGACCGTTTTGGGAACGCTAACAAAGCATATTTATTTAATGGCAGTTCTTACATAGATTGTGGTAATTCTACTGCAATTAGCACCTTAACAACCGCTTATTCTATTTCGGCGTGGTTTAAAAGAAGCACTACTGCACCTAATTATGAAGTAATAGCTGCTAAATGGAATACAACACCGGCAAGTGAGCATTTTTTTCTGGCAACTTCAGGCAGCAATGTTGCATGGGCCTCGGCGGGTCCAGGTAACTCAGGCACTAATGACCCTACAGTTATTAATTTTAATACATGGGTGCATGTGGTTTTTACTTGGTCATCAACAGGCAATCATAAAGTTTATGTAAATAATGTATTAACTACTAACGTATCGCTTAGTAACTATACAATTAATGTAACTACACCAGTAAATTTTATGATCGGGGCTCAGTCTGCCGCAAGTCGTTTTTTTAATGGCAGTATTGATGATGTTAAAATTTATAATAGAGTTTTAACGGCTACCGAAGTTGGCAGCTTATATAATGAGGCAAATCCACTTACTGCCAAAATACATGAAAACGCTTTAAGCGCTGAGCAAATTACCGTTTTCCCTAATCCAACATCAGAAAAAATTTATTTAAATCGTGCGGCGGATGTTAAAATTATGGATTTACAAGGAAAAATAATCAAAAATGTTAAACAAGCAATGGTTATAGATATGGCAGAATTTGAAGCGGGAATGTACATCGTTACTGTGTTAGAAAATGAAAGAGTGCAAACACTAAAAGTAGTCAAGCAATAAAACGTATTAAAAATTGATAATTAGCCCATGATTTTCATGGGCTTTTTTGCTTTATGGTTGTAAATCAGGTAATTATAATGTTTCCGTTTTACAAGAATTTTCCTATTTTTGCAACCCTATAAATTATAGAATTATGAACGAAAGTGTTATTTATTTAGTACCTATTCTAGGTATTGTTGGTTTAATAGTAATGGCAATAAAATCTGCTTGGGTTTCTAAGCAAGATGCCGGTGATAAAAACATGCAGGAATTGGCAGGTTACATTGCTGATGGCGCCATGGCATTCTTAAAAGCAGAATGGAAAGTGTTAAGTATTTTTGTTGTTTTTGCAGCGGCTTTGTTAGCCTATTCAGGAACAATTCATGAAGTAAATGGTAAAGAGATTCATTCAAGTTGGATCATTTCTATTGCTTTTATTATTGGTGCTGTATTTTCTGCAACTGCAGGATATATTGGCATGAAAGTGGCTACTAAAGCTAACGTTCGCACAACTCAAGCAGCTCGTACAAGTTTAAAACAAGCCTTAAAAGTTTCTTTTACTGGTGGAACTGTTATGGGACTTGGTGTTGCAGGTTTAGCGGTTTTAGGTTTAGGTGGTTTATTTATTGCTTTTCTTGCCATGTTTGCAGGTTTAGGCGAAAATACTGTAAAAACAGCTATTGAAGTATTAACTGGTTTCTCTTTAGGAGCCGAATCAATTGCTTTGTTTGCTCGTGTTGGTGGTGGTATTTATACTAAAGCTGCCGACGTTGGAGCTGACTTAGTTGGTAAAGTTGAAGCAGGTATTCCTGAAGATGACGTTCGTAATCCTGCTACTATTGCCGATAACGTTGGTGATAACGTAGGTGACGTTGCCGGAATGGGAGCTGATTTATTCGGTTCTTATGTAGCTACAATTTTAGCAACAATGGTATTAGGTCAAGAAATTGTTGTAACTGATAATTTTGGTGGTATGTCTCCAATTTTATTACCTATGGTAATTTGTGGTTTAGGTATTTTATTTTCTATTGTTGGTACTTGGTTTGTTACTATTAAAGATGAAAAATCTAACGTGCAAAACGCATTAAACATGGGCAATTGGTCGTCAATGTTGTTAACAGTAATTGCTTCTTATTTTGTTGTTAATTGGATGTTGCCCGAAACTTTAAATTTACGTGGTTATGAGTTTTCTAAATTAAATGTATTCTTAGCAATCGTTGTTGGTACAGTTGTAGGTGCTATTATGAGTATTATTACAGAGTATTATACTGCAATGGGTAAAAAACCTGTTCTTTCTATTATTCAACAATCTTCAACCGGTCACGCAACTAATATTATTGGTGGTTTATCTGTTGGTATGAAATCTACAGTTATCCCAATTTTAACTTTAGCTGGTGGTATTATGGCTTCGTATTATTTTGCAGGTTTATATGGTGTGGCAATTGCTGCTGCCGGTATGATGGCAACTACAGCTATGCAATTAGCAATTGATGCATTCGGACCAATTGCCGATAATGCTGGTGGTATTGCCGAAATGAGTCAGTTACCTCCAGAAGTTCGTGAGCGTACAGATAATTTAGATGCTGTTGGTAATACTACTGCTGCAACCGGAAAGGGTTTTGCAATTGCTTCAGCTGCATTAACTTCATTAGCTTTATTTGCTGCCTTTGTTGGTATTGCAGGTATTGATGCGATTGATATTTACAAAGCTCCTGTATTAGCAGGTTTATTTGTTGGTGGTATGATTCCATTTATTTTTTCTGCATTGTGTATTCAAGCGGTTGGTAAAGCTGCGATGGACATGGTACAAGAGGTTCGTCGTCAGTTCCGCGAAATTCCGGGTATAATGGAATATAAAGCAAAACCTGAATACGAAAAATGCGTTGCAATTTCTACTAAAGCATCTATTCGTGAAATGATGATGCCGGGCGCAATTGCTTTAATTACACCAATTATAGTTGGCTTTATATTTGGACCAGAGGTATTAGGTGGTTTATTAGCAGGGGTAACGGTTAGCGGTGTGTTAATGGGTATCTTCCAATCTAACGCCGGTGGTGCTTGGGATAACGCTAAAAAATCTTTCGAAAAAGGTGTTTTAATTAATGGCGAAATGTTTTACAAAAAATCTGAGCCGCATAAAGCTTCTGTTACCGGTGATACTGTTGGTGATCCATTTAAAGACACCTCAGGACCATCAATGAACATTTTAATTAAATTAATGAGTATCGTATCATTAGTAATTGCTCCTTATATTGCTGTAACCGGTGGTGGCGAAGAAGCTTGTTGTGCAAAAGATATGGTTACCGAAGAAGTTTTAAAATGTAACATTAACGGACAAGAATATACTTGCACAAGCAAAGCGCAATGCGATAGTATTATGAATGCAAACGTTAAAGATATTGCTGAATTAAATGGTGCTTATGATGTTGATGGAGCTCATAGTTCTGTTAACTTTAGCATTAAGCACATTATTAGCAATACCAAAGGAACGATTATGATCGACAGCGGTTATGTTAATTTACAAAACGCTAACGGACCAAAAATATTTATTCAATTAAATATGACATCGTTAACTACTCAAAACAGTATGCGTGATGGTCATTTAAAAGATAAAGAAAACTTTTTTAATGTTGCTAAATTTAAAACGGCAACCTTTGAAGCTACTGAGGTTGTGAAAAATGAAGAAATGGGTCCATATGCTTATTTAGCTAAAGGAAAAATGACCATTAAAGGAATTGCTAAAGACGCAGTTATTAAATTTAATTATCAAGGTTCTTCAGTGCAAGAATATGAGGGTAAAAAGTTTAACATTGCTGGATTTGAAGGTGAGGCGATGATTAATAGAAACGATTTTGGTATTGAAGGTGGCGGAGCTGCTGAAGAAGTAAAAATCGAAATTACTCTAGAAGCTGCACAAGAAATTAAATAAAATCAAAACAGTTTTTTTTAAATCCCCAATCAGAAACGATTGGGGATTTTTGTTTTAAATGCGTCATAAATAAGCGCCAAAAAGAAAGGTGAGTAAAGTAGTAAATTTCCCTTTTGTGTCAATATAAATGTCTATCTTCAATGAGATTAAAACAATTAAAAAGTCAAAAAAGCATCATGAAAAAATTATTACTCTCCAAAATCTTATTGATATTTTTAATTTTTGGCAACAAGGCATTTTCGCAAATCGATACTTCTTTTTGGTTTGCAGCACCTTTTGTGAGTCCAGACAACACTCCCAGGCATCCAATAGTGTTGCAAATTTCAGCACTTTCCTCAGCGGCTACGGTTAAAGTTAGACAACCGTCTGCCATTGCACCCAATAAATATGATACTACTTTTGTTGTGCCGGCTAACACAACTTTTAATTATGTTTTTTGGCGTGATGCATTGGCAAATTTAACTAACCTTGGTTTTGACTCTCTTGAAACTCGTCCATCAAATACAATAGTTCCGTATGGACTTTACATTTCATCTTCTTCAAATATTCAGGCGGTATATAATTTAACCAATTTTACAAATCTAGAAAGCTTTTCATTAAAAGGTCAAAATGCTTTGGGTACAAGTTTTATGTGTCCTTTTCAAACTAATCGTTACAACCTTACTTTAACTAATCTTGCAAATACTCCTCCAGGAATTATTCAACCCAAACAACAAATAAATATTGTTGCTAGTAAACCAAATACTATTGTGTGGATTACTCCAAAATGTAATACTATTGGTAATACAGCAAACATTACCTATAGCATAGTATTAAATAACCCTGGTGATGCTTATACAATTGAAAATGCGGTTCAAAGTACAAGTGTTGCAATAAATAATTTATCCGGAACCGAAATTATTTCTAATAAACCTATTGCAGTTACAGTGGCAGATGACTCTGTAAAAAGCACCTCGGGCTGCTATGATTTAATTGGAGACCAACTTGTTCCAATAGATGTAAATGCTTTTGATCATATATTTGTAAAGGGAGGGTTATTTGGTCCTGAACCTGAAGGAGCCTATGTTGTGGCAACACAAAATAATACCCAAATTACAGTTAATGACGGTGTAACAACCACAACCGTTATAAATAAAGGTGATACTTATTTTTATAAGGCTACTCAAGACTTAACGTACATTAATGCAAATAAAAAAATATCTTGTCTGCAATTAACGGGAATAGGTTGTGAGTATAGTTCAGACCTTTTACCATCAATAAATTGTGCAGGCTCAAACTTTGTTTCGTTTTCGAGAACTATGCCACAAACGCTAAACTTGTTTTTAATATGCAAAAACGGATCGCAATCTACATTTACACTTAGCAATGCTGCGGCAACTGTTACTATACCAATTACGGGGCCAAATTTTACGGTAGCTCCGGGTACGGCAACTTTACCCGGTGGTCCTTATTACGGCGCTCGAATAGCCTTAAGTGTTCCGGCATTTCCAGTAGGGTCATATACGATTGGTAATAATACTAGTGAATTTCAAATGAGTCTATTAGAAGGAGGGTCCACCTCTGGAACAATGTATCATTATAACACATCGTTTTCTAACGGTGTAAATTCTGTGGTAACAAATACTTTAATAAACTCAATATGTATGCCAACAAAAACTGTTGCATTAAGCGCAAGTTTTTTTGGCCCGGCAATTACTAATACTTGGACGGTGGCATCAGGTACGGGTACTTTTAGTCCATATGTTGTTACTCCAAATACAATTGCAACTACCTATACTTTGTCTAATGCCGATACTTTATTGCCGAGTATTAAATTTTATTTTACTTCAATTGGATCTTGTAATTCAAAAAGCGATTCGGTTACAATTCAAATATATCAGCAACCGCAAATTACAACTGTTAGTAATTTTTCTATAAACAATACTGTTCCTTCCATCACGTTATCTGGAACTGTAACAAATGCCATTAGTGGAATTTGGTCGGGCGGTAATGGAGGAGCGTTTGCTGGTTCTGGTCCTATCACAACGTATACGCCAATAGCTGCAGATTTTAGCATTGGCTCGGCAACATTTGCTTTAGCTAGCCAGTCTGTTTTGCCTGGATGTTTAAATGCTAGTAAAACAATTTCAGTTACTTTTTTTACGCCACCTGTAATTAACGCAATTGCTAATCCACCACAAATTTGTGCTGGCCAAAATGCAACAATGAATGCAATTGGGGCAATTAGTTATACATGGACACCATCAATACCTGTAAACGGAATTGTTTCGCCATTAGTAAACACAACATACACTGTTGTTGGTGTAGGAGCAAATACAAGTACTAACACTTCTGTAGTAACTTTATCGGTAGACCTTTGCACGGGTATTTTAAACACCAATAAATTTGAAGGTACTTTTAATGTTTATCCTAATCCAAGTAAAAACGTTTTTAATTTTGAAATTAAGG
>Ga0208755_100292_pt1 | contig 16083 bp, 17 predicted proteins | sample LakWasMet57_HOW8_2_FD_183891 | JGI IMG/M metagenome (GOLD analysis project Ga0208755, IMG submission 183891) | Freshwater sediment methanotrophic microbial communities from Lake Washington under simulated oxygen tension - Sediment Metagenome... | ecosystem: Environmental > Aquatic > Freshwater >... | reverse complement strand
GCGAGGACCGCCGCGCTCGAGCCGCTCGCGACCACCGCAGGCGCGGGCATCGCCGCCGTGACCTCTGCGAAGGTGACGGTGATGACGGCGAAGCCGCCCTCGTCGCCGGACTGGCGCACCGAGAACTCACCGTCGACGACGCACAGGGCGACGCCGGTGAAGGGGTGGTTGAGCTGACCGGGGCCAGCCTGGTCGAGCGCGTCGAGGAGGCGTCGCAGGTCGGCCTGGTAGCCGTCACCGTAGACGTAGGCCTCGACCGCGTGAGTACGGCCCGCGCTCCCCATGTCCTCCTTGAACGGCCGACGCTCGCTCCCCGGCACCTCGTGAGTGACGATGGTACGGCCGCCCTTCATGTCGGACGCGTGGACGTAGAACTGCACGCCACGAAACGACGCGGGCCTGAGCTCGTCGATCCAGCTCATGCGTCAGGGACCAGGGAGGCGTAGCCCAGCGAGGTGTCCACCGACTGGGCGCTCGACTCGGTCGAGACCCGCGCACCTCGAGGGAGGTTGCTGAAATCGACCGAAACGCGCGTCTCGGTCTGGCTGGTGCTCGGAGCAGCTGCGGCGGCCGCCTGGGGCGTGAGCTGCTGGGTGACGGCGTCGCCGACGCTGAGCGCGGCCTTGAAGCCGCCCCCCATGATGGGGCCGAGCAGCGACGCCATCTTCTCGAGCACAGGCCGGACCTTGGGCCACGCATCGAGGATCGCCCAGCGGATGCTGTTCCCCCAGTCCCGGAAGATGAACGCGAGCTCGTCCCAGTTGTCGTAGATGGTCTTTCCGAGGAAGGCCAAGGCTCCGCCGGCGGCGATGAACGGCAAGAGCGGGAAGGCGGCGGCCACCGCAGCCGACGTGAATCCGCTGAGCGCGGTGATGATCGCGGGGATCGCTGTCGATGCGACGCCGACGATGGCCGAGCCGGCAGCCCACAGGCCTGAGATCAGCGTCGGAAGAATCGTCACGCCCAGGCGGATGATGCTGACCCCGAGTTGGCCGAGGGCGATGGTGGTGCCGGGCGAGAGCACTGCGACACCCGCGATGGCGGTGCCGACCGGGCCGAGCTTGTCGGCGAGCCGCGCGGCCGCGCCGGCAATATCCTTGATGCCCTCCGCCAGGCGCTCGATGCCGCCCGAGTCCACCCATTGCTGGAACGCGGCCGCTGCCTTCTCGGCCCAGGCCGCGATGCCCTCGCGGTTCTTCGAAACGAAATCGGCCACCGCGGTAGCGAGCGTCGTGAGCGCCGGGATCAGGGGCGTGATGGCGGCGTCGCGCAGGCCGGTGAAGGCGAGTGAGGTCTGGCCGATGGCGCGCTGGTACGCTGCGGAGTTCTTCGCGAGCTCGTTCTGGTCGCCTGCGAGCCGCATGAACGTGTCGCGGTACTCCTGGGCCGACACGTTGCCCTTGTGCATGAACTCGCCCATCGCCAGCGCCTCGTCACCCCAGAGCTTGGCGGCGAGGATGTTGCGGCGCTGGGGGTCTTCGATCTTCGCGAAGGCCTCGCCCAGGAGCGTCATCGCCTCCTCGGTCGTCTTCGCGCCCTTGAACTGCTTGGCGAACGCGGGCGACACCTCATTGAGGAAGGCGAGCAGGGGCCCGCCCTTGCCCACGGTCATCTCGCCCATCTGCTTCGACATCTTCTGCATCGACTTCGCGAAGACCTCGGCGGGAACGCCCGCCTGCTCCGCGGCGAACTGCGTCGACGCGAAGTAGTTCGCGCTCACGCCGGCGAGCTTCGACATCTTGTCGAGCGCCGCGCCGGACTCAGTGGCTCCCGAAACGAGCTTCCAGCCGATCGCCCCCGCGGCGGTGCCGACCCCGAGCAGCTTGAGGCCGAGGCCGGGCAGGGCGGCGCCCAGCTTCTTGAACTTGTCCTGGACGCGAGAGAGCCCCCCCTCGATCGCCTTCGTGCCGAGGGCGCGACCGAAACGCCGCGCCGCCTGGCCGAAGGCCGAGTCACCGATGGCCTTGGTGAGACCCGAGAAGGGATTCAGCTTGGCGACGGTCCCCTTGAGCACCGTCATGCGCTTGGCCATGGAAGCCAGCGCCGGCGCCGTCTTGTCGAGCGCCTTCACGATGATCTCGACCGGGACCTTAGCCATCCTCCATGCCTCCCTTCTTGCGCAGCTCCACGAGCTCGGCAGCCCGCTTCTCCCACCACGACAACTCGCGGAACGTCATCGCCAGCACTTCGGCCGCCGAGAAGGAGAAGGCGGCGGCTACGACGCCGACGTGTCGCTCCCAGCCTGCGGGCCGCCTTGAATAAAACCGAGGACCACCTCCGCGAGCTCCTTCACGTCCCCGGGGTGCATCAGGTCGACGATGGCCATGTCGCCGGGAACCTTGCCCAGCCGCACACCCACCTTCGCGAGCTCGGTGATGTCGGCGTTCATCATCGCCAGCTCACCCTCCTGCGAGACGAGCATGTCGAGGTCGCGGAGCGCGCCTCCGGTGGGCTCCATGGTGATGGACTCCACCGGCTCGAGCGTCTTGCCGAACTGCACCGGGCGGCGCAGGCGCACCGTCACGGTGCCCGCCTTCTCGTCGGCCGTCACCGCGTCGTCGAGGGACACCATCAGCAGGTCCCGAACGAGAGTGAAGAGCGTGAACGCGTCGCTGGGGTGCAGCTCGTTGCAGACGAGCTTCACCCGATCGCCCGGGACGCCGGCCATGCGGAGGCCGGCGCACGCCAGCGAGCCGACGGAGTGCCGCTGGTACATCTTCTCGAGGTTCTCGCTCTTGAAGCCGAGGCTGAGCAGCACCCCGCGGAGCGCGCGGCCCTCGGGCTTGAGCTCGAGCTCCGTCACCGGCTCGCCGCCCTTCTTGAGGGTGACGGGGCGGCGGAGCTTCATCGTGACGAGGTCGCTCACGACGCCCGGACCTCTTCGCAGGACTGGCCCGTGAAGTGCGCGGTGAGGGTGCCCTCGGCGGCATTCGTCGCGAGGTCGCCCGTGACGTGGGCCTCCTTGAGCACCACCGACTTGCCGTTGACCAGGCGCGCGATCACCAGCGCGTCCGCCAGCGCGGCGAGCTTCTCGGTGTCGAGCTGCCCCGAGTCGGACAGCTCCACCTCGATGTACGGCTCGCGCCACGTGACGGTGTGCACGACGCGGCCGCCCTGGAGCACCTTCGGCTCCTTGCGGCGCCCGGTCTGCGGCCCACCGATCTGGTACGTGCAGGAACCGACCACGTCGTAGACGGTGCCGTTGACCTGCAGCGACTCGAGCCCAACGCTGTCATTCGCCATGGTTCACCTCAGAGCCGGAAGCCGAGCTTCACGGCGGTTTGCAGCAGCTGGTTGATGAGGTCGGGGGGCACGTACAGGTCCACCCGGTTGACCCCGTTCCGCTCGGAGATCAGCTCGCGCTTGAACTGCTCGCGGGTCGACGGGTCGAACACGACGGGCGAGCTCGAGGCCATGCGGTCGAACCAGGCCAGCGCCTCGCCGGCGATGGTGGTGGGCGTCACCACAGGCTCACCCGGCGGGTACGCCACGCCGTCGTTGCCCAGCTTGTGCCGCGGGTACTTCTGCGGAATCACCGTGAGCAGGTCGTTGATGGCGTACATCAGCGAGAGCCGGGTGTTGAGGTCGAGGTACGAGGCGTCATCACCGCCGCTTGCGTTCTTCCGGTACATCGTGATCGCCCGCTCGATCTGGACGAGGTCCGACGAGCCCACGAGGCGGGTGGCCACGCCGCTGTAGAGGAGGAGGTCGCGCTCGTCCGGGGTGAACCGCACGGTGGGCTTGCCGGGCTTCACCCAGGGCACCTGCAGCGTCTGGAACGGCCGCGCCGGGTCGAGCTCGCCGTGGAAGGCGATGACGCCGGCGGTGGCGGCCGCGTCTTCCCAGGGCGGCGTCGGCGAGCCGTCCGACGGGAATGCCGTCGTCGTCGGCGCGTTGAGCGCCGAGGTCTCGCCCCACGTGGAGACCGTCGCGAAGCTGCCCGGCTTGACCGTGATGGCCTGCCCCGCCTTCTGGACGGTCGGCCCCCAGCGGCGGAGGAGTTCCGCGTTGATGACCTGCATCGTCAGCGAGTCGTTGTACGGGTGCGCAACGATGTGGAACCGCTGCTCCTCGATGTTGGCGAAGAGCGTGGCGAGGGACGGGGCCGTGGTGCCGCCCGTGAAGGCGGTGGGCGTCGCGCCGACGCCGGCGGGCAGCGCCTCCCCGTCGAAGTAGTTCAGACGGAGGTCGAGGTCGTTGCCCGTGAGGCCTTTGTGGCGGAACGTGAGCGTGACGACGCCGAGCGCCGCCGCGGCGGTGACGATCAGGCCCGCGGCGTTGATGGCCGCCGCGACGGCTGCGGCGATCGTGGTGGCGGTGTCGGCCGCCGCGACGGCAACGCGCACGACTCGGCCGCCGATGTAGACGCTCACGACGCCGGCGGCGGTCGCCGGGCCGGTGAACGTGAGAGTCGCGGTCGCCTGGGCGCCGGCGGCGTCGTCTTCGACGAGGCCGACCCACAGGGGCGTGGTCTTGTTGATGCTGAACCAGGCCTGGGCGGCGTGGTGCGCCATCGAGTTCGTGCCGGCGAGAGCTGCGACCTGCTCCGCGTTCGTCACGCGGTAGACCGCGTTGGCCGCCGCGGGCCCGGCCGCCAACTTCTGGGCGATGATCAGCGCGCTGTACTTCAGCAGCGCGGCGCCCTGGCCCTGGGCCTGCGAGTTGTCGAGCTCGATGGAGACGAACGGGATGCGGCGGTTCGGGATCTGATCGAAGTTCATTCGGCGGTGTCCTTCTGCGTCGCGGTCTGATCGAGCAGCTCGGGGGTGGTGGTGGTCTGCGGCTTCACGAGCTCGACCGAGCCCTCAGCGATGCGCCGCAACCAGAAGCCCGACTCCTGGACGTTGCGGCCCTGCTCGGGGAGGAGCTGCTTGCTGACGGGGTCGCGCACGAGCACGCCCGGCTTCGGCTTCACGAACATGGTCAGGGGTCCTCCTGGTTGATGCCGGTGACGAGGTTCGTGTGCTCCTGCGTCCCGATCTGCGCCGTGAGCTGGAGCTCGTCGAACTGGTCGGTGGGCGCCGGCGAGCGGATGCCGGTGCGGTAGGTGATCACGTATTCGAGGTGAACGACGCCCAGCGGCATGTTGCCGCTCATGGTCGTGCCCGCCTCCGTGCTCGAGAGCATGCAGTCGCGAATGAGCACGCTCGACAGCGCCGAGAGGGTGGCGGGGTCGTCCATCACTTGCTCGGCCTTCAGCGCCTCGCCGTCGAACTCGTCGTCGAGCGCCTCTTCGTCGAGCTGTCCGGTGAAGTAGTCGACGTTGATCATCAGGTCGCGCTCGAGGCGCCGGGGCGCCGAGCGGTTGCTGCCCTCCTTGATGGTCTCCTCGGTGAAGTAGACGTTCACCGCGGGCAGCTCGGTAGCGCGGAAGGGCTTGCTGCGGCGCTTGAACACGCGGTCGCCCGCGAGCGTCTTGCCCTTGAGCGCGGCGACGACGGCGTCTCGGATGAGGCGGCGCTCGTGCATCAGCTCGCCACGTGCAGCAGAAGCAGCACGCCCCCCAGGCCATCCGGCTTCGCTTCGAAGATCGAGTAGGTGACGGCCGCGCGCCGCACCTTCGCGGTGGCGTCAGGCTCCCAGCCCATCGGCAGGTCCTCCGCGCGGACGAAGACCGCCGGTGCCGAGCTCGACACGCCCGGTCCCCGCGGCTCCGCCAGTACGTAGGCGGCGTCGAAGACGCAGGGCAGGGCGACTTCGGGACCGCTCGAGGGCACATAGACGCACGAGTCGCCGAGGCGCTCGTGCACCTTCGCATCTACGCTCTGGAGCAGGTCCGCGAAGCGCATCGTACTTACGCCGCGGCGGTGGCGATGCCGTCGAGGGCGACGCGCACCGTGGCGTCACCACCGGCGGCGGCCTTGACGGCGGAGCCCACGGGCACCTTGCCGCCGGCGGGCGCGAGGGTGGCGAGGGTGGCGGTGTCGAAGGACACCTTCGCACCCTCCGTGAACGCGACCGCGTTGGTCTTGGCGAGGTCGAAGACGCCCTTGCGCGCGCCGCGGAAGGTCTCGCCCGCGGACTTGGTGTCCTGGGCGACGACGAAGATCGAGCCGATGAGGTACCCCTTGCCCGCGACCACGCCGCCGACCGGCGCGGTGAGCTCGAGCACGTCACCCGGCTGAACGAAGTTGGAAGCCATGCGGAAACTCCTTGTGAGGCGTGAACAGCGAGAACTGCGAAAGGGGTGAGAAGCGTTGACGCCGAGCAGCTCACGCTCGGTCATCGCGTTGGGCATTGGCGTGGCTGCCGCCCTGGCTCGTAGGTCGGTTACTGGCCGGCGTTCGTGACCGCGCCCTTGGGGTCGAACGCCTGCGCGCGGAAGTCGAAGCTCACGCGCATCTCGGAGCCGTCGACGCGCCAGCCGTCGCGGGTCTCGATGACCGGCGACTGGCCCTGGTCCTCGAGGAACGCCACGACGAACGCGGGGATGACCTGCGGGTTGGCGAAGAGGTAGCGACGCGTGTTGCTGGTGAGCTGGTGCGTGCCGACGATGTCCTGGAACATGCCCTGGACCGGGTTGGCCACCTGGCTCTTGCCGGCGCCGCCGTCCGGGTTCGTCGCGTTCTTGTTGATGATCGTCGCCTGGGCGAGCTGGCCGCGGTGCACGAGCAGGATCTGCGGCTGCAGGTCGAGGATCTCGTTGTTGCCGATGTCCTTCTGGGCCGCCATCACCACCGCGTCCGCGTCGAGCGCGGCGGCCGAGAGGCCCGCGCCGGTCGCGTTCACGTTCGCGCGGCTCGAGTGGAAGAACGGGTTCGTGTCGCTCATCGTCGGGCCGAGGCCGTTGTTCGCGTTGAGCAGCGAGTAGACCTCCTTCTCGACCGAGAGGCGGGCCGCGCGGCCGAGCATGCTCGCGAGCCCGGTGAGCGCGTTCATGTCGTCGTTGATGATCGCCTCGCGGGTGATCGCGATGATGTTGCCCTTCGACTCCGTGCTGATGGAGATCTTCTGGCCGTCGGGGATGCTCTTGTTGATGAACTCCCCGTGCTCGTTCTTCTTGTCGAGCGTGGAGAGCGAGCCCGTCCGGTACTGCGGCGAGGCCTTGAAGTCCGGCACCATCATGACCTTGCAGAACCGGCTCCAGGTGTCGGTCTGCGTCTCGTACGCCGCGAGCAGCACCTTGTTCATGGTGTTCTCGAGCAGCACGGGGAAGTCCGAGCTGCCCTGGTAACCGGCGCCGCGGGTGGTGAAGGCGAGGCCCACGAGCTCCTTGCGCGAGAGGCCGGAGGTCTTGATGCCGCGGCGCTCGAGGCTGCGGCGCGCGATGTCGACGAGGGTCAGACCGCGGAACTCGTTCGACTCGATCTCGATCTTCTCGAAGCCCTTCACCTTGGCGTCGCGCGCGCGCACCACGAGGGTGCCACCCTCGGCGCGGACGAGCAGTGCGGTGGTGACGCCGCGCGCGAACTTCTCGTCATCGGTCTCACCCCCGGTGATGCCGCTGTGCTTGTTGCTGATCGCGGTCGCCTGATCGAGGCGCACGAACTCATCGATGACCGCCGCGCGCGCCTGGTCGACGGTCGCGCCCTTCTTGATCAGCTCGTCGGCGATGCCGGCGTTGAACCCGTCGCGCGCCGCCGAGCGCTTCACGAGCTCGGTGATGTCGGCCTTGCGCTTCTCTTCGGCCAGCTCGAGCTCGCGCGCCTTGATCGCCGCCTCACGCTTCGCCAGCTCCTCTGCCTGCGCCTTCACCTGCTCCGGGGTCAACATGTTCGGCTCCTTGTCCTGCGAAATGCTGCGAGTGAGTTTCGGCCAGAAGGCCGTGAGGTCGGCGTCGCCCAGCCCACGGACCGCGCCCGCCGGGTCTTCGCCCATCGAGACCATGCTGATCTCGAACGGCTCCCAGTCGGTGACGAGCAGCGTCGGGGTCGCCGACGCATCGCTCTCCACGAGCTGCTGGACGGCGCCGGGCCGGTAGCCGACCGACACGTTGGCGATGATGCCGTCCTTCACCTTGCGGAAGACCTGATCGGCGAAGGGGTCATCCTCCGCCTTTGCGAAGCGCACCGTGCACACGCCCACGCTGTTCTCGATCTTCGCGGACTCGACCACGCCGATGACGTTCTCGAGGTCGCCTTCGTGATCGGCGAGCAGCGGCGCACGGCCGCTCATGAGTCGGTCCATCTTCACGTGGCCCGGCTCGAGCGAGAGCTTCTCGAAGAACTTCTCGCCCCACCGGTTCGAGCGGAGCACCGAGGCCCCGGCGGTCCAGGTGAGATCGACCGTGCGGCGCGCCTCGTCAAGAGTGGCCGGCACGATGGCCGCGCGAAGCGTCAGTCCCTGGCTCGTCCTCTTCGACATGCGCGGACGGTGCCGGAGAGCTTTCACACGGTGCAACTCAGGGCGCGTGGCACCGTGTGAACGGCGCGTGAGAAGACTCCAGCATGGCTGGTGAGACGACGTGGAACGCTGAGGATCTGGCGACGCTCGAGCGCGCCATCGCGTCGGGGGTGCTGACGGTGAGCTACTCCGGCCCGCCGGCTCGCACCGTGACGTACCAGTCGATCGACTCGATGCTGAAGGCCCGCGCCTTCATCCGGGCCGAGCTCGGCGCCGGCCAGCGCCCGGCCGTGCGGTACGCCTCTCTGCGGAAGGGCTTCTGATGCGCCAGCGCACGCTGACTCTCGGGGAGCGCCTCGCTCTGCTGTTCGCGCCGAAGCGCACGTTGCGCGCCCTCGCGCGGCGGAACTACGACGCCGCCAGCCAGGGCCGCCGCACTGACGGGTGGCGCCGCTCGCGTGGCGACGCCAACGTGATGATCCGCAAGGCGGGCGAGGCGCTCAGAGTGCACGCGCGTGACCTGCAGCGGAACAACGCCTGGGCGCGCCGGGCGGCCGACGTCATCGTTCACAACGTGGTGGGCTGGGGGTCGCAGCCGCGACCGGCTCACAGCTCGCTCGCCGAGGCAGCCTCCGAGCTCTGGGCCGCCTGGGCCGATGCCGACTGCGACGCCGACCAGTCGCTGAACTTCGCAGGGCTCACGCAGGCGCTCGTCCGCGCGGTCGTGGTGGACGGCGAGGTGCTGGTGCGCCGGCGCTGGCGCCGCATGTCCGATGGCCTCACGGTGCCGCTTCAGCTGCAGCTCCTCGAGATCGATCACCTCGATACCAGCAAGGACGGGGTCGGGAAGAACGGCCCCATCATTCAGGGCGTCGAGTTCGACGGCATCGGCCAGCGGGTCGCGTACTGGCTCTTCGACACGCACCCGGGCTCCGACCGCGCCACCGCGGTGAGCAAGCGCGTGCGGGCGGAGGAGGTGCTCCATGTCGGCCGCGGAGAGCGCCCCGGCCAGGTGCGCTTCGTCTCGTGGTTCGCTCCGGTCATCGCCACGCTGAAGGACCTCGACTCGTTCGAGGATGGCGAGCTCCAGCGCCAGGCCGTCGCTGCCAGCTTCGCCGCGTTCGTCACCGACCCGCAGGGCTCGGTCGACCCCATCACCGGTGCGGCGAATGAGATCACCTACGCGAACGGTGACGTGGCCGAGAACATCGAGCCCGGCGCGATCCTCAACCTGCCGGTTGGCAAGGAGGTGCAGTTCCCCTCGCCGCCCGGCGCGGTGCCCGGCGAGTTCGCCACGCGGAACCTGCGTCGCGTGGCCGCGGGCCTCGGGCTGACGTACGAGGACCTGGTCGGTGACTACAGCCAGGTGAACTTCAGCTCGGCACGCATGGGGCGCATCGTGCACGCTGCGAACGTTCGCGCCTGGCAGAACGCCATGCTCGAGCCGCTCTTCTTCCGGCCGGCGTGGGCGTGGTTCGTCGAGGCCGCGATGTGGGCCGGAATGCTCGCCGAGCCGATGGGCGCCGAGTGGACGCACCCGCCACTGCAGATGATCGACCCCGAGCGGGAAGTCGCCGCCGCCACCAAGTCGGTCCGCGCCGGCATCTCGAGCCCCGACGACATGGTGCGCGAGCAGGGCGGGAACCCGGACCGTCACTGGCGCGCCTACTCCGAGGCCTTCAAGCGACTCGACGAGCTGGGCGTCATCATCGACGGCGACGCCCGCAAGATGTCAGGCGCCGGCCAGGCGCAGCCCATGCCGGGCGTGCCGGCGGACCTGCCCCCGAACGATGGATCCGGCCCCGCCCCCAAGTGACGAAGGCCTCGCGCGCATCGAGGACATCGTGGCTCGAGCGCATCGAGCCTGGAAGCCACCGCCGCGGCTGACGCTCTCGCAGTGGGCTGACCAGCACTACTACCTGTCGGCCATCAGCTCGGCCCACGTGGGGCGCTGGAAGACGATCGGGTACCAGCGCGGCATCATGGACGCGATCACCGACCCGGCCGTGGCCGAGGTCTACGTGATGAAATCGGCGCGCGTTGGCTGGACGAAGATCCTGAACTCCTACGTCGGGTTCTCGATCCACCAGGACCCGGCCTCCGTGTTGATCGTGCAGCCGACGATCAGCGACGCGAAGGACTATTCGAAGGAAGAGCTGGATCCGATGTTTGAGGACTGCCCGGCCCTCGAGCCCATCGCGTTTCAGAAGGAGGTCGAGGAGGACAAGAAGAAGTCGAACACCATGGTGCACATGCGCTTCGCCGGCGGCGCGATCGTCTCGCTCGTCGGCGCGGTCAGCGCGCGCGGTCTTCGCCGCATCAGCCGCAAGCGGATCCTCATGGACGAGGTCGACGCCTTCGAGGTGTCGGTGGGTAAAGACGGTGACCCGGTGAAGCTGGCGATCAAGCGCGGCGCCGCCTTCCACGACCGCAAGGCGCTCGCCGGGAGCACGCCCCTGGTGAAGGGCTCAAGCCGGATCGAGGCGCTCTTCGAGTCGGGCGATCAGCGGCGCTGCTACCTCCCGTGCCCGCAGTGCGGCCACTTGGACTTCCTCGTGTGGACCCGGCGCGAGTCGGGCGGGCACTGGATGTTCTTCGACCCCGAGAACCCGCGCGAGACGGCCCACTTCGTCTGCAGCGCGAACGGTTGCGTGATCGAGCACCAGCACAAGCGGCAGATGATCGAGCGCTGCGAATGGCGCGCGAGCAGGCCGTTCAAGGGCAGGGCGTCGTTTCACATCTGGGCCGCCTACTCGCTCAACGCTCAGGACACCTGGGGCCAGCTGGCAGAGGAGTTCGTCGAGGCGAGCCGGAAGCCGGAGGAACTCCGCGTCTTCACGAACACCGTGCTCGGCGAGACCTGGGAAGAGCGTGGCGACGCGCCCGAGTACGAGCTGCTCTTCGCGCGCCGCGAGAGGTACTCGATCGGCACCGCGCCCGCCGGCGTGCAGTTCATCACCGTCGGCGTCGACGTGCAGCGCGACCGCTGGTACTTCGAGGTGGTTGGCTGGGGTCACGAGAAGGAGTCGTGGAGCTTGGACTCGGGCTTCATCCTCGGCGACCCGAACAACGAGGCTGAGTGGTCGAAGATGAACGCGCTCCTCGACCGCACGTTCCAACGTCCCGACGGCGCCGAGCTCCCGGTGATGATGCTCGCCGTCGACTCCGGCTACGCGACCCAGCGCGTCTACTCGTGGGTGCGCACGAAGCCGCAGAACCGCGTGGTGGCGGTGAAGGGCGGCGACGGAAAGCGAAGCGCGATCGTCGGGAAGCCCACGAAGATCGAGGTGAGCATCAACGGCAAGTCGATCAACGCCGGGGCGCGCCTCTGGCTGGTCGGCGTCAGCCTGGCGAAGAGCGAGTTCTACGGGTGGCTTCGACTCAAGGCCGCGCCCGAGGCTCCGCCTCCGCCGGGCTACTGCCACTTCCCGGAGTACGAAGAGGAGTACTTCAAGCAGATCACCGCCGAGCACCTGGTAACCAAGAAGGTGAAGGGCTACCAGGTCCACGAGTGGCATCTGCTGCCCGGGCGCGAGAACCACTTGCTCGACTGCCGCGTCTACGCGCGTGCCGCGGCGTCGATCCTCGGCCTCGACCGCATGCGGCCGAAGGCGCAGGCGCTGCCCGCAGCGGATGCCCCCACGCCGGTGCCAAGCTCGCCGGCGGCCGTGCTCGAGCAGACCACCCCTCGAACCCCGACCGTCAGCTCGGCGAGTCCGCCGCGGCCTCGGGGCCCGGGGTTCTGGGACCGGCGGCGGCGGCGGTAGCGCCCTTCGCGGCCAGCGCCTCGAGGGCCTCCCTCACGCGCGCGTCGATGCGTGACACGTCGTCGATGGTGAGGTGCGGCAGGTCCTGCTTGAGCTGCGTGGGCAGGGCCAGGAGCGAGCTCCGCGCGCTGTTGAAGGCCTCCGACAGGGCGCGTTCGACGTCGGCCGCCTTCACGAGCTCGCCGCGCCGCTTGCGCACCTCCATCTCCTCCTTGTCGGCTTGGGCGCGCTTCCACCTGGTGGTCGCGGCGATGAGGTCCTCGGCGCCCTCCTCCTCACCACGGTCGCGCACCTTCGTCTGATCAGTGTTTGCCTCCCACTCTCTGTCAGCCAGGTCGACGTCGACGATCACCGGGCGGTCGTTCGGGCCGCGCTCAACGCTGTCGCGGAGGCGCCCGCTCTGAATCGCGCGCGAAACCGTGGGCTGCGAGACGCCGCGGTGGTCGGCGTACTCCGTCACGGTCATCGAGCTCTTTCGCTTGCGCGACTTGGCATTCATTCATGCGCCAAAATTCAGGACCCTAGGCAGATCGAGACCGCGAGTTCGCACCCCGCAGGCTCAAGGGGCACGGGAAGGACCCAATGAGGGGGGAGGGGTAAGCCTCCGCGCGCGCTGGGCGTGCTTGTGGACCGTGTTGAGGTGGATTCCGAGGCGCTCCGCGATCGCCGCGAGCGTCAGCCCCTGACTCCGCAGGCGGAGGATGGCCTTCACGACCGCGCGAGTCAGGCCCTGTCTCTTCTTCCGCCTGGGCCTCTTCGACTGGCGCGGCGGGTTCGGGTTCGCAGCCCGGTACCAGGAGCGGTGGTGCACCCCAAGCCGATCGCACATCACGAGGATGGTCATGCCTGAGGCGAGCATGCGCCTTCCCTCGGCGAGCAGCTCGGGCGTCACCGCGCGCGGGCGCCCGGCCATGCGCTTATTGTGCGCTATTTCCCGTGTGATCCCCGCCGTCACCGACGCGCTCCCTTGCTCTTCGCCGAGGCCTTCGTCGCCTTCTTCTTCGCCGGCGCCGGGGTCTTCACCCAGTCGCAGGTCTCGCCATTCGCCCACTGCACGGTGAAGGTGCTGTGGCCCTGCGCCTTCGCCCACGCCACCGCTGCGTTGCGGTCGCGCTGCTTCGGGCCCATGGCGAACCCGTCCGGGTGGAAGACCTGGAAGGGCCCGGTCCTGCCCGCGGGCTTCTTCGCCGCCCCATCGGCGGTGAGCTCTGAGCCCGAGGTGACCCAGCCCTTCCTCGGCTGCCGCGCGAACAGCTCGAGGCGCGCGCCGGCACCTGCCGGGCTGACCTTCTCGAAGATGGCGAAGGCCTGCTCGGGCTTCTCGCTGTGCCCCCGACGGGGGGCGTCGAAGACGTTCGGGGTGCTCTCGCCGTTGAGCACCGGCGAGCCCTTGATGGCGAGGATCACGTGCTCCGTCTGGTTGCGCAGGTAGCGACCAGCGCCGAGCCGGTCCTTCCGCCACGTCAAGAGGGCCTTCGCGCTGAAGCCCCACTCGCGCACGACGCGCGCCGCGCTGCCGTCGAGGAGGAAGGCGTTGGTGGTCCAGAGCCAGAGGACGCAGTTCGGCGTCGCGAGGTTCTCGCCGACCTTCATGGCGCAGATCTCGTCGACCGACATCGTCGGGTACTCGAGCCCTCCTCGCGCGAGGTCGCTCCCGTCGAGGGTGTCGTCGTAGCGCCACGGCGGGTCGGCGACGATCACCGCGTAGCGCCCCTTCGGCGGCTGGTAGGCGAGCACCTCCTTGAGGCGCTCCTCCTTCACCACGACCTTCTCGGCCTGCTTGAGCGTGAGCTCGCCCTTCCGGACGCGCTCGAGCACCTCGGGCTTGGCCTGCTGCACCCGGCGAGCTCGCTCGACACTGCGCGCGCTCACCCCCGCGGCCTGAGCTGCCTGTGCGGCCGACGTCGGTGCCCGCTTACCGTCACGGGGCGGTAAGCGCTCCGCAGGCTCCCCGCTCGGGACAACGTCGCGACCCCACCGGAGCCACGCACGATCGAAGGCTTCGTGACGGACCTCGGGGTCCCACGATTCCATCTGCATCACGAGGTCGCGGAAGCCGCGGGAGACGGCCAGCTTCTGCAGCTCCGACGTGTGCTTCGCCCATGGCTTCGTATTGCGGCGATCACCGCCAGCGGCGCGCTGCCTCTTCTTGGCCTCCTTGGCGAACATCGCCTGGGCCTCGAGCGCGATCAGCGCGCGCTGATCGACGGTGAGGTGCCGGCGGTGGAGGTTCTCGCTCAGCACCCACTGCGTCGCCGACACGTGCTCACCGGTCCGCGCATCGACGGAGCTCCACTGCATGACGGTGGGCGCGATCCCAGCCCGCTTGCAGGCCTCTGCGCGGTTGCGGCCATCGAGGATCTTCCCCTCATGGATCACGATCGGCCGCCGCTGGCCGTAGACCTTGATGTTCGCGGCGAGGTCGTTGAGCTCGGCGTCGCCCATCATCGGGAAGAGCGCGGCGGCAGGGTGGGGCTGAAGGGGCAGCGTGTCGGTCATGGATCACTTCCGAGGGGTGACGAGGTTGGGAACGGCGAGGCGCTTCTGGCGGGCCGGCGCTGGCGCGGGCGAGGTGTCGAAAGCCGACTCGAGCTGGACGAAGACCTCGAAGCGAAGCGCGTACTCGCGCACCGCCCCGCGCTCGTCGTCGGCGACGTACTCGACCCGGGGCGATCGGTCGTCGATGCCACAGGCGAGCGCCAAGCCGTCGCGCACGCGCTTGAGGGCGGCCTCGAGGTTGTCCCCGTCGAGGCGGTTGGGTGCCACGCGGGCGATGCGCACGACGAGCGGGTGCTTCGCGGCGAGCTGGGCGAGATGCATGAATCGGCCAGCGGTTTGACCGAGCGAGCGAAGCCCTCGCTGCTTGCCGCGACGCAGCCGACGCCCATTCAGCGTCGTACCCTGCGACCCGTTGCTGGTGCCCTTGATGCGGACGCCATCGAAGGTGAGCGCGTGCAACGGCGCGTTGGCCGCAGCGATGGCGCCGATGGCGCGCGCTCGCCGGCCGAGGAAGGGCGAGAGCTTCACGCGTCACCGCCGAGGCTCGACCGCACGTAGCGGCGCCACTGCTTGATGAAGCCCGCCCACGGCAGGGCGCGCTGGAGCCAGTACTCGTCCTTCGCGTAGCCGCGGGTCGCGACCTCGAGCGCAACACGGGCACCCTCGGGCGTGTCCGAGAGCGCCTCGGCGACGGCAGCGAAGAACTCGTCGAGGTCGTCGCGCGAGGGCGGCTCCTCACGAGCCCAGCCGAGGCCTTGTCGCGTCGCCTGGAAGCGCTCGAAGAACACCAGCGACGGCGACGGCGGCGCCGCAGGCCCGTCGTCTTCGTAAGAAGACGACGTAAGACCGCTGACCGCTGACCGCTGACCGCTAGGCTTCGGTTCAGCTTCGGTCGCCGGTTCCGAACCGCTTTGGTCGTCGGTTCGGTTCCGCTTCGGTTCTCGGCTCGGTTCCGGTACCCCTTCGTCCGAAGCGCCCTCGGACCGTGCCTTGAAGCCCTTTCCGCCCTTGGGCTGGGCCGAGCCGGTGGCAGCTTTGCGGGCTTCCGCGCTCGCCCGTCCCCCCGCAGCGGCAACCTCGCGCGCTCTGAGGCGCTTCACGATGGGTTTGAAGTCGCGCGACATCCCGCGCACCCGATAGAGGTCGGCCGCTCTCACCTCGAGGAAGCCGAGCATGACGAGCTTGAGGGGCTCCACCCGCTTGCCGCTGGCGAGCTCGAAGCGCAGCGCCACATCGTCGGCGGGCAGCAGCACGGCGGGCTCCTCGCCCCTCTTGAGGGCCGCGGCGGCCACGCGCTCGAGCTCGCGCGGGTCGGCGCAGAGATCCCAGAACTCGAGCAGCGAGCCGAGGGCGTGCTGGGGGGTGACGCCCATCAGGCCCGCCAGGAGGGGCAGCTTGGGCTTCAGGGCGCGATCGACCTCTCTGTAGGGGAGAAGGTCGCCGTTGCTTTGACTCTTGCTCATGGGGTGCTCCGGGGGGGCGTGGAGGTGGAGGGTTCGAGGCTGTCGGCGACTTCCAGCGCGAAGGCAGCGAG
>Ga0208755_100279_pt1 | contig 17007 bp, 11 predicted proteins | sample LakWasMet57_HOW8_2_FD_183891 | JGI IMG/M metagenome (GOLD analysis project Ga0208755, IMG submission 183891) | Freshwater sediment methanotrophic microbial communities from Lake Washington under simulated oxygen tension - Sediment Metagenome... | ecosystem: Environmental > Aquatic > Freshwater >... | reverse complement strand
TTTATTAAAAAAAGGAGTTGAGGTTATTTCTATTAACGGCATTGCTACAGATTCGATATTAAGATATTCTAAACGATTTATTAGTTCCGATGGTTTTAATCAAACCGGCAAAGATCATTACTTGCAACTAGGTTTTAATGCTTTTTATCCTTCTTTGTTTGGAAGGCCGGATACCTTTACAGTAGATTATTTAGCGGGCACCAAAGTAAAGCGGGTAAAATATAAATCAATTAAACTAAAAACAATTCCGCCAATTCCGTTGACAATAAATGTTGATAGTACTTTTAAGCATTATCATTTAGCAAAAATGGAATTTGGTTATTTAGATGAGGAAAAAGTGACTATGCATTTAAAATTAGATGCATTTTCACGAAAACGTTCTAAAATGGCCTATCGAAAAATTTTTAGACAGCTTAAAAAAAATAAAACAGAAAATCTTATTTTGGATTTGCGTAATAACGGGGGAGGTAGTTTAGAAAATTGTTACGATCTTTTAAGTTATTTGCTGGATACTGCTCAAACTCAAACTTTACGAACCTCTATACGATCTTATCCCTACAAAAAATATACAGCTTTGCCCGCAATTTTTAAGGTAATGCGATTTGGAATTGGCCTTATTTCAAAAAAGAAAACTATAAACGATACAGATAATTTTGTGTATACGATTAAGCCTAGAAAAAAGAATCATTACAATAATAAAATTTTTGTTTTAATAAATGGCGGTTCATTTTCCGCATCGTGTTTAGTGGCTGCTTATTTAAAAGCAAATAAAAAAGCGGTATTTGTTGGCGAAGAAACGGCCGGTGCAATAGAAGGTTGTAACGCGGGCATTACGCCTTATTACACTTTGCCAAATACAAAGGCAAAAATACGTATGCCTGCATTTAGAGTTGTGCATGATGTGAGTCCTGCTATAACTGGACATGGAATTATGCCGGATTATGTGATTGAATACAGTATAAATGATATTTTAAACAGAAAAGATTTGGAGATTAGTAAAGTTAAAAATTTGATACAGTTATCTAAATAGATTTAATAGAATTGCGGTGTGTGTTCGTCATAGATTGTTTGTATATTTACTGTTAACTTTATTATAGAGGCAGTGGCTCTTACAAATTTTATAAATAAAATCGCAAACATTGGCATTAATAAAAACCTGGAGCCTTGGGAAATTTTTCTTATCAGAAAATTAAATTTATCGTCATTATTTGGATTTATTAATGTATGTCTTGGGTTTGTTTCTTTTTTATTAATTGGTTATTACGGTTCTATTTTTGAGTTTGTTGTTGTAATGGCTTTGGCTCCTTTTGTTATCGTTCTTAACAGTAAGGTTAGCTACATTTCAGCCTCTTATTTATTTACATTTATTGGTTGTTTTTTATTTTATTTTGTTTCTGTTAAAACGGGTCCGGAAGCTTTTTCAATCCTTTATTTTTTTCCATTTGTTTTGGTACTTACGCAAATGTTAGGTAGAAGCAAAACTTATTTTCATCTTGTAATTCATTTTATTTTATGTTTCGTCACCATTTTGGCAATTATTTTGTCATTTCACTACAATTTTTTTACTGTAGTTATTTCAAATAACTTAATTGCACCTATTCGATATATTAACATATTATTAAGTTTTTTTATAGCATTGGCTTTTATTTTTATTATTTCATTTGATGCAAATAAGCAAGAAATTCAATTAAAAAATGCTATTAAAGAAAAAGAAATTTTATTGGCAGAATTATTTCATCGGGTAAAAAATAATTTAAATTTAGTAACCAGTTTATTAAATTTAAAAAAGAACACAATTACTTCAAAAGAAGCTCAGGATGCGATTGAGGAATGTAGGAATATGGTTTTTTCGATGGCATTAGTTCATACAAGGATATACAACAGCAATAATATTGATAATTTAGATTTTAAAGAATATATGAATATTCTGGCTATTGAACTTATTAATTCATTTGGAGGAAAAGAAGTTTTAGAAATAGATTTAAAGTCAGAACCAATTAGTTTAAGTTTAACCCAATCTATTCCATGCGGGCTTATTATCAACGAATTTATTACAAATTCATATAAGCATGCGCGTGTGGCCGATCGAAAATTAAAAATTTCTTTAACACTAACTCATCAAAAAGATGAGGTCTGCATTTGCATAAAAGATAATGGTCCGGGAAATATGTCACAACAACAAGAAGTAAATTCATTAGGATTAGGTTTAATCAAATCATTAACAGAACAATTAGAAGGAGAGTCTGATTTTATAAATAATAATGGGCTCCAATTTAATTTAAAATTTAAGAAGTAAACTTTATTTTTAAAGCGGTTCTATTGCATTTACCATTTCAAACAATTCCTTTTCTGTTTGCGGACTCATTAAAGATGTGTTTTCTTGCCACGCGTAAATAATGTAAAAATGATCTTCCACTTTTGCGAAATAACGAATTACGTCGAATGATTTTTTATTTGATTTTGTATCTGTAAAATTTGATTTTTTACGTTCGAATGAAAAGAATTTATTTTTTGTTTTATCGTATTTTTCTACGTTTTCAAATCGTAAAGTACCAACAAAATTGCGTTTAGTAGAATCTAATCCTGATTGAGTGCTGGGGTAAACAAGCACATTCATTTTGCCATCCTTATGTTGTTTGCTAAACTTAACGCCTGAGCATTTGCATAAAGTATTGCCGCTTTCTTCCCAATTTAATTTAGCACCAAACTCTTCGGCTACCCAGCCCGAAGGAGCTGTGTATTTTAATTTTAATGGTTTTGATTTTACTGTTTCTTGAGAAAATGTATGAGTTGCAAGTGTTATAAATAATATACATGCGATAATCTTTTTCATGATTTTAGGGGTTTTGTAAGTTAAATATAGTAAAAATCTATTTTCCGGCTTTAAAATGTTGTATCTTTGTTACGTTCTTTGAAGGAGTTTATTGTTTTTTGATAATTTTAAATTTATCATTCAATATTTGAAATTCCAAACGGGCCCGACCGGATTTGACAGTAAGCGCATTAGATCTGTAAGCATGTAGAGCGTTGTAAGAATGGCTCTTTAAATTTAACTTTCAAAACTTTTATTTGGCGAAGAGAATTCTTACGCTATGGCTGCTTAATTTAGAATTAAGTGTCCTTTGCTTTCCAGGGAGCTAAGCTGCTCTGCGCCTTGGGTAAAGCATCATAAATGTGTAGTTTGTTTTACAAATGCTATTATGTAAAGCAATATTAATAGCTAAGTTAAGGGTTGGTTTGATATAACGCCTGCCCTTCGCCTACAACCAAGTTATAACTAAACGTGTAGAAAGCTTATTTATTCCTTATTTGGACGAGAGTTCGAATCTCTCCGGGTCCACAGAATGCATCAAATGAAGTCCCGCCTTAGCGGGACTTTTTTGTTTTCTGAAGAAGATGGGAAAGCTATGCTTTCATAGATTCGTAAGAAAACAAAAAAAACAGTCTGCTGAAAGCAGAGTTCATTTGATGTTGACGATGGGAGCTAATGAGATCACATTTAGGTAATCTCTCCGGGTCCACTAATAAATGTAAAAGTCCCGCCGCAAGGCGGGACTTTTTGTTTTTTACGCCGCGTTGAAAGTTTTACTTTCAAAAACGGAAGAAAAAACAAAAAGCATTTTGCTTTGCAAAATGACTTTTGCATTTTGACTTATGGTCAGGAGGGATCATTGTAAATAATCTCTCCGGGTCAACTTCGAGGGAAGAAACTGAAATTTCAGTTTCCTTTCCTTTTTTATTTCTCTTAAAACCATCGCCGGTTCTACTCATCAGCTCAAGCACTCTTAAAGTTTTGGGAGTTCGATACTCTGAATTTTCAAAATGAGTTTTTCTGGATAAAAAGTACTGATTATTCTCTGATTTGCAACAGTGTATAGGTTCTATAGCTTTTTTGAATTTCTTTCATAACTACTAAACCATCATCTACCATTACCGAATAATTCTCTACTCCAAGAGCTTATCCTGTTCTTTGAGTAGTTTAAATAATGGCTTATTTATATAAAGCATATCACGTCCCATTTTTTCTCCTTTTAATAAACCTATTTCTTCCAGCTCTTTTAAATATTTACTGGCAGTAAAACGGGTAACCTGTAACTTTTCTTCTAAGGTTGCAATGCGGCTATAAGGTTGATTAAACAACGCTTCAACTAATTCTTTTGAATATATTTTTGGGCACTTTTGCTTTACGTTCTCAATTTCTTTATCTAATAAACTTTTAATACTTTTTATTATTGCAATTGTACTTTTTGCCGTTTGTTCAACTGAATCAAGTATATATAAAATCCAATTTTCCCATTCGTTTTTTGTTCGTACTTTATCTAAGCCTTCGTAGTATTGCTTTTTGTGATGGATGATGTAAGAACTTAAATACAGAATTGGTAAATCCAAGAGACCGTTTAAAATTAAGTAGAGTACATTGATTATCCTTCCCGTTCTTCCGTTGCCATCATAAAATGGATGTATAGATTCAAATTGGTAATGTATAATAGCCATTTTGATTAATGGATCTGTTTCATCTTCACCATTAATATAGATCTCTAAATTTTTAAGTTTTTCATCTATCACATCTTTGCCAAAAGGAGGTGTGTAAATAACTTCTCCTGTTTTAGCATTTTTTAATGAAGTACCCGGCTGTTTTCTTATACCTGCATTATTGCCAATTAATACTTCTTGTAGTTTAATAATATCTCTTACAGTTAACAATTGTTTTTTCTTAATAATTTCAAACCCCATCCATAAGGCTTCTCTGTAATTCAATACCTCTTTTACGTTCGGGTCTTGACTAATATTATCAATAGAAAAAGCCTTATACAATTCGTCTTGTGTTGTTATTATGTTTTCAATTTCAGAACTATCTTTTGCTTCCCTAAGAATTAAGCTATTTAATACTATAGCTTGATTTGGGATTATACCTGCTAAACCCTTAAGTTCAGCCAAAGCTTTATTTGCCTCGATTGTCTTTTTAAATACTTTGCCCGTAAATTCAATTTTGGGTGGAAGCAACGGTAATTTGTTATATGGAGTTGATGGATTATTCATGGTTTTATGATATGTTTAAAAAATGCAAATATTTCAACATATTACAAATATATGTTAATTCATTCAACATATCACCATGATATGTTGAAAATATTTGATTATTTCAACATATTAAGAATATATGTTGAATCTGTTAACATATTTGTTTGGTAAAAAGAGGTTTATTAAACGCCTCCTTAACAATCTGAAAAGTACCGTTTTTAATTAGCTAGACTTTGCAGTTCTTCTATAATGGTGTTTGAAATTTGGTCGGTGGAGACCACTAATAAATGCAAAAGTCATTTTGCTTTGCAAAATGACTTTTGCATTTTGACTTATGGTTAGGAGAGATCAATGTAAATAATCTCTCTAGGCCCACTTTTTTAAGCCTTTGAAAGTATTGCTGTCAGAGGCTTGTAAATTTTTTAAAATTTTTTCAGCCTTCTTAGTAAGTTTTTTGAGTAGTATTTCTTGACTTTTTTTTACTCGAAATTTTTTCCGTCTTTGATTAGCCAATGTTTGCAGTGATATAGTATTACTTTTCGACGTGTTTTCGCAAAATCATAACTGAATTGAAGGTGTTTTTATTTCAGATTGCTTTTTAAATCTAAAGAAAAGTGTATCTTTAAACGAAACCAAATTGGGAGTAAACTTGAAAGAAAAAACAATAGCCGTACTTCCATTTGTAAATATGAGTTCCAATGCTGAGAACGAATATTTTAGTGATGGAATCACAGAGGAAATCATCAATGCGCTTGCAAAAATTGATGGTATCAAAGTAACCTCTCGTACCTCTTCCTTTTTCTTCAAGAATAAAAACCAGTCAATTACAGAAATTGGGAAGCAGCTTAAGGTCTCCACTATTTTGGAAGGAAGTGTAAGATTATCTGGAAAGACAATTAGGATTACTGCCCAATTGATTCAGGTTGAAGAAGATTTTCATTTTTGGTCAGAAACATGGGATAGGAAGTTGGACGATATCTTTGAAATTCAAGAGGAAGTAGCATTGGCAGTTGCTGAAAAGACGCGTGAACATATTGGTCATTTTGAAATTGATGAAGATCTTAAGAGAAAACATATTAATATCAGTGCTTATGAGCTATATTTAAAGAGTAAATCCAATTTTTATAAATTTCAAAAGAATGAATTCCTATTGGCTATTGAGCAAATAAAGGAGGCAATAGTAATGGAACCTTCCTGTCCTTTTTATCATGCCTCCGAAGCTATCTATTATTGTTATTTAGGTGTGGTTAGTGCCATTCCTCCTCATGAGGCGTTTACAATAGCGAAAGTCGCTGCAGAAAAAGCCATTCAACTCGACCCAAGTGATCCTGAGGCTAATTATTCGATGGGGGTGGTTAGTTATTTTTTTGAAAAAGATATAGAAAAAGCTCACACATTTACTGACTTAGCTTTAAAATACCGACCAAATTATGCTAATGCTCTTTTAGGCGGATCTGTAATTGATGTTTTAAGTGATAAACCCGAAAGGGCTATTGCAAGAATAAAACAGGCAATGGAAATAGATCCAATGTCGCATACTAATCTCTATTATTATGCTGCTGTTTTACTTCGATTGGGAAGATATGAAGAGGCATTAATTGAAGTGAATTCTATGCTGACATTGATTCCTCATCATACTATTTCATACAACCTCAAAGGAACCATATTAACACGTCTTAAAAAATACGAACAAGCGATAGAACATTATAAAACAGTGCCTATTACTCCTGATACGACTGAAATTTACTACGCTGGAATCTGCATCGCTTATGCATCGCAAGGTGATCTTCCAAAGGCGAAAGAATATTTGTTAAAAACCAAAAAAGAGGCTCAAAATTTACATTTAGTGGTTGAGGAAAATGCCGAGGTAATCTATAATATTTATCTTGGAAATTTTGACCTTGCGTTTGAAGAAATTGCCAGTGATATAAAAGCCAATAAATATTATTTAAATTTCTATAAAGAAAACCCTGCATTTAAGCTTTTATTGAATGATCCCAGATATAAAATTTTCGATACGGTTTTTAAAACAAATGGTATATCGACCCAAACTGATCAACCAATAAAAGCAGAAAAATTGTCTCAAGCGAGTGAGGAGCAGATATCTAAAAAAAAGGCCTTGTTGGAAGTAGGTGATGTTGAGATATTTCGCGATCAATTACTTCTATATATGAAGGAAAAGGCGCCCTATTTAAATCCAGACTTATCCCTGCGCTCCCTAGCAGCATTAGTAGATATGCATCCTAATCAGCTTTCCTGGTTGCTCAATGAGAGTATTGGTAAAAACTTCAACGAATTTATTAATCATTATCGTATCGAAACTTTTAAAAACTTGGCAAAAGATCCTGCCAATGCGAACATCACTGTTTTAGGATTAGCTTACGACAGTGGTTTCAACTCCAAAACAGTGTTTAATACCTATTTCAAAAAAGAAACCGGACTTACCCCAAAGGAGTTTCTTAAAGCCTAACACAATCTTTTTTTACTTATGTAGTTCGGAATTATAAATCCGAACCTATATCTATAATCTCGAACGATTTCGGGCACTAATGTATTCACCTTTGTCCTGTGCTAAATTCAAAACATGTATCGATGCACGATAATTAAATTAAAATAATTTAAAAAAAACACAGTTATGAAAAAGTTTATTATTATTGGAATTGGATTAATCTCATTATCCTTATCTGCTCAAGAGAAATCGGGCTGGTGTATTGGAGCCGAAATAGGAAATTGTGCTAATGGCTCTAAATACAGCGGAGGAACATTATTAGCTAATGCACGTTTTAATCAGAATGCTTTTTATGCGCCGAATTTAAATATCGTAGCGCGTTACGATTTTAATAAACATTGGATGGCAACTTCTGGGATTGGATTTAATGCTATTGGATTTGGATTTTCCTTATCAGAAGATTATAAATTGTTGGATAAAGCAAATCGATTTTCTGATAATAAAAATGGTTTTGCTGCAATTGAAATTCCCGTAGCACTTCATTATAAATTTAATTTGAACTGCAAAAACTCAAGCTGGCTATTGGGTGCAGGTATAGTACCAACATTTATAGGTAAACAAACCATTGATAAAACCTATAATGTAAACAATGAAGATAATTCCGTTAGTTATCTCACCAGTCAGTCCGCTACTGAGAAAGATTGGGGGCTTATTATGCGTTATAGTATTAGTCGCGAAAAAGTCTTTCGAAATGGGTCAATTTTACAAGCAAGCCTTCTTGTAAATGTTGGTTTAAATACTATGGCTAAATCCACTGTAAATTATCAGTTAGACAATCAAAACTATTCGCATACTTTTTCAAACAAAGGCGGCTCTGCCGGAATCAGAGTAACGTATTTTTTTAAATCTCTTTAAAATTAAATTTAAATACAATAAACAATCTTAAAATCTAAACATGAAAACAACTAAACAAAAATTTTTAAATTCTTCTTTCATGAGAATATTTATTGGACTGATTCTATGTTTCGCAATATTTATATTAGCACAACAAGTAGCTGGTAAAGTATTAGATCTTACGTCCATGAATAAGGGGTTTCGTAATCTTTTTAAATCCCTCATCGCTTCAGCTTCCGTTATGCTTGTCTATATATCATTTTATAGAAGGTATGAAAAGAGAGAAGTAACAGAATTTTCAAGTAGAAGACTGTTTAGAAATATTGCTTTTGGTATTTTTTTAGGAACAGCCTTACAATGTTTAACAATGGGAGTTATCTATATTTTTGGTGACATGGAATTGGTTTCTACTAATTCATTTTCAACAATTCTCACGCCATTTTCTATTGCATTTTCAGTTGCTGTTTTTGAAGAAATTTTATTAAGAGGTATTGTTTTTCGTATTATAGAGGAGAGATTTGGAAGTCACATTTCATTATTAATTTCTGCAATTATTTTTGGCGGAGTACATTTATTAAATCCAGGTAGTACTGTTATATCATCTGCATGTATCGGTCTCGTGGGCTTAATATTTGGCGCTTTATTTATTTACTCTAGAAATTTATGGTTGCCAATTGCTGTTCACTTTTCATGGAATTTTGTCCAATCAGGAATTTTTGGCGCAGTTACATCTGGTAATGATAAAACAAGCAGTCTGTTTAATTTTAATATTTCCGGATCTGAATTAATTACAGGAGGCGCTTTCGGCCCAGAAGGAACAATTCAAGCAACATTGCTTTGGCTGGTTGTTGCAATTGTATTAATGATATTAATTACAAAACAAAACAAGTTAATTAAGTCACGTAAAAAACAAAATAAAAAAACTGAAATATTATTCCGTTAGTCGATGTTTTCTTAAACAATTTAAATATGTTCTATTAAACTGCATTATTGTCCTATTTCCTAACATCTGTCATCAAGCTCCAGTTATAAAAAAATAAACAAACAAATAAAAATATGAAATCAAAAATTGTACTATTCATGATCTTCCTGAGCTTTAGAAGCTTCTCGCAAGATAAATTTACTATAAGTGGTTATTTAAAAGATATAAAAAACGGTGAAGCCTTAATTGGAGCAACTGTTTCTAAGCAGGCCACAAATATTGGCGTTGCCGCAAATGAATATGGCTTTTATTCTTTATCTCTGCCTAAAGGAAAGCATACAATCATTTTAAATTATATAGGTTATGTAAATCAAACCAAAGAAATCAATTTGGACAAAAATACAACACTAAATTTTGAAATGGCTGAAGATTCTAAGCAATTAGATGAGATCGTTGTTTCTTCTGTACAAGAAGATCAGAATATTAAAACCAACGAAATGGGTGCGTCTAAATTGGACATTAAACAAATTCAAAAAATGCCAGCTTTAATGGGTGAAGTGGATATCATAAAAAGTTTACAAACCCTGCCGGGTGTAACAACCGTTGGTGAAGGTTCCACAGGATTTAATGTACGTGGTGGTAATATTGATCAAAATTTAATATTATTAGATGAAGCACCAGTATACAACTCATCTCATTTATTTGGAATGTTTTCTGTGTTTAATCCTGATGCTGTTAAAGATTTGAAGCTAATGAAAGGTTCAATTCCGGCACAATACGGCGGGCGAACATCTTCTGTTTTAGATATTAGAATGAAAGAAGGCAATAGTAAAAAATTAGAAGTCAATGGTGGTGTAGGTACTATTTTTAGTCGCTTGAGCATTGAGGCGCCAATTATTAAAGATAAGATGAGTTTTATTGTTGCTGCACGCAGAAGCTATATTGATGTTTTAGCAAAACCATTTTTAAAAGGCGATTTGAAAAAAGCCGACTTAAATTTTTATGATGTAACCTCAAAAATAAACTGGCTAATAAATAGTAAAAACACGGTGTTTTTAAGTGGTTACTTCGGACGTGATGTTTTTAGTTCTGGTTTCATGTTTAATTATGGTAACGCCACAGCCACCGCTCGATGGAATCATATTTACAACACTAAATTATTTGGTAATGTTACCGCATTTTATAGTAAGTACAAGTACTTTTTAAGTTTTGGAAGCAATGATTTTAATTTTGATTGGGATGCTAGCATTGTCAATCAAAGCCTCAAAAAGGATTTTACTTATTATGCAAATACTAGAAATACAATAAAATTTGGAGCTCAAGGAATATATTATACGTTTGAATCAGGAGTAGGGAAATTAACAGACAGAAATAATGTTACAACTAAAATATTATTACCAAATCAACATGCAATTGAATCTTCGGTATATATAAATAACGAACAAAAAATATCAGATAAACTAAATCTACAATATGGTTTGCGTTGGTCATTTTATAATTATATAGGCAAAGGGTCTGCTTATAATTATCGCGATACTACAGCAAACATCAGTAAACCATTTGTTGATGAGAAAATATTTGGTGATAATAAAAATATAAAATTTTATAATGTCCCCGAGCCACGTTTAGCATTAAACTATTTGATAAATAGAACGCAATCTATTAAAGCAAGTTATGCCCGCTCGGCTCAGTATTTGCAAATTGTTTCAAACACCGCCGCTTCAACACCTTTAGATATTTATACACCTGCCACTAATAATATCAAACCATTAATTTCTGATCAAGTAGCTTTGGGCTATTACAGAAATTTTAAAGAAAATAAGTACGAAGCTTCCGCAGAAGTTTATTATAAAGAGTTTAAGAATCAATTGGACTATATTGACAACTCGACTCTTTTTTTAAATAAGTATTTAGAAGCTGATTTACTTCAAGGTAAAGGAAGAGCTTATGGTTTAGAATTATTTGCAAAGAAAAATACTGGCAAATTTACTGGTTGGGTAAGTTATACGTTATCAAAAACAGAGCGTAAAGTAGATGGGATTAGTAACAATGAGTGGTTTTTAAGCAAGTATGATCGCACACATAACCTTAGTGTTGTATTGATGTATGATATTGCAAGAAGATTAACTCTGAGTTCTAATTTTACTTATATGAGTGGTACACCCTCAACGTTTTATGATAGCAAACTAGAGGTTCAAGGGTATTATTTTCCAAATAATACCGATAACAAACGCAGCAATTATCGCATATCGCCATACCATCGTTTAGATTTAGGTTTAACTTATAATTTTAAACGTAATGATACTCATAAATGTAAAAGCACAATCGCTATTAGTGTTTACAATGCTTATAATAGACGTAATGCATTTTCTGTTTATTTCAGAAATAATCCTAAAAGTGCAAATACTTTGGACAATGAAGCTATTCGTTTTTCTGTAATTGGTTCAATATTGCCAGCTGTTACTTACAATTTTAAATTTTAATTTATTCAATATTCATACCTTAAAAAAATGAAATCAATAATTATAAAATCAATTTTATGTTTTGCAATATTTATTGCATTTGCAAGTTGTTCAGATAAAATACAAGTGGAATTGGATCAAAGGCGAAAAACCTTAACATTTTCTGTTTATTTCAGAAACAATCCTATAAGCGCTAATACTTTGGACAATGAAGCTAATCGTTTTTCTGTAATTGGTTCAATATTACCGGCAATTACTTACAATTTCAAATTTTAATTTACTCAATCTTAAAACCTTAAAAAAAATGAAGTCAATAATTAAAAAATCAATTTTATGTTTTTCAATATTTGTTGCATTTGCAAGTTGTTCAGATAAAATACAAGTGGAATTGGATCAAAAGGGAAAAACCTTAACGGTGGATGCTTTTCTAAATAATTTGCGCCAAGACCAAACTATAAGGTTAACATATACAGATAGCTATTTTAGTGGAAAAACGCCGCCCGCACTTTTAGGAGCAGTTGTGCAGGTTAAAGATGTAACTACAAATAAAACTTACGATTTCTCCGATAATCGCGATGGAAATTACATTTATAATATATCTACAACTGATACTATTATTTTTACTAACCATGTTTATCAATTAAATATTAAATATAATAATTACGAATATAGCGCTTCAACAAACTGTAAACGCACAACTAAAATTGACAGTGTGTTTTTTGAGTATAAAGAATCGGAAAACATCTTTGGTAGTAATTCAAAAGCGGGAAATATTTTACACCTTAACGCTTCTGATGTAAACGGGCCTATTCCAGATTTTTATTGGATAAAAATTTATAAAAATGGTAAATTTTACGGCAGACCAGAAAACATACAAATACCATCTTTTGGAAACAACAATGAGTATGATGGCTTTTTCTTTATTGATAACATTTGGTTAACATCTGGGCCAGATGGGCCAGTAGACCCTTGTTTTCTTGGCGATAAGGCAAGACTCGAAATTTGTGGAATTAGCAATGAAGCATATAATTTTTTAAATCTCGGACAAAAAATGAGCAATAATTCCGGCTTATTTGCAACAACTCCAGTTAATTTGCCAACAAATATCTTTCCGATCGATAAGAATTATCCAAAAGTAGTTGGCTTATTTAATGTGGGTGATGTAGCTTTTAAAGAATTGATTTGCCCATAAATAGTTAATCAATAAAATAAAAAAATAACAAGAATAAGTTAGGCGCTTGTTTTTATCACAATCAATCTAAAAAGAAAATGAATAAAACAAATTACAGAAAAAATTTAATTGATAAAATTGAAGCGATAGTCGAACAAAAAAAAATTACTACACATTTGGTTAAAACTACGTACTTAACCGCAGGAAATGGCTATCCTTTAATTCTACTGCATGGAGCTGGAGCAGGTTCTGTTACTTGGTATCCAACGATTGGTAATCTCTCTGAAAAATTTCAAGTAATTGTACCAGATATTGTTGGATATGGTGAATCTGACAAACCAAATGCTCCGTACGATCGAAAATATTTTTCAAAATGGCTTAAAGACTTTTTTAAAGAATTAAAAATACCAAAAGCTCATATCGTTGGATTGTCTCAAGGTGGTTCTATTGCATTACAATTTACTTTGGACAATCAAGAAATGGTTGATAAACTTATTTTAGTTGATTCTGGTGGTTTAGGCGCTAAGGTTTCATTTTGGGCTATGATAGGAATGATATGGATGAATAATTTTCCATCACTACTAGCAGATCGTTTTAATTCCAAATTTTTAATGCATATTCCTGCAAACAGAGACTCAAACCATAGTCTCTACTCTATTGCTGTTTTAAAAGACAAAGGAGGAAAAAACGTATTTAAACAAGGAAGAGGAGTTGCTGTGTCTAAAATTTCAGAAGAATCATTGAAGCAAATAAAAAATAGGACACTTATTATTTGGGGAAAAGACGATAAATTATTTCCTGTTGAATATGGCGAAGCCGCTTCTAAAATAATCCCAAATGCAAAATTTCATCTAATTCAAAATTCGGGACATTTACCTCATATGGATCAGCCAAAAATTTTCAATAAAATCCTACTGGATTTTTTAAAATAGCATCAAGAGCTGGAGTTCGGCTTTCGTAAAAACTTGTTAGATCCTAGCGCAGGCAAAATAATAAAATTATACTAATTTTATTATAATATTACTTTAGGTTGATATATAGTTTAATTAGGAACGCTCAACGTTTTAATAAAATTGTAAATTTGATAGTCAGTTCTGTTTATTTGCAAGTAATTACAAATATGCAGTCAGTAATTAAATACGTGTAACTTTTGGAAAACTGGAATTAGAAAGAAATTCAACAATGTTGGAAAAGAAAAATATTTTTATAATTATTGGAAGTGCGAGTAGTAATTCGGCTAATGAAAAACTTGTTGTCAATTTCGCTAAACTGACAAATGACTTTTTCAATTTGACCGTTTTTAACGGCTTGAAAACGCTTCCGCATTTTGACCCAGAACTTTCGGTAGATAATCCTCCAAAAGAAATTGTAGAATTTAGAAACAAAATTAAAAGTGCGGACGGAATTATCATTTGTAGCCCTGAATATGTTTTTAGTATTCCAAGTGGGTTAAAAAACGCAATTGAATGGTGTGTTTCTACAACAATATTTACTGATAAACCAACGGGTATCATAACAGCTTCAGCGGATGGGCAAAAGGGACACGAAGAATTACAGTTAATTATGAAAACTGTTATGGCTAAATTTACAGACGAAACAACGTTATTGATAAGCGGAATTAAAGGGAAATTGAACGAACAAGGGCAAATTACGGAAGCGAAAACGAAAATTAATTTCACGAAATTTATTGAGGCATATCAGAAATTAGTAAATCAATAAACGTGGCTTATAAATTATTCGGATATAAATGAAAATAGAGTTATTGCTTAACGTATTAATTTAATTGTTTTAGCCCTAAATAATTTTCTGCATTAGCCTATACTAGAAAGCCTCAAGGTTTTCTTGAAAAGTATATTTAAATTCATCAATGCTTTTAACGTAAACATCAATTGTTTTAAAAAGTATATTTTATATATTTATATAACTATTTATATTATGTTAATCCTAAAATGAATTTTTATAAAAAAATTATGATTAAAAAATATTGTTTTCTAGTAATTATTTTATGCCTTGGTTATAGTGTGATATTATCTCAAAATGCGGATGTGAAAAATCCTATAAGTAAGATTGATTCGTTGAAAGCCACAATATCTTTTGCAAGCGAGGATACAAACACGGTAAAAAAGCTTAATAAATTAAGCGCTTTGTATAGGCGTGAATCTGATTTTTCTAACTCAATTGGTTATGCTAATAAAGCACAAGAGCTTTCAAAAAAAATTAAATATTTTATTGGATTATATGTTTCTCAGAGAATTTTGTCTATCTGTTATTTTGAAATTGGAAAGCAAGATAGCGCCTTGTTTTTTATGAATCAATGTTATCAATACAAGGAAAAAATAAATGATGAGACTGGTATGTGTGAAAGTGCGAACTTGCTTGGTTTAATTTATGGCCGTAAAAATGATTTTGTTAAATCCCTAAAAATGTATCAAAAAAGTTTGGATTTAGCTAAGAAATTAAAATCAAAAAAAAGTGAGTTAATGGCATTAAATAATATTGCCATACTTTATCAGGCTCAAGGAAACGATAGTAAATCCGTTGAATATTATAATCAGTCTGCTAAATTGGCAGAGGTATTGGATGAGCCATTACTTTTATCGGGTGTTTATGCGGGTATTGGTAATGTTTATAGTCAAGCTCATAATTGGGATAAGACTATGGAGTATTACAATAAGGCATTTGAGATTAGAAAAAAACTTGGAAATAAGGCTTTAATAGGGCGCTCTTATGCCGATTTGGGATTTGTTTTTGAAAAAACGAACAATCTAGATAAGGCAATAGAAATGTTTAACTTATCAACTGCTATTTTTGAAGAAATTGGTTTAACAACGGAGTTAGTTACAAATTATTTAAATCTTGGAAATATTTTTGTTACAAAAAAGGACTATTTAAAAGCAATAGACTATTATAAAAAAATGTTGATTTACTCCAAAGAAAGTGAAGATCTAAAACGTATAACAGAATCAAATCTAAAATTAGGCCTTACTTATTTTGAAGCAAAAGATTATGCGGCAGCTTCCAGGCATCTTGTATTGTATTCTAAAATGATTGAAGAAGTGAATGATGAAACGGCTAGCAAGCAATTGGTTGAAATGGAAACAAAATATGAAACAGAAAAAAAAGAGAATGAAATAAAATTTCAGAATCAACAACTTATGGTGCAACAAACTGAAATAAGTAATCAGTCTTTGCAAAAAATCATTTATGCTTCTGCCCTTATTTTTGTATTTGTTTTGGCTATTTTTATTTTTCGAAGTTATAAAAATCAAAAACGTTCATCACTAATAATTATACAACAGAAACAGGAAACTGAATTTCAAAAAAGCATTATTGAACAAAAAAATAGAGATATTACAGATAGTATTAATTATGCAGAACGTATTCAAAGAGCATTATTGGCAAATAAAGATTTGCTTAATCAAAATTTAAATGATTATTTTATTTTATTTAAACCAAAAGATGTTGTAAGTGGCGATTTTTATTGGGCTTCGAGCCTTAAAAATGGTAATTTTTCATTAGTAATTGCCGACAGTACAGGGCATGGTGTACCAGGTGCAATTATGAGTATCCTTAATATGGCTTGTTTAAAAGAGTCGGTTTCAGAGGGTCTCATTCATCCTGATGAAATATTAGGCAGAACCAGGCAATTGATAATTGATAGTTTAAGGCATGATGGTAGTGAAGAGGGAGGGAAGGATGGAATGGATTGTAGCTTTATTAGTTTTGATTTTAATAATCTTAAATTAACTTGCTCTTTAGCAAACAATCCAATTTGGATTATCAGAGATCAAACTCTTACTGAAATTAAACCAGATCGTATGCCGGTAGGAAGACACTCTTCTGATAAAAATCCATTTACACTTCATAGTTTTAATCTTAAAAGAGGAGATGTGGTTTATGGATTAACAGATGGTTTTGTTGATCAATTTGGAGGTAAAAGCGGTAAAAAATTCATGAGCAAAAATTTAAAAGAATTGTTATTGACAAACGCTCATTTGCCAATGCCAGAGCAAAAGAATATTTTTGAAAATGCTTTTAAAAATTGGATAGGAGATTTAGAACAAATAGATGATGTTACATTGATTGG
>Ga0208755_100274_pt1 | contig 17839 bp, 16 predicted proteins | sample LakWasMet57_HOW8_2_FD_183891 | JGI IMG/M metagenome (GOLD analysis project Ga0208755, IMG submission 183891) | Freshwater sediment methanotrophic microbial communities from Lake Washington under simulated oxygen tension - Sediment Metagenome... | ecosystem: Environmental > Aquatic > Freshwater >... | reverse complement strand
ATAGCTGGCAACAACTGATGGCGTTTATGTTGACTGCCTTGGAAATCTCTATTCCTTCCGGGGAAGGTTTATGATATCGAGTTAAATTGAGAATTGCTGAGCGCGTAAGCTGGGTTGAGGCACGAAATCCAGCATAGCCACGCATCACAAAACCTTGCTATGCTTGTCGAATGCGAACCTATAAACGATTACGAGTCCCTGGCGGCTGTTATTTCTTTACCGTTAACCTTGCCGAGCGCCAGCATAATGATCTTCTGATCCGTCATGTCAACGATTTACGCGCCGCATTCGGACAGGTTCGCAGCTATCATCCGTTCACAATCGACGCTATCGTAATTTTACCGGAACACCTCCATTGCATATGGCAATTACCTCCCAATGATCACGATTACTCCGCACGCTGGCGGCTGATTAAATCACATTTCTTCCGATCAATTCCGGACGCTGAGTTCATATCGCGAAGCCGCCTTCGAAAACAAGAAAGAGGCATCTGGCTGCGCCGTTATTGGGAACATTGGATTCGAGACGACCAAGATTATCGCAACCATTTCGATTACATTCATTACAACCCGGTTAAACACGCACATATTCGCCAAGCAAACACCGCAATGCCGTCTGCACGGTCTGCCTGCGTACACTATGGCGGTCGCCTTGGAAATGCTGCTCAATGCAATGGCAGGGCTGCCCGCGCCGTTGCCAGGCGATGAAGACGAGGCCGACCGGCTTTTCCGCCGTGCCGCCGCCGGGACCTGCGATACCGGTGACGGCCAGGGCAATGTTCGCGTCGCTGTGCTGCAATGCACCGGCCACCATTTCGGCTGCGGTTTGCGAACTGACCGCACCATGGGCTTGCAAGGTGCCGTCACTGACCCCGAGCATCGCAATTTTTGCGGCGTTGCTGTAGGTCACGAAGCCGCGGTCGAACCAGGCCGAGCTGCCGGCGATTTCGGTCACGCTTTGCGCGATCCAGCCGCCGGTGCAGGATTCGGCCAGGGCCAGCAGGTGACCCGTCTTCAGCAGTTGCCGGCCCAACTGCTCGGCGAGGTCTATCAAATCGTCAGGCACGATCGTCACCCGAAAGAAAACTCAAGTTCTTGCCCTGCTTGCTAATCGACCGAAACATCGACAAAGCCGTGCACGCCACGCTTGGATTTGACCGCCAGCCAGGCCTTCAAAAACTTCAACTCCTCGGTTTCCTCCAGGGCATCCAGGCTTTTTTTGTGCCGCAGCAGACGAAACGCCTGCGACAGCACGTTGTAACGCTCGCCGGTGATGCCGGCTCGTTTCAATCCGACCGTATTCAGCCGGTAATGCTTGGCCGGACGGCCGCCGACCAGCGTGAACGGAATCACGTCCATGTTCAGACCGGTGGTGCCCTGCACAATCGCGAACGATCCGATCCGGCAAAACTGGTGCGCGACGACCGCGCCGCCCATGAACACATTGCTGCCGACTTCGACATGGCCGCCGATCGCGACATTGTTCGCGAAGATGGTTTTGTCACCGATCGTGCAGTCGTGCGCGACATGGCTGTTGTTCATGAAAAAGCAGCCGGAGCCGATCCGCGTTGCCCCGTTTTCCTTGGTCGAGCGGTGCGCGGTGAAGCCTTCGCGGAATACGTTGTCGTCGCCGATGGTCAGCCAGGTGACCGTTTCCGGCTTGAAGCCGATATCCTGAGGCAGGCCGCCCAACACCGCATGCGGGTGCAGAATATTGCCCGCCCCCATGCGAACATGGCCGTGCACGACCGCATGCGCGCCGACCTCACAGCGGTCGCCGAGCACCGCGCCGCTTTCGATCACCGCGAACGGACCGACGATGATGCCGTCTCCGAGCGTGGCTCCGGGGGCAATATAAGCGGTCGGGTGAATCTGTAGTGTCATGTGTATTAGCCTCTTGGATGAAATTTGGAATGTAAATCTTTGAGCCGTTCGCGCGCGATATGCGTATAGATTTGCGTGGTCGACAGATCGGAGTGGCCGAGCAGCAATTGCACCACGCGCAAATCGGCGCCATGGTTCAGCAAATGCGTCGCAAACGCGTGGCGCAAGGTATGCGGCGACAGTTCCTTGCCGATGCCGGCTTTTTTCGCATGCCGCTTGATGATATGCCAGAACGCCTGCCGGGTCATGCCTTCCGCCCGGTTCGTCACAAACAGGTAATCGCATTGGCGCGCGCCGAGCAGGTCCGGGCGCGCCTGATTCATGTAGGTTTCGAGCCAGCTCATCGCGACTTCACCGACCGGCACCAGCCTTTCCTTGTTGCCTTTGCCGGTGATGCGGACCACGCCCTGGCGGAAGCTGATCTGCTCGAACTTCAGCCCGACCAGTTCGGATACCCGCAGCCCGGTCGCATACAGCATTTCGAGCATCGATTTATCGCGCAGGCCGAGCGCATTCGAAACCTCGGGCGCTTCGAGCAGCCGTTCGACATCCTTTTCCGACAGCGACTGCGGCAACGGCCGGCCGATGTAGGGTGATTCGATCAGCGCGGTCGGATCGACATGGATCCGGTTTTCGCGCAAATAATACCCGTAAAAACCGCGCAGGGTCGAAAGAATGCGTGCGGTCGAGCGACTGCCGATGCCCTGTTGATAGCGGAAAGCGAGGAAACGCGACAACTGCTCGCCATCGGCTTCGAGCAGCGACTTGCCCTTAAGCCAGGTCGCGAAAATCCGCAAGTCGCTGCCGTAGGCGGCCAGCGTATTTTCGCTGAGCCCCTGCTCGGCCCAGGCGGCATCCAGGTATTGATCGATCGCATCCGCGGCTTTCATCGGCACTGTTCCGCCTCGAACCTGAGCAGTTTGATCTTGATGTCGAGCAAGGCGCCCTCGGTCGCGCCGCAGTAGCCGCCGAGGCCGGATGCCGAAACGACTCGGTGACACGGGATGATCGGCGCGTAGGGATTGTCGCGGCAGGCATTGCCGACCGCACGGGGCGATGAATTTAAGATGCTAGCCAAGGCCGCATAACTGAGCGTCGCGCCGCAAGGAATCCGGCACAGCTCGTCCCAGACTCGGCGCCGGTAAGGACTGCCCTGCGCCAGCAGTTTCAGCTCGATCGTTTTATCCGCTCCGAACCAATAGGCATCGAATACGCGCTGCCAGTGCTCGCTGGGCGGCGGCGCCGTCTCATGGTCGAGCAGCCAGTCGGTATTCGCGATCACATCGCCGCATACGGTCAAAGCCAACAACCCGGCGGGCGTTTGTATCGAAACGACCTGCTCCGGTCCGGCGCAGTGTGCCACCCATGTGATCGAAAACGGCATCGCTTACCCCTTTATCTTTTGTTGAACAATCCGGCCTTGCCGGTCATCCGTACGGTGTTCACAGGAGATCTGAAACTGTTGGGACATTTCAATGATCCTTATTCGCGCCTGACGCAATCTCATGGTTGACAACAATTCCCGGTTGGGTTCAAAATCGGACTGATTTGCTTGGTTAGGCGCCTAGCCAACTCAGCCTTAACGAAAGTCTTTTTTAATCAAGAGCAAGCCCCCAAAGACGACGACGTTAACGCGGTTGAGCACTATTCTAACCGAGTTTGCCGAGGAAGCATCCAAAACGGATAGGCCTCGGGTGAACTGCCTCGGCGCTGAACCACGGCAGTGGGCAACGCCGAGATTTTCAGGAATGATGCTTGTTAATGATGTCTTTCCTATCCTGGATGCCGTTTGCTAGCTATAAGAACAACAAGTGGCCGCGTCCAAGCCATCTCCAACTCAACCGCTTCATCAACGGAGGTCAACCACACCATAGCGCAGTGCACCCGTGCAATCCATTTGCATGACTTTCACAATAATAATGGGGAGAATACATATGAAACTGAAAAAATCAGCCTTTGCGCTGATGCTGTCCGGCGTCGGATTTTTCGGCCTCGCCGGCTACAGCAGCGTAAGCATGGCGATCCTTTTTAGCAGTAATGTCTGCAAAAACCAGCAAGGCGAGATAATCGACGAGGCGATGTGCGCGAAACGCGACGCCGCCAGCTTGAAAGGCGCGGAAGAGGATTATTTCCGCGATATGGACTACGGCATCACCAAAGCCCCTGAAGAACTGGCCAAGACGCTGGCTCCCTTCGTGCCCGGCATTACCCCGGAACAGGCAGCCAAGAGCGTCGCGACCGGCCGCAACAACTGGATCGTATGGACCGCAGGTAACGACCGCTTATGGGATACGATCAGTTATCGCAGCGTGGGTAACCTTGATTTTCTGAAAACCCTATCCAATCACCCCAACCTTAAATTCAGTCGCAGCAATCGCTGGAACTACCTGGGCCTGGTCAACGAGCCCTGCTTCGAAAAAGGCACCGGACCACGCAAGGATCGCTTCGGGCTCTGGCTCGACGTGCGCGCGAAAGATTGCGCACCCGACCCGTTCGAAAATGAAGAAAAATACCCCGGCGTAAAATACGGCGCGCGCGGCAACCGGCCCAGCTTTCCAGCCGGCTCCTACTACGGTTATGCGACCGGCATCGTCGGCCTGCGCTTGTTCCCTAATCCGGACTTCGATGCAGCCGCCGAAAAAAAATGGGATCCCGAACGTTACTACACCGATCCGAGTTATTACAACAACAAGGATCTGGTCCGGCCTTACCGTGTCGGCATGTCCTGCGGTTTCTGCCACGTCGGTCCGAACCCGACCAACCCGCCCGCCGATCCTGAAAATCCGAAATGGGAAAACCTGAACTCGAACCCTGGCGCGCAATATTTCTGGATCGACCGGATCTTCTCCTGGGAAGCCGACCCGAGCGCTTTCCCGTTCCAGCTGTTCGCGACCTCGCGTCCCGGCGCACTGGATACCTCGTTGATTTCGTCCGACTACATCAATAACCCGCGCACGATGAACGCGGTTTACAATCTGGTACCGCGCCTGCTGAATGCGAAAAATTTCGGCGAGGAAAAACTTGGCGGCGGCAGCCTGAACAACAGGCAATTGAATGATTATGTCAAATCCGGACCACTGACCGAATTCTACAAAGCCCCGGATACGGTCTTTACCCCGCACGTTCTGAAAGACGGTTCCGATTCGGTCGGAGCGCTCGGCGCCTTGAACCGCGTCTTCATCAATATCGGCCTGTTCAGCGAAGATTGGTTGACGCACTTCAACCCGTTGATCGGCGGCAAGCCCATCACCCCGATAACGATCAAGCAATCACGTAAAAACTCGTCCTACTGGCAAGCGAATGAAGCGCAAACGCCCGACCTGGCGCTGTTCTTCATCGCCGCCACCCGTCCCGACCTGCTGAAAAACGCCCCCGGCGGCGATCAACATCTGACCCAGGACGCGGCCGTCTTGACCCGTGGCAAGGAAGTCTTCGGCGAACGCTGCGCGCGCTGCCATTCCAGCAAGCTGCCATCTAAAGCTTACGAATTCTTCAAGGGTAGCGACGTCGTCGGCAAGAATTACCTGAAACATTGGGATAATTACTGGAAATGGACGCAAACCGATGAATTCAAGAAAGCGATCGGCGAGATCGTCAAAAAAGACGATTTCCTGCAGGACAACTTCATGTCCACCGACCTCCGCGTACCGGTCACCTTGCTCGAAACAAACGCTTGCAGCCCACTCGCAACCAATGCGATTGAAGGCAACATCTGGAACGATTTCTCTTCGCAATCGTACAAGAATCTGCCGTCGGTCGGTAAGTACACCGTGCATCATCCGATGACAGGCAAACCCTGGCAATTCGACATGCCGGGCGGCGGCCGCGGCTTTACCCGTCCGGCTTCACTGGTCAGCGTGTGGTCAACCGCGCCGTTCTTTGTGAACAACGCGCTCGGCGAGTTCAACCCCAGCCCATCGGTCGAAGCCAGACTGCAATCGTTCGATAATTCGATCGAGCAACTGCTGTGGCCGGAAAAACGCAAAGGCAATATCCAGTACCAAACTGCGAACGGCAAAATGCTGCCGGGCTGGATCGATAGAACCTTCGCATCCAGCTATCTCAGGGTTCCTAAAGGCTTCCTGCCTGACCTGCTGGATAAACTGGTCGGCAAGATTGACGGCGGCAAGTTTGCAGGCGAACAAGGTCTTGAAATCGGTCCGATTCCGAAAGGCACGCCGGTCAACCTGCTGACCAACATCGACCTGGATCAACGCACCGGTTTGTGGAACAGACTGACACACGGCGTCAAGCTGCTCGATGTGCTGTTCACGCTCAAGCATGACCTGAAGAAGCTGCCGAAAGATGCGACCGATGAGCAAGCCGCGAAGGTCTTCGCGAATGCGGTCGAGCCTCTAGTCAACGCGAGCAAATGTCCCGACTACATCGTCAACCGCGGCCATTATTTCGGCACCGATTACTTCAAGGAAGCCAATAAAGAGCCGGGCCTGAGCGATGCCGACAAGAAAGCGCTGATCGAATTCCTGAAGACTTTCTAAGCCTTCGTTTCGATCGGGAGCGGCACGACGCCGCTCTCTCCGGACACTCAGGGACAGAACAGCGAGACCGCCCGACCGTAACCGATCGGGCGGTCTTCATTCATCAGAGCAGGAGAACAGATAATGACCGATAACTATAATACGGCAACTTACGATTACATCGTCGTCGGCTCGGGCGCGGGAGGCGGCACCGTTGCCGCACGGCTCGCCGAAAAGGGCAAGAAAGTGCTGGTGCTGGAAGCCGGCGGCGATCCCAAAAAACTGCAAGGCGACAACCTGGCCTTCCCCGGCGAAAAACGGCTGCCAGACGACTATGACGTGCCGGTCTTCCATCCGTTTTCGACTGAAAACGAAGCGATGCGCTGGGACTTTTTCGTGCGCCATTATGAAACCGAATCGCTCCAGGCCCTCGACCCCAAATACACCCCGGCCGAAAAAGGCGTACTCTACCCGCGCGCCGGCTGCCTCGGCGGCTGCACCGCGCATAATGCGATGATCACGGTTTATCCGCACAATGCCGACTGGGACGAAGTGGCCCAGATCACCGGCGATGCGTCCTGGAACGCCGACAACATGCGCAAATATTTCGAGTCGATGGAATACTGCCAGCACCGGCCGATCCTCAGAAAGCTCGCCACCTGGCTCGGCATCAATCCATCGCGCCACGGCTTCAATGGCTGGTTCCAGACCGAAGCCGCTCTGCCGCTGCAAGCCTTGGCCAAGGACAAAAAACTGGTCGCGGCGATACTCGACTCCGCGCTCAAGGCGGCCGGCACGCTGCCGAACTTTTTTGAGCGCCTGAAATGGCAGATCGAAGGACTCGCCGATCCGAACGACTGGCGCCTGGTCAAGGAAAACTCGACCGGCCTCCGTTATCCGCCGCTCGCGACCCAAAACGGCAACCGCCACAGTACCCGCGAACGCTTGCTGGTGGTGCAGCAAAAACATCCCGACAATCTGACCATCGAACTCGATGCGCTGGTCACCAAGGTAATCCTCGACGAAAACAACCGCGCGGTCGGTGTCGAATACCTGAAAGGCGCGAAGCTGTACAAAGCGCACGCGAATCCGAGCAAACAGCCCGGCGAGCCGCGCAAAGTCTATGCCGCGAAAGAAGTGATCCTGGCCGGCGGCGCCTACAACACGCCGCAGCTGTTGATGCTGTCCGGCATCGGCCCGAAGGAAGAACTGCAAAAGCACGGCATTCCGGTCAAGCATCACCTGCCCGGCGTCGGCACCAATTTGCAGGACCGCTACGAGGTCGGCGTCGTGAATAAAATGACTCAGGACTGGGAAGTGCTGAAAGGCGCCAAATACGCGCCCGGTGACCCGCAATACAACGAATGGAAAAACGAAAACAAGGGCGTTTACACGACCAACGGCGCGGTGCTGGCGGTGATCAAAAAATCGTTCGAGGAACGGCCGCTGCCCGACCTGTTCTGCTTCGCCCTGCTCGGCAATTTCAGAGGCTATTTCCCCGGCTACTCAAAGCTGATCAAGGACGGCCTGAACTACCTGACCTGGGCCGTACTGAAGGCGCACACGGTCAACCGCGCCGGCGAAGTCCGGCTGGTCTCCAGCGATCCGCGCGACCGGCCTTACATCAACTTCCGCTATTTTGAAGAAGGCAACGACACGCAGGGCCTGGATCTCGATTCAGTCGTCGAGGGCGTCAAATTCGTGCGCAGCATCGCCAAGCCGCTGTTCGCGCAAGGCATCCTGACCGAAGAAGTCGCGCCCGGCAAGGATGTGCAAACCGACGAGCAATTGCGCGATTTCGTCCGCTACAATGCCTGGGGCCACCACGCTTCCTGCTCCTGCCCGATCGGCGCCGACAACGACCCGATGGCGGTGTTGGACAGTCAGTTCCGCGTCCGCGGCATTCAGGGCCTGCGCGTCGTCGACGCGTCGGCATTCCCGAAGATCCCGGGCTTCTTCATCGTGTCTTCGGTGTATATGATCGGCGAAAAAGCGGCCGATGTGATATTGAACGGTTGATCAGCAATCCAGGGTGGGCGGCACTTTCTGCCCACCTCCTTTCCTTTAAATAGCGGACATGAGTTATCCTAATAGGGATTAATCTGCTCCGATTATACTCAGCCTCAGGGAGGGGGAATAACGGATTCCCCCGCTTGAACGGCTACCTGACGAGTTAAAGCGGACCCACAAAACTATAAACTGTTGGAGTTCGGTGACTCATGAAAATTGCCATCATCGGCACCGGCCATGTCGGCTCGGCGATCGCTTATGCGCTGGTACTGAAAGGTCTCTGCGCTCATCTGGTGCTGGCCGGCAGGAATCTTGCCAAGGCACAAGGCGATGCACTGGATTTACAACATACGCTGGCTTTTTGCGAGCGCTCGATGATCATCGAAAGCGCCGCGCTCGAAGAGGTTGCCGATAGCGACATCCTGGTCGTGACCGCCTCGATGCCCACCTCAAGCCCTATGTCGTCTCGCCTCGAACTCGGCCCGGCCAATGTTGCGTTGTTCCGGCAATTGATCCCGATGCTCGCGCGCAACAATCCGAATGCGATTTTGCTCGTCATCACGAATCCGGTCGACATCATGACTTATCTGGCGACGCAGATCTCCGGATTTCCTGCCGCAAGAATCATGGGGATCGGCACCCTGGTCGATTCGGCACGCTTCCGGTCGCTGTTGTCGATAGAGGAGCAGATCCATCCCGACGATTTGCGCGCCTATATCCTCGGCGAGCATGGACCTAATCAGTTCCCGTTGTTCAGCACCGCATCGGCCGGCAGTGAGCACATCGACGATAATCCCGCGCGCCGCGATATTTTCAACGCCGTGCACAGCGCCGGTTTCGATGTTTACAAAGCCAAGGGTTACACGAATTATGCGATCGCCGCGGCAGCCTGCGAGGTGATCCGGGCCATCGTTTACGACTCGCGCCGGACCATTCCGCTCAGCACCTACCTTGATGATTGGCTCGGCATTCAGGATAATTGTTTCAGTATTCCGGTCGTGGTCGGCCGGCGCGGCATCATCCGCCATCTGCATCCCGACCTGGACCGGTCGGAAAAGAAAGCATTGGAAAAGGCCGCTAGATTGATCAAAGACCAGATCGATCGCCTGCTTTTGCCCGAAGACAGCTTGAGTTAACCAGGAAACCCACATGCCCCCCCATCAACCGGAATCTCATCGCACCCATCGCACCGGCTGGCTGCGCGCCGCCGTATTGGGCGCCAACGACGGCATCGTCTCGACAGCCAGCTTGATCGTCGGTATTGCGGCCTCGCAGGCCACGCAGCACGATATTCTGCTGGCCGGCGTTGCCGGAGCAGTCGCCGGCGCGATGTCGATGGCGGCCGGCGAATATGTCTCGGTCAGTTCGCAGGCCGATACCGAAAAGGCCGACCTGGCGCGCGAACGCAAGGAACTTGAGGAAAACCATTCATATGAGCTGAACGAGCTGACCTCGATTTATATCCAGCGCGGCCTGGATCCCTTGCTGGCCGAACAAGTCGCGATCCAGTTGATGGAGCATGACGCACTCGGTGCACATGCGCTGGAAGAATTGGGCATTTCTGAGCAAGGTACCGCCCGTCCGCTGCAGGCCGCCCTGACCTCGGCGGCCACCTTTGCGGTCGGCGCGGCGCTGCCTTTGCTGGTAGCTCTATTTTCACCCGTCTCCATTCTCGCCGTCACGGTGTCGTCGTCATCGCTGCTGTTTCTGATGCTGCTCGGCATCGTCTCGGCCTATACCGGCGGTTCGAGCCTGTTCAAGGGCGCGGTTCGGGTCACTTTCTGGGGCGCGCTCGCGATGGGTCTCACCGCCGGCGCCGGCGCGCTGTTCGGCACGGTGGTTTAAACCGGCGATGTGGTTTGTCTATATCATCCTCTGTAGCGACGACACCTTGTATACCGGCATCACGAATGACGTACGGCGCCGTTTCGAGCAACATGCGAGCGGGCGCGGCGCGAAATATTTCTACGGCCGCCGGCCGCAGCGGATCGTTTATCTGGAATCGGGCCATGACCGCAGTTCCGCGACCCAACGCGAATTGCAATTGAAAAAATTGAGCAAGCGAGAAAAAACGCGGTTGATCGAGTCGGATTGCAACCGGATCGACGATTTCCTGATCGGTTCAACTGCGCAGCAAGCAGTGGAAGACCATGCCTAACCAATCACTGATTCATATCTTCGGCGAAGTGCTGTTCGACCATTTCCCGGATGGCAGCCGTGTTCTGGGCGGCGCGCCGTTCAATGTCGCCTGGCATTTGCAGGCCTTCGGGCAAGCGCCCCGCTTGATCAGCCGTATCGGCGATGACCCGGAAGGCCGAGAAATCGTCCAATTGATGCGCGACTGGGGCATGTGCCCCGATGCGCTGCAAACCGATACGATACATCCGACCGGCAGCGTGCAAATCTCGATTGCTGACGGCGAGCCGCATTACGACATCGTCCCCGATTGCGCCTACGATTTTATCGACCAGCACCCCTTGGCCGAACAGCCCAGCACAGGCATTCTCTACCACGGCTCGCTGGCTCTGCGTAATCCGATCGCGCGCGCGGCCTTGCAAACAGCCAAGGCCAATCATCGAGGCAAGATTTTTATCGACGTCAATCTGCGTCCGCCCTGGTGGCAGCCCAGCACACTACAGCCATTACTGCACGATGCGGACTGGATCAAGCTGAACGAAGACGAACTGCTTACGCTATGCCCCGGCCCTGCCGATTTGGAAACGGCAATGCAGGCGTTCTTCGAGCAGTCCGCTCTAGAAACCTTGTTCGTGACCCGAGGCGCACAAGGCGCGCTGGCTTATGACCGGCAGCATCGGTTTGTCTCGGTCAAACCGCCTGCCACAACGACCGTGATCGATACCGTCGGCGCAGGCGATGCATTTGCCGCGATATTGCTGTTGGGTCTGACCCAGCAATGGCCGCTGCCTACGACACTGGAACGCGCGCAGGCGCTTGCGAGCGCACTGGTGGGCAGACGCGGAGCGACGGTGGCTGACGAGGATTTTTATCGCGCCTTTGCAGAGGCCTGTTGACAGAGACAGGCTAACGGATACCCCCGGCTTTCCACGGTAGCGGAGGAGCCGAAAGTCTCCCGCGCAGAAAGAAAATTGCTGCGCGGGAGACTTCATAGAAAGTTGCTGATTAATTTGGCTTTCTATAGTAGGAATCGTCCTTGTCTAGATGGCAGTCTTTGTTTCTTTTTCCATTAAACTCATAAGTGGTGCCGTACTCGTCCGTACCATAGCCGTCCATCGTGTCTCCATCATCATGTATTCTACCGTACATGGAGTATCCGTAGTCATAGTCTGACGTGCTGGTAGTATGCCAGGCATTCTCATCCTTATTCATATATGCATGGGCATATTTGAATTTATGATCAAGCCTGTCGCTGTGACCGTATCCTGGGGAGTAGTCATCGAATTTTATACAATCCTTAAACTTCTTCCCGTAGTTGTTTTTGAACTCAACCTCGTAAGTAAACCCACCCGGCCCCTTATCGTAGTGCTTTTCGTAGTCGCCGCCATCCTCCGCTAACGCAAGATTCGTGCAGCCGAGCGCGATCCCAATACTAACGGCAAAGCCGAGAAAGTTACGCTTAAAGAAACCGCTATTATTTAAGTTACTCATGGTTATCTCCTAATCAATAGATTAAAATGCAACGCCCAACATAAATTATCGGTATTCCGTTGCTCTTAATGGCGCCCTGTCGAGTACAACGCATTGGCAAGGGCGCACTATACCTGCCATCAAAACCCGGAAAACTATAATAAATAGCACCGGTATTTTTACACAAGACCACCACAAAAAAGATAAGTTAGGCCGTAACAGACACACCCTATAATACTTTTACGCCTAACCAAAACAATCCAAAGCAGCCCAAACTCGACGGTTATATTTTTACCTAAAAAAACATAGAAATACCATCGTACCAAAGCAGGGAATTTCATAAATATATTAATAAATATTATTAACAATAACCTCAAGCATATGATTTTTTATTATAATTTTACAAACAAGCAATTATCCAATAAAGATAATAAACATTAATATATTATTTTATAAAAACAGCATATTACCTTAATATAATTAACGCCATCAATCCAGAGCCATGAGAATAAAATAAGCAATACCACGAATCGACTTTAACCCGACATTATGAGCATCATGGATAATTTGATATTTAAAAACTGCTACCATGGCAGGAGGTTTTTCCGCTTGAACCTTTTCCGGCCAACACGAAATACACTATAAGGTTTATTTACGGGAAGTAGTGATTGATGGACCGTTGTCTTTGCTTTCCCAGCATCCCTGGAACGCATCAACCGCCTGTATGAGGCTTCGGACATTAGCGATTTGGCTTGCGCGCTGTTCGATGTGCAGCCGGGATACGGCTGGAATTGCGCAGCGGAGGATATCAGTCTTTATCTGGAGCGATACATGCTTTTAGATCCTTTCGTGTCCGCGTGAAATCGCCAACCGATGGCAATACTCTGGTTATATCGCAGTATGCAAAGAGGGGACTTCAAAGCAGATGAGTTCGACTTGCTATCGGATGGCAGCGGCAATGACGCCGTCAATTCTGTGAGCCGCAATCTCAACATCATCGCGATGATGTTGTAGCAGAGGCGATTGAACCAGTGTCCGGCGATCAGGCCGCGATAAGTCGTCGTATCGATCAGCGTCAGGATGAGAACGGCCAGAAAGCCTCCCGCACGCATGGTGAGAAATTGCTGCGCGGGAGACATGCTAGACCACTAATTATTGAATAGGTTGGTTATCCAGGGTAGATGGAACATCCATGCTAGATGGAGTATCCGGACTAGATGGGACATCCGGGCTGGAGGGGACATCCGGGCTGGTTGGCATATCCGGGCTAGATGGGACATCCGGGCTGGTTGGCGTATCCGGGCTAGATGGGACATCCGGGCTGGATGGCGTATCCGGGCTAGATGGGACATCCGGGCTGGTTGGCGTATCCGGGCTGGATGGGACATCCGGGCTGGTTGGCGTATCCGGGCTGGATGGAGTATCAGGGATGTTTTGATTGTCTCTAGTGCACGTGTCTAAGTCGGTTCTTTTTCCCTTAAACACGAAAGTGTCGCCAGACTGGGTGACGCCATCCCCCTTGATCCTTTCTCCGTGATGATGTGTTCTGCCGTGAATGCCAACGCTGAACTCAGGTACCGAACTGCTAGTATCGGAAGGTAGCAAGCCGGCTGAATTAGAGGATACCAAGCCGGTAGCCTGCCAGTCCTCCTCATCCATATTCAGCTTATCGTGCGCATAAGTTAACGGCTCATCCAGCCCCAGGATTTCAAGGGTTCCAGGGGAATCTTGATCAAAGGTAAAACAAGTATCAAACTTTTCAAGCCTGTCAAACTTATCCTTCTTGTCACCCGATGCGATCTTATCGCCGCGGATAAATTTGACATGAACAGCATAGGTAAGACCCTCTGGTCCATCGTTTTCATGCTTGTTTTGGTCCCATTCATGCTTGTTTTGGTCCCATTCATGCTTGTTTCGGTCCCATTCATGCTTGTTTCGGTCCCCTTTATCGTCGTGTGCTAACGCAAGATTCACGCAACCTAGCGAGATACCGAGACAACAAGCAAGCCCAAGGCAGTTACGCATAAAGCGGCTTCTAACATTCGGGCTGCGACCAATATATTGTGTCTTAAAATATTCAGCATTTAAGAAACTCATAGATATCTCCTATCAATAGATATTGATTAAAATACAACGTTCGACATTTAATTATCGGTATTCCGTTGCTTTTAATGGCGCCATGTCGAGTATAACGCGCTGACAGGGGGCGCGCGATAGCTGCCGCCCCACGACGACACTATAAAAAATATCGCCTGTTTTCGTATAAGGCATCCTCTGTAAAGACAGACCAGGCTGTAATAAACACACATTCTAATATTTTAGCTCCCAATCTCACTTCACCAAATCCACCCAATCTCGACGGTTATATTTTTACAGCATAAGATATCAAAATACTATCCGACTAAAGTAGGGAATTTCACACACACATTAAAAAATGGCATGAAAAATAACATCAATCACATGACTTTTATGTTAGTTTTAAAATGAAAACAAGACCAAAATAAAAACTATAATTAAATAATGAGGGGATAGATAAGCCATAAAAACATTGCATAAATTAAATCAAAACTTTCAAAAAAAATACCCTAACATCAAATAAGTAATACTACGTATCGACTTTAGGAAAATATTCTGCGTATTATAAAAAATTTTTATATTCAAAACTGTCCCATGACATCAATGACAAAATATTTTCCTTTGAACCTTTTCCGGCCCATACGAAATACACTATAAGATTTATTTACGGGAGGTAGGATTGATGGCTCGTTGTCTTTGCTTGCACCAGCATTTCTTGGAACTCATCAACCGTCTGTACGAGGTTTCGGACATTAGCGATATGACTTGCGCGCTGTTTGATGGCCTACGTCCCGTAATCCCCTTTCACAACGCCATGTTCCTCTCGGTCGATGGCGGCACTTTTGAATTGCAGCCGGGATACGGCTGGAATTGCGCAGCGGAAGATATCAATCTTTATCTGGAACAATACACCCCTTTAGATCCGTTTGTGACGGCGCTGCCATTGCCGCAGCGATTCAACCGGGCGATTCGCCTTTCGGACTTGACCTCCAAAGCTTATTTGGCTCGAACAGGGTTTAGCGACTTTCAGCGCCGCCTGCCTTTTCAGTATGCCTTGAGCATAGCGGCTGCCTGGAACCGGCAACCGATGGCGGTGCTCAGGTTATACCGCAGCATGCAAGGAGGGGACTTCAAAACAGAAGAACTCGATCTGTTGAGCAAATTGGCGCCTCACATTGCCCATGCCCTTTTTTTGCAGAAAGCATTGCTTGATGAGGATGTGCACCTTGGCACCGAGATAGTCGTGCTAGCCTCCGACGGGCGGATCATTTTCAACAGCGAAACCGCACGGGATATCCCGCCGGAGGTTCGAAATGAATTGATCCTACTGGATGAAGAGGATGGATCGCTGTGCCTCAGTAATGATTCGAAATTCTACCGAGCGCGTGTGGTCGCCTGGCGGCCTCCCAGTTTGCTCACCTGTTTTGCGAATCGCGCCGGAGCAACGCCAAACCGACAAGAGACAGAGGGGGGCTTGCTATCGAACGGCAGCAGCGATGACGCCTTCAATTCAATGAGCCGCAATCTCAACATCATCGCGATCGAGCCCTTTCGTAAGCGCGAGGACATTGCCAGCCGACTGCAATACGCCGGCATGTCGTCTCGGGAAATAGAGGTGGCCCTAAGAGTCATGTCAGGGTGTTCCAATGCCGATATTGCCCGCGCCCTGTTTATCGATGAGAAAACAGTAAAGGACCATTTAAGCCACATCTACCAGAAAATCAAGGTACGCAGCCGAACGCAGTTGATCTCCCAAATAATCGGGCTGAGTTTCATATGGCACAGCACAGATAAGTCTTCCGGAAGTTGCGAGAAAACACAGACAGAGGATCGCCCATAAGGCGCTTTGACTTTCCGTAGCGTGTAGCCCGAAGAAATAATCCATAACAGTCCGGAGGAAGAACGAAGCAGCCATCAACTAAGAGACACCTTAGCCTGAAGAACGTCGCTAATTATGTCGGATTTGCATTGCAGCACGGCTTCTCGCAGTTGCATATAGGTCGCCGACTCAGGTAGGTCGTAGGATAATGAGGCTGAAATCTGATCCGCTAATGATGACATACTAACAGGAAGCTGCGGCTCGGCGATGCCTTCCAGGGCGTAAAAACGAGTCAAAACGTCGGCAAAAGCCGTCCATGTTTTGGGTATACTCGCATTGGGGAAATAGGCTTGCAGCTTCGTTCCGATGACTGCGCTCTTGATCTCCCACGCTTTATAGGCCTGGTCAAATTCGGCTTGTTCCTGGGGGGTTACCGGAATCGGAGGAGTTCTCCGAATCTCTTTGCGTAGATGAGCGAATTGGATCGACATAAAGAACTCCATGACAGACTCGCTGATTTCGGAGACCAAAGTGGTTTTGATTTCGAGTGATTTTTGTCGATTTTGCCAATTTCGGGTTATGAATGGAATGATTAAACCGCTGAGCATTGCGCCAATGATCAGCAAAGTTAAGGGGTGTCTTAATAGAGAATCCATCAAGTTGCTCCAGTTCAATTGGTGGGAAGGCATGAATAAGCGCGTAGGATAATGGTATAGACGCCTCGCCTTCCCAACGATCGCGATGTGCCAAAGTGGAAGGATTCAACACCCACTTGAAAGAAGAGGAGGAATCCATACCATTATCCTACGGTTCAGCAAAATGGAGGATTAACTGCGGCGAATTTACCTTACAGGTTAAGAGGGTTCGCCGCCAAATGGCAAATCAAGCATAGTGGACGCCCCGCCCCAATCCAGAGGATAAATACCCCGCTCGACATCGCGGTGAAAGGTAGAATACGGCCAATCCCGTACTTGCGTCACCAAGCCATGTTTAACCGGATTAATGGCAATGTAATCTCTATGGCGAGAATAATCCGATTCCGTGGTAATGCAATGCCCCCAATAGCGCCGTTGCCAAAAAGTGGATTCGCGGTGTTTGATTTTGGATACCGTCATCCAATTCGTGCGGTGATAATGTTCAGCGCAGGCCAAAGACACCCGGCGTTTGATCAAGCTCCATGCATGGCATAATCGGCGTCGCCCGCCGGCAATGTCCAAATCGTGTGCAGATGGTCTGGCAGTAAAACCCAAGCATCGATGGTGAAGGGATGGCGCGATTGTACCTTTTTGACGGCGTCGCGCAACGCCGCACGTACCGGAGCATCGCAAAGAGTCGGGCGACGACGATAGGTGACTACCGTGAAAAAATAAGTTGCGCCCGGAATATCGGCGCGCCGATAACGTGACATAACAAAACCCAGCCGTCAGACAGGTTTTGATTATAGCAAAAAGTCATTAAATGTAGGGTGGGCAGCGCTTTTCTGCCCACCATCTAGCATCGCAAACCCGTTCCGCGTGGGCACGAAAAGCACGTGCCCACCCTACCCGGCTTCGGAGCCGCCCTCCGATCCCGTGTCCTTGCTGCGGCGGCGCTATGCGGATTGTGAAAACCAGGATACCCTCTCCGTTCACAGCCGGGCGGTCGGCGCCATCCGGCTAACAGCAGGGAGGCACAACCGCTTATGTAAACGCATTCGTCAATCCGGGGGATCGACATCGGCATTTTTCAGCCGAGAATCGCGCTCGCCCGAAAAAGGTTAACATTCACCGCTATCTCGTCAATTTCCGGCTCACGGCGTAGCCAGCGCGACGCCCCAGGGCTCATTCTGCGTACTGCGGCTTTCGACAAGCTACAGCGACCCGCGACACCCGAAAAGCTATTTTCTTATAATAAAGTCTGCCTTCCACCACCGGGCTCGTCCAACAACCGGTTCAGATTGTGGTTCGCTTCGCTCACACAATCTAACC
>Ga0208755_100249_pt1 | contig 20028 bp, 13 predicted proteins | sample LakWasMet57_HOW8_2_FD_183891 | JGI IMG/M metagenome (GOLD analysis project Ga0208755, IMG submission 183891) | Freshwater sediment methanotrophic microbial communities from Lake Washington under simulated oxygen tension - Sediment Metagenome... | ecosystem: Environmental > Aquatic > Freshwater >... | reverse complement strand
TAGAATTGCCATTGGTCATGGCCAAATGGATGGCGACAAGCTCGAAGACGTTATGCTTGGATTTATGGAAGGCGAATATGACGTATTAGTTGCAACAACAATTATTGAAAGTGGCTTAGATATTAGTAATGCAAATACAATAATAATTAACGATGCCCAAAATTTTGGGTTAAGCGATCTGCATCAAATGCGCGGGCGTGTTGGTAGAAGTAATAAAAAAGCATTTTGTTACTTATTAGCCCCTTCGCACATTATGCTTACCAGCGAGGCGCAAAAGCGCTTAAAAGCAATAGTAGATTTTAGCGATCTTGGAAGTGGCTTTCAAATTGCCATGCGCGATTTGGATATTCGTGGAGCCGGCAATTTATTAGGGGGCGAGCAAAGTGGGTTTATAAACGATATGGGTTTTGATACTTATATGAAAATTTTAAACGAGGCCATAGAGGAATTAAAAGAGGAAGATTGGTATAAAGATGTGGTAGGAGACGAACACGAATCAGACAAATCAATCTTCTCGCGACAGTTCGTAAAAGAAACAGTAATTGAGACTGACCTACCATTATTAATTCCAGATACCTACGTAAGCAGTTTAACCGAACGATTGTTATTGTACAGAGAATTAGATAATATTATAAAAGAAGAAGATTTACAAAAATTTGAAACAAATCTGAAGGATAGATTTGGCCCATTACCTAATGAAGTAATTGAACTAATTAATGTTGTTAGAATGCGATGGAAAGCAATGAAATTAGGTTTTGAAAAATTAACTTTAAAAAACAAAAAATTACTGGCCTATTTTTTAAATAAGCAGGAAAGCGATTATTTTTCAAGTCCAATGTTTCAAGCAGCATTGCTTTTTGCACAAAAATATCCTAACCTTTGTACTTTAAAAGAACAAAATAAAAAATTATACATAACGGTTGAAGATGTGGCATCCGTAAAACGTTCTGCAGAGGTATTAGCACAGATAGAAGATTTAATTCAATTTCCAGAGGTATCACCAAGTGAAGTCTAGGTCTCGTTCCATATTAATTTTAGGCATCCTTTTTGGTTACATCCTTCTGCAGTTTTTGTGGTGGGAAGTTTTATTGGTTAAACATACCGGCCAAATAATTGATCTCAAACAAAAAATTTCTGAATTAACGGTTACAAACGAAACAACCCTAATTAATGAAATTGCTTTTCTTCACAAAAAAAAGACAATGCAAGTGATGATGATTGTAGGGGAAGGAACTGTTTTTCTGCTCTTACTCGTGTTTGGAATTTATAAAATAAAACAAGCCCAGGATAAAGAAACAGCACTAAACAATCAACAAAAGAATTTTTTCTTAAGCATAACACACGAGTTAAAAACACCCATTGCAGCCACAAAATTACAACTGCAAACACTCCAAAAACAAAAACTATCTGAGCAAATTCAACAAGAATTAATTACAAATGCTTTAATAGAAACTGAGCGTTTAAATGCTTTGATAGATAATGTGCTTTTAGCGAGTCGTTTAGATGCCGGCGAATTTATTTTTAATTTAAAACAACAAAACATTAGTGAGCTTACAACAAAAACACTTCATCGTTATTATAAAAAAGAAATAAATTCGGGTGAATTACAGTTTAAAATAGATGAAAATGTTCTTGTAGCTATAGATGAAACTAGTTTCCCTTCTATTATTACAAACCTAATCGATAACGCAATTAAATACTCTCCCAATCAAAAAGAAATTTTTGTAGAACTAAACAAAAATAAAAATACAGCCGTTATGCGCGTAAGCGATAAAGGTTGCGGAATTAGTAACGCTGACAAAGAAAAAATTTTTGATAAATTTTACAGAGCCGGAAATGAAGAAACAAGAGGCGCTAAAGGAACAGGGCTAGGGTTATACATTGTAAATTATATTGTATTTAATCATGGCGCCACAATAAAAATAAAAGATAATTTACCAAAAGGCAGTGTTTTTGAAATTCAATTTAATGCCGTATAAAATTTTAAAATATTTTATTTTAGGAGCAGTTAGTTTCTTTGTTTGTTGTCATCCATCAACAGACAACGATACTGCAACAATTTCAACCAAAAAAAAAGACAGCAACATTAAGTACGCTAAACGTTTTGCAATTTCAAGAAGTAAAAACGGCACCTTTATTTACCTCTTTGGAAACAAAACAAATTTTGACACAACTGCTACTTATTTAATTTATAATGATCCTGCGGTAATTAAAAACATTCCTAAAACTATTATTCCTGTAAAAAGTCCGTGTAAGCGAATTGCCGCGCTTAGTAGCATATATGCCAATATGTTTTGCGAGCTGGGCTTAATAAACAATATAGTTGCAATAGACAACGGAGATTATTTTAATAACCCAAACATAATTGAAAGACTTCATTCAAACCAACTATTAGAATTAGCTAAGGGTATAGAATTAGATCTTGAACAAACCATTAAATTAAATCCTGATATTGTATTTACATTCGGAATGGGTGATCCCAAAAAAGATGTTAATCCAAAACTCATACTAACTAACATACCGGTTGCCATTAGCTTAGATCATGCCGAAGAAACACCCTTGGCACGTGCCGAATGGATAAAATTCTTTGCTGCCTTTGTTAACAAAAACGAAATGGCAGATTCAATTTTTAAACAAGTTGAAAAAAAATACAATGAGCTACAATCCTTAGCGCAAAAAACCAAAACAAAACCAACAGTTTTTACAGATATTAAGTATAGCGATTCGTGGTACATACCCGGCGGAAAAAGTTATTTAGCAAAATTCTTAACAGATGCAGGAGCAAATTACATATGGAAAGAAGATTTAAATACCGGCAGTGTGCCGCTTAATTTTGAGCAGGTTTATGCAAAAGCAAAAAACGCAGATTTTTGGATAAACCCATCACTACTTAAAACAAAAAAAGAACTACTGGGTTTTGATTCCCGGTACATAGAATTTAATGCGTTTAAAACCGGCGCCATATACAATAACACCAAAGTAACAAACAAAAAGGGTTATAGCACTTATTGGGAAACCGGCATGATACACCCGGATAGAATTTTACACGACTTAATTTTAATTTTTCACCCTGAAATAAAAGAGCTAATCAAAAATGATTTGTATTATTACGAACAACTAAAATAAGTTTTGGAAAAAAATATAAGCATAAAATTTTTCATACTCGTTAGCCTGCTAATAATTGCCGGCTTTTTAAGTTTGTTGTTTGGCGGAAGCGAAACTATTAATCTTAATGACCTATCGTTGAATAATTTTATATTTTGGCAAATCCGTTTTCCAAAAACAATTACCGCCATAATTGCCGGCTGTACACTTGCTACTGCAGGTTTAATTTTACAGGTTATTTTCAGAAACCCTTTAGCCGGTCCTTATGTACTAGGTATTAGTTCAGGCGCATCATTAATGGTGGCAATAAGCATTTTGGCAGGAAGTTCGCTGCATGTTTTTTCTGAATTTTTTATTGGAAAAGCATTTATTGTAACATCTGCCATAACCGGTAGTTTTTTAGTAACACTATTAATTTTAGCCATTTCAAAAAAAGTTAACAGCAACGTTATTCTTTTACTTATTGGCTTAATGATTTCTCAAATATGTGGTGCCATACAAACTGCTTTAGAATATTTTTCGGATGCAACCAGTTTAAAAAATTTTGTTACGTGGGGCATGGGTTCATTATCAAATACAACAAATTTTGATTTAACTATATATTTTCCCATTGCATTACTCACGTTAGCGGCAATTTTATTTTTTATAAAACCACTAAATGCATTACTTCTAGGTGAAAATTATTCGCAGAATATTGGAATTAACTTTAAAACCAGTCGCTTTTATTTAATCCTTATCTCTTCGGTTTTAACAGGATTAACAACGGCCTTTTGCGGCCCTATTGCATTTATAGGAATTGCCGTTCCTATTTTATCACGCATGATATTTACAAGCTCAAAACAACACATTCATATATTATCTTGCTTATTAATTGGTAGTATTACACTTCTGTTATCTGATGCATTATCTAATTCAATTATTCATAATGTTTCATTACCAATAAATATGATTACAACATTTATTGGCGCGCCATTAGTAATTTATTTAATGTTTAAAAATAAAAGCTGGTAATGGAAATAAAAGAATGCATAGCTTTTAAAAACACCTCGCTAGGTTATAAAAAAAATAACACCGTTATTTCTGTTCTTACAGATATAAACTTAAATTTTTATGCCGGCGATTTTGTGGGAATAGTTGGATTGAATGGTGTTGGAAAATCAACCTTATTAAAAAGCCTCTGTGGATTATTGCCGCTATTAAACGGGCAACTTTTTATTGACGAACAACCCATTATTAATCTTTCGTTAAATGAATTAGCAAAAAAAATTGCGATAGTTTTAACCGAAAAAATTGGTGGTTTTAATTTAACTGCCTATGATGTGGTTGCAGCAGGACAAATGCCCTACAACAATTCGTTTAATCACTTAACTGCTAAAAATTTAACTATTATTGAAGAGGCCATTACAATTTGCGGCCTCACTAATCATAAATATAAATTACTAAATGAGTTAAGCGATGGGTTGTTTCAAAAAACAATTATTGCAAAATCACTTGCTCAACAAACACCAATTATGTTGTTAGATGAACCAAGTGCTTTTTTGGATTATGCTTCTAAACACAGTTTGTTTTTACTTCTTAAACAATTAACCAAAGAACAAAATAAATGCATTTTAGTGAGTTCGCACGACTTGGATTTATTATTAAAATATTGTTCTAAAATTCTTCTAATTTCTAATAATAACACCGAATTAATTTCTGTTTCAGAAGCAAAAACAAATAAATTATTTATTGAAATTGGTGGTGGCTTTATTTAAACTTCTGTCTATAGAGGCCAACTTACAAACATTTTACCATAAATTTACCGATTATATAATTAAACCATTATTTTTGCAGCCATTATGGCATTACTAGTTAAAACTTCTAAATTACCTAACGCAGGAAAAGGTTTATTTACAGACAAACCAATCAAAAAAGATTCAAAAATAATTGAATATAAAGGTGAAATTATTGATTGGAAAGAATACGAAAAAAGAGTACTAGAAGACAAAGACGGTTATTTATTTTTTATAAATAAAAAGCGTTGTATTGATGCTTTTTCTACCCCACAACACAAAGCACGTTATGCAAATGATGCCGAAGGAATTGGAAGAGTGAAAGGATTGAATAATAATGCAGAATACGAAATAATTGGCGATAAATGTTTTATTGTAGCAGATCGTGATATAAAAGCAGGAGAAGAAATTTTTGTTAGTTATAGCAAGGAGTATTGGGATTGTATTCGTTACAACATTAAGCACAAACTTTACAAAACAAAAAAATAAAACACTGCCTTTAACTATCGCATTTATAAAACTAACACTAAGTTTAATTTGTAATGAGTAAATTTTTAATAGTTGGCTTAGGTAATATTGGCGAAGAGTATGCAGAAACCCGTCACAATATTGGCTTTAAAATAGTTGATTATTTAGCCGCTGAGGCCGGAGTAAAATTTTCATCTGATCGTTACGCAGATGTTGCTCATTTAAAACACAAAGGCAAACAACTCATTTTAATTAAACCTACTACTTACATGAACTTAAGTGGAAAGGCAGTTAACTACTGGCTACAATCAGAAAAAATTGACGTTGAAAATATAATGATTTTAGTAGATGAATTAGCGTTGCCATTCGGAAAAATTCGCATCGGACCAAAAGGCAGTGATGGCGGACATAACGGCCTTAAAAGCATCCAAGAAACCATAAATACAAACAATTATCCGCGTTTGCGTTTTGGCATAAGTAACGAATTTAATAAAGGTGCTCAAGTAAACTACGTTTTAGGAAAGTGGAACGAAGAAGAATTAAAAACCCTTAACAACAGAATCAAAATTGCTGCTGATGCAGTAAAAGCATTTGCATTTATTGGTTTACAGCGCTGCATGAATGAGTTTAACAGCAAATAAAAATTTTCTAGTATCTTTAACTTATGCTTTACAGTGAAATAATTGGTCAGCAAGAACCTAAATTTCGTTTACTTAAAATGGTAAATGAAGAAAGAGTTCCGCATGCACTTTTATTTAGCGGAAAAGAAGGGAGTGGCAATTTACCCGCTGCAATTGCTTTTGCCCAGCACTTATACTGTAAAAATAAAACCGAACAAGGCGCCTGTGGCACTTGCTCTTCTTGCAATAAAGTTGCAAAATTAATTCATCCCGATTTACATTTGGTTTTTCCAATTGCAAAAAGCAAAGATGTAAAAAGCAGTAACGATCTTATTAAAGAATTTAGGGAGGCGTTTTTAGCGCATCCTTACATGAGTTTAACCGATTGGTTTAACGAGTTAAGTGCAGATAATAAACAACCCATTATTCCTGTTGAAGAAGCAAACGACATTTTAAAAAAACTTAGCTACACCAGTTACGAAGGCTCATATAAAATGATGATTCTTTGGCAACCCGAAAAAATGAATGCTGAGGCGGCAAATAAACTTTTAAAAATATTAGAAGAACCTCCTGAAAAAACAATTTTTGTTTTAGTAACTAATCATAGCGACCAGTTATTAGCCACCATTATTTCTCGTGTGCAAAACATTCCATTTTATAGTTGCAGCGAACAAGAAATTACTGATGCCTTAATAACCAACTATAAAGTTAATGCCGATGTTGCAAGGCAAACCGCAATTCTAGCTAATGGAAATTATGCCGAGGCCATAAGTTTATTAACTCATAACGAAGAAAGTGTTTCGTTTTTAACCCATTTTCAAAGCTTCATGCGTTTGGCACTAAAATTTGATGCAGGCAAAGCAATTACATGGATAGATGAAAATGCAGCTACAGGAAGAGAAAAACAAAAACAATTTTTACAATATGGACTAGAGGTTTTTCGCGATTGCTTAATGTATAATTTTGGCAATAAAAATTTAGTACGATTAAGCGGACAAGAAAAACAATTTCTCGAAAAATTTGCGCCCTTTGTTAACCAAAAAAATTACGAAAAATTAGTTGAAGAATTTAACAACAACTATTATTACATTGAAAGAAATGCGAATCCTAAAATTTTATTTATGGATTTAATTTTAAAAACAAATGAGTTAATTAATACAAAGTAGTTTTAAAAACACAATAAAAAAAGGCGAAGTAAACACTTCGCCTTTTTTTATTTAAAAACATTTTATGATTTTATTTTTACGATTTTAAATTCTGTTCTACGGTTTTGCGCGTGCTGCTCTTCGCTACAAGGTACAACAACTGCACCTTCGCATTTACAATCATTAATCAATTTAGATTCGCCATACCCTTTTCCATAAATACGAGTTGGACTAATACCTTTTGAGATTACATATCCGGCAGAAGCTTTTGCACGACGATCAGATAGAGCAAGGTTTCCTGCGGCTCCGCCTCTACAATCAGAGTGAGAGCTTAACTCAATAGTAATACTTGGATTTTCGGTTAATAACTGCACAATTTTTTCAAGTTCTACCTTTGCATCTGGTCTAACAATAGATTTTCCAAGGTCAAAATAAATTGGATTTAAGTCTACCACTTTTCCAATATCAGCACCCAATTTAATTTTATACATTTTTGTGTTTAAATAATCATGTAATAAAACATAGCCTTCTTTTTTAATGGTAATATCCACAGGAACAATTTTGGTTAAATAGCCTTCTTTTTCTAATTTAATAATATAAGTTAGGTCGTCGCCCACTTTTTTATCTTTATAAATATGCCTAAAATCGCCATCTTTATCAGTGGTAAAACTCATAACTTCAGATTTATTAAACGCATCGGTTAAAGTAATTTTTACTCCTTCAATTGGTGTTAAATCATCCGCATCGGCAATTAAACCAAGTAATCCAATAATTTTTTTCTCAACTAAAATTTCCTTTTTTGAATTGGCTAACGAGGCAATTTCCTCTTCCTTTATCATCCCTACACTTTCCTTGTAGCCATTTTTATTGGCTTTTGTTTTATATCCTTTTCCGGGCAACACATTAAATTTAACCTCACCATTATCGTCTGTTTTACCTTCGTAAACTGGCTTACCGGTTTCGTCAATTAAAACAATTGTGGCATTTGGAATAATTTCCATCGAAAGATTATCTTTTACAATTAAATTAATAGCGCTGCTTATTATTGGTTTTTTAGAAACAAAACTATAAATATCGTCTTTGGTTTTACCTCTATTAGAAGCAAAAAAACCTGTAGTTGTGGTTCTTGCATAAAAACCAAAATCATCAAATTGTGAATTTACAGGATATCCTAAGTTTTGTGCTTCAAAATAGGCATCGCCAGCAGGTACAGTATAAAACACATCTAAACCACCTAAACCAATTTTTCCATCACTTGAATAAAATAAAACTTCATCTTCAAATAGTTGAGGAAACATTTCTCTACCCTCTGAGTTAACCGATTGACCTAAGTTTTCAGGTTTTGTCCAGCTATTATTTTCAAAAGTAGTTACCCAAACATCTGTTAATCCTAAAGTGCCAGGCATATCCGAAATAAAGTATAAGGTTTTTCCATCCGCACTCACCGCAGGATCACCACAAGAATAATCATCACTGTTAAATGGAAATTCTATCCATTCGCCCCAATTTTCGCCTTCTTTTTTTCTGCTGAAAATTTTAAGATTAACTCTGCCCTCTTTACTTTTTTTGTATTTATTTTTTACAAAATTATTGCGTGTTATAAACTGGGTGTTGCCATCCTTTGTAAAGCAAAGCGGCCCTTCGTGCACTTTGGTTTTTAAACCCTCTTTAACAGCATGCTCATTTTTCACATCTGTTCCTTCAATATAGCCTTTATAAACATCTAAATAATATGAATTATCCCATCCGTATTTGCGACCATTAATAGAAGTGTTTCGGCGAGAAGAAAGAAAATACATTTCGTTATTTACAACATATGGACAAAAATCATTTTCATCAGAATTAATTGCTAACCGTTTTAAAGAATAGTTACTCGAATCTTTCTTTAATTCTTCAACAACCAATTTTTTTTGAGCAATGTTTTCACGGATTAATTTATATTGATTGTCATTGATCTTAGAAAAAACTTCTGAAGCTTTAGTGTAATTTGAATTGTATTTTAAAACCTGGTAATAATTATAAAGGTCTTGATCGGTCATGCCGGTGTTGCTATACGCTTTATCATAGTATACCTGGGCTTTACGATAATCACCAATGTTTAAATTACTTTCGCCCGCGCGAACATAATATTTAATTTTAGGATGTTTGCTTCTTGATAACTCCTCATACATTTCTGATGCAGAAACATATTCTAAATTATTAAAACGCTTATCGGCGATTTTTTCTTTTACAGATTGTGATTTAATTAACGGTGTAATTAAAATTAAAAGTAGTAGTAGTGCTTTTTTCATTTTATTAAATTCTTTATAACTGAGTCCTTACTAACTATTAAAAATAGCGCGGTGATTTTAAAGCTTTTTGATTAGATAGAAAATCAAAACCTAAGATTACTTCATGCGAACTTGGACTATATTTGCCCATATTATTAATTGAATAATCGTATGCATACCCAACGCGTAATTGCTTTGTAAAATTGTAAACAATGTTTGCTCCTGCAGCCGAACCATGACGATACATAACGCCAAACCAAATTTTTTCATTAAACAAAACTGATAAGTTAGCATCAATTGATAATGGAGCATTTTGAGTGTACTTAACTGCGCATCCTGGTTTTAAATCCCAAAGACTGTTTAATTTAAAAACATAGCCAGCAATTAAATAATAGTGCAACACTTGTTTTGAATCTGCAAAATTCACATCCTTACTTAATTTATTTGGAATGATTTTTGGGGCAGTTAGGCCAACAAAAAAACGTTGTCCATAATAATAAACACCAGCGCCTGTATTAAATGTATTGGTATTAAAATTGGTATTACTTATCACTAATGGATCTGCGGCATCGTTCACAGATAGACTTGCCAAATTATTTCTTATAAGATCTGCTCCTGCACGAAGACCAAAACACAAACGATCGTTGTTTTTATTTAAACGTAAACGATAAGCAAAATCACCAAACAAGGCTGTTTTATTTGTTGGCCCAATTACATCATTTACAACATTTAAACCTACACCAATAGATTCATTCACTAAAGGAGTGTGCATTATAAAACTATTTGTTTTTGGGGCACCCTTCCAACCTGTCCATTGACTGCGAGCATCTAAAACAACACTTAACGCATCGCGACTACCTGCATATGCAGGATTTAATATTGAGGAATTAAACATATAAAATGAGTTTTGAACCTCTTGCTGCGCAGATATATTGATGCTTAAAAAAGACATCGTAATAAAAACTGCTATTTTTAAATTTATTTTCATCTTAACTTTTCTTATTACTTTCTATTAGTATTGTAACTGAATAAATCCACGTAAAATTGTTTTATCATCATCTCCTAAATCTAGAATGTAGAAGTAGGTTGCTGTTGGCAATTTACTGGTACCGGTTTTACCAGCAGTGTTTGGCGTACCATCCCAATCATTCTTATAAGGCTTGGCAAAATAAACAGGATTACCCCAACGGTTAAATATTTGTAAACTATTATTTGGATAAGAATCTAAACCTTTAATTTCAAATAAATCATTATGTCCATCGCCATTCGGCGTAAACACCTCCGGTACTGTACCAATCTTTTCATTTACTTTTATTACAACCTCAGCAGTTGAAGTACAAGCGCCATTCATTGAAACTAAAACAACAGTATATGTTCCTGGTGAATTAAAAACATTAGTTGGATTAGTTTGAGTAGAAGTACCATTTCCAAAACTCCACGAATACGTTATTGCACCTGTACTTTGATTAGTAAATACTACTGTTAATGGTGGAGCTCCAGTTGTAACATCTGGGTTAAACGCTGCATTAACCGTTGTGCTGTTTACAATTACTGTTTGTGTTGATGAGCAACCTGTAATATTATCAGTTACTAATACCGTATAAACACCTGCCCCATTAACTTCTGCATTAGCAGTATTAGATCCGTTTGTTATGGCAGGGCCACTCCAATTATACATAACATTGGTGTTACTTGCTGTAGCATTTAAGGTAGTAGTGCCGGCTGCACCACAAGGTAAACTTCCGGCTGCACTTGCTGTAAAACTTGGAGTAACTGTATTATTTGTAACAGCTATAGTTTGTGATGTTGAACAGTTTGAGTTAACATCTGTTACCGTTACTGTGTAAATTCCTGCATTTGCAGTGTTTATTACTGAGGATGTTGCTCCAGAGCTCCAACTATATGTTACAGCACCTGATGTTAAGGCTGTTAATGAAACAGTATTTGTATTTGGTTGGCAACTAATACCAATGCTAGAACTACTTGACACATTTAAAGTAGGCGGCACATTAGTTCCAACAACAGGCACTGTAATAGATGTACTGCTGCAACCTGTTAGTGTATTTGTAACAGTTAAACTGTAAGATCCGTTTTGATTTACTTGTACAGTTGAGTTATTTGTGCTTCCAACAATGCCTGGCCCAGACCAAGTATACGTTAAGTTTGCGGCTGGTGTAAAAGTTGGTGCAATTGTAACTATTGTATTTGTACAAGATATTGTTTGCGCTGTACCTGTGCCTGCTACTACTGTAGGGGCTAAAGTTGCGTTAGCCACCGAAACAGTTGTTGTAGAAATACAACCATTTGTTGCAGTAATAACACCAGTATAAGTTCCAGCTGCAGTAAATGTTACAACACTCGTATTGGTAGGTCCTGAGATACCTGACCCCGGCGCCCATGAATACGATTGAATTGAAACAGTGGATGTTAAACCTACCGTAACGTTTGGTGAAGAAGTTAAACATGTAATACTTGGATTTGAATTGCTTAATGTAAACGTTGGTGCGTTTGTATTAGGCGATACCGTTGCTGTTGCTGCGGCAGCCGAACAACCGTTAGCGCCCATTGCAATTAAAGAGAATGTACCAATACTAGAACTACTAACTTGTACAGTAGGAGAATTTGGCGAGGTTAATATATTACCTCCTGCCGGTGCGATCCAAGTATAACTCACAGCTCCGGTAGCAGACCCAACTAAATTTGCAGTTTGTGCAGGACAAGCTAATACAACATTATTCGGACTAATACTTACTGCTGTTGGAGCAATGGTGTTTGCCACAACATTTATTGTTTGAGAACCCGTACAACCATTTGCAGTATTAGTAACTGTAACTACATAATTTGTATTAGCCGTTGGATTAACAGAAACGGAAGAAGTAGTTGCACCCGTACTCCAGCTATAAGTAAACGCGCCAAGAGTTGGGCTTGGTGCGGTGCTTATAGTTGCTGTTGTATTATTACAATTTACTGTGTTAGATGCAATTGCATTTGGACTAACCGGCGAGTTATTAGCAAATAAATTAAAAGATGCTGTTGAATTACAATTATTACTAGTGTTTGTAACCGTTAAGTTGTAAACCCCTGATAAACTTCCTGTAACTGATGCGCCATTACTAGGTCCAACAATTCCAGGACCAGTCCATGCAAAAGTAACTCCTGTTGCAGGGTTAGAAGTGACTGTGGTTGATTGAGTAGTATTAATACACGTTAAGGTTGCATTGCTTGATGATACAGATAAAGTTGGTTGATTTACGGATGGATTAACTGTATATACGATAGATGAAACACAACCCGTTACTGGATGCGTTGAACTTAAAGTATAAGTTGTTGTACCATTTACAGCAACAGTAGAATTATTTACACCACTAACAAATCCACCTGAAGATGACCAAGTATAAGTACTTCCAGCCGGTGTTGCTGTTCCAGATAAAACTACAACACTGCTTGTTCCGCAACCAGAGTTAGCTGTTTGACTACCTACAACTGATAAAACCGGTGTTGCAAGATTTGAAGTAATATTAACTGTTGCAGGTGTAGTTGAAGTACAACCATTGCTAGTACTTGTTACTGCTAGTGAATATACATTAGCCGCACTTACATTTACTGTAGAGTTGTTTGCTGTGCCAACAATTGTACCACCACTCCAAGTATATGTAACACCCGCTGCCGGGCCACCAGCAATATTTACAGTTGGGTTATTACAGGTAATTACTGGAGTACTATTAATTGCGGCAACTGGTTTTACAGTATTAGTATTAACCGTTACAACATTTGAATTTACACAACCGTTTGCGTTACTTGTAATATTTAAGGTATATGTGCCAGGTCCGCTTCCGCTCGCATTGGCTGTATTGCCCCCGCTGCTTATAGAAGACCCCGCTGGGGCAACCCAAGTATAGGTTACGCCAGCAGTTGCTGAATTTAAATTTATGGCGCTATTTGCGCAGGTTACAGTACCTGTAGTACCTACATTTGGCACACCGGTTGTGTTACTAACACTTGGACTAATTACTGCATTTATTGTACAGCCGTTTACCGGATTTAAAGCATGAACAGAATACGAACCAATTCCAGAAATATTTGCAGTTGGCGTTGATTGACCTGAGGTAATTGAGCCGCCGGCTGGAGGTGTCCATGTATAATTATAAGTAGGTTGATTTCCAGAAATTACTGCATTGTTATTTGTACAGGTAATTGCGCCTGAAGTACTTAAAGAAATACTGACTGTTGTGTTTTGAGAAACTGCAACTGTTGCGGTAGACTGACAACCGTTACCCGAAGTATTAACTACAGTTACAATATAATTACCTGGCGCATTTACTAAGGCTGAAGATGTTAATCCTCCACTAACAATACCCGGACCAGACCAACTATAGCTCATACCAGCTGTAGAAGTTACTGCAGCATTTACAGAAAGTGTAGCACAATTAATTGGGTTTGCAGCAATTGTTGTTGCCACCGGAGTAACTGTGTTGTAACCAACAGCAACCGTTGATGCTGCCGCAGAAACACAACCTGCTGCACTTGTAACCAATAAACTATAAGTTCCGGTTACATTAACAGTTGGGCTCGCCGTTGAACCACCTGAAACAATACCCGGACCACTCCAACTATAAGTTCCGCCACCACTACCGCTTAATACCGTAGAAGTATTATAACATGTTAAACTTTGCGTTGAGCCTGCATTAGCGGTTGGTAAAGCATTAAACGTAAGCGTTCTTGTAACCGTATATGAGCAAGAAGCGCCTTGTGGGGGTGTAATAGCGCAAGTATATGTGCCGGAAGCTGTAACGTTAACAGTTTGAGTTGTTAAACCATTTACTCCCGTTCCACTCCATAGGTAAGTCCCACCTTGTACAGCAGGTGCAGTAAATGTTACAGTTGAACCAACACATGGCGATAAATTTGAAGCGTCGATGTCTAACGGTCCGCAAATTGCATCTACATAAGCATAACCTGGGTGAGCTCCTGCGGTACAACCTGCAGATACAAAAGAGATTTTTACATTTTGTCCGATATAAGGAGTTAAATTAATACTATTAGAAGTCCAATTTTTATAATATAAAACACTATTGTCAAATGTATTTATGAACCCTGAATTTGAAAATCCAACTGGTGGAAACCCTGCAGGCGCTTGTACATAATATTGGGTGCATGATGACAGAACAGTTCCGGCTAAATCGGTAACATATACGTGAAAATAGGGTTGATTACCTGCAGTATGTCCACCATCATTTAAAATAACAGCATAATCATAAGAAAGTAAAGCGTTAGCCGCAGAAACTAAAACTGTTTTTTCAATCTTTTCTCCATTAGAATACGACCCATATGTCCAATATGCACCCGTACAAGTAAAACCATATCCATCCGATACATTTATTTGAAATCCACCAAGTCTTGCTGATGCAACACCACCACTAGGATCCAAACCGGGAAAAGATCCAATAGGATCGTTTCCATATGAACCTGTAATTAAATTAACATCGTTACAACTATTAATACTTTGATTGGTGCTTGTAATCCCAGCCCCTAATATCGTTAATGGACTATTAGAGTTCTGATTTTCCCCACTAGAAATAGTCCAGCCGCCAAAATTTGCATCCTCAAAATCAATGTTGTTACAAAGGCTTGACATTGTTGAAGCATTAGAATTAATTTTTGCATTCAAATCAACAATTTCCTGTCCGGGCAGGATAGATATATTATATTTCCTTCTTACAAAATCATTTTGTTTTCTTTTCATCACCGCCTTAAATTCAGATAATAGTTTAAAACCATTATCAAAAACATCTTTAGCGTTTTTTTCAAAATTAAAGCCGTTTAAAGTATCTCCTTTAAAAAAATTACACTCTTGCTGTAATTGAGTAAAACTTAAGTTAGTAGCAAAAATTCCTTTTGGAGCCTGATCTCCGTGACCAATCATGCCTGAAACAAAAGGCGTTCCTGGTTTTGGTGTAAGATCTGTTTTTGACCTCAACAACTTTTCATGAATTAATTGATAAGGATTTTGAGTAGCTTGTTGAGCATAAGAATAATTTGCACTAAACATTAACCCAAAAAATGCTAAAATTGAAACTAATAATTTCATCGTTGATTTTATATTATTTAGCGAAAATAATATAATTTTCGGCGTAAATAATAGAAAAAAAGGTCTAATAAGGCTTAAACTGATTTAGATGGTAAATTTTAACAGTTGAGGTTTATCTAAACAGATTTTAGAATAAATTTTCTAAGGGTATTTAGCGCGAAATTACTCGTCATTAGGATATTCCGCTGCCTGTTGTCGCCAAATAAAAACTTAAACGCGAGTGTTTTTTCTTTTGATGCAACTGCAATCCAAACGGTGCCAACTGGTTTATCCTCTGTACCACCCGATGGGCCAGCGATGCCGGAAACTGACAAAGCAAAATCACTACCAAATTTTTTTAAAACATTTTGTGCTAATTGCTCTACACACTCTTTACTAACAGCCCCAACACTAGAAAAAACAGCTTCATCTACTTCTAACAAATCATGCTTTGCTTTATTAGTGTAAGGTATTATTGCGCCTTTAAAAACATCTGATGCGCCTGCAATACCAGTAAATAATGAAGAAATATATCCACCGGTACAACTTTCGGCTAAGGCAATGGTTTGATTATTTTTACGCAATAATTGACTTACAATATCTGCCAAAGAAGGCGTTTCTTCGCCGTAATTTTCATAACCAAAAATATAATTATCAATTATGCTTTTTAATTTTTCTATTTCAGAATCAATATTTTTTTGAAGCGTAGCTTTATCCGAACCAAACGTAGAAAGGCGCAACCGCACCATACCAGGTTGCGGTAAATAAGCAAGTTTAATGTTACAGTTAGCTAAATTATCTTCCCAAGATTCTATTAACTCTGACAATGCACTTTCGCCAATGCCATTGGTTAAAACAGTTTTGTGATAAATATGCGGTAAGTTATTTTCGCGTTTTATTTTTGGTAAAATAGTCTCGGTCATCATCGCTTTCATTTCGTATGGCACGCCAGGCATAGAAATAAAAATGGTATTTTCTTTTTTCATCCACATGCCGGGAGCCGTACCATTTGGGTTATTTATTACAACACATCCTTTTGGCACTAAAGCTTGTTGGCGATTAATTTCAGTAACTTCGCGACCGCGCTTAATAAAAAAAGAAGACACTTGTTTTAGTACCTCTTCATCTAAAATTAACTCAGAATTAAAATATTTTGAAAATGTTTTTTTGGTAATATCATCCTTTGTTGGTCCTAATCCTCCGGTTATAAAAACAAAATCTGCACGTGTGAGAGCATCGTTAAACGCTTTTGTGATAGCCAATTCATCATCAGCCACACTAGCCATGTGAACAATTTTAACTCCCATTAAATTGAGCTCTTGTGCAATCCAAACACTGTTGGTATTTGTAATTTGTCCTATTAAAATTTCATCGCCAATTGTAAGAATTTCTGCCTTCATATTTTAAACCTAAAGAGAATAAGTATATTTCACAAATTTTAAAACCATCAATTCCCTCAATAGTTTATATTTGCCTTAAATTTATTAAACTTAATTTACATGAAAAAAGTAATTTTATCTACCCTTGTTTTATTTTCGATTTCACTATCTGCACAGTCGCTTAAAGACAGACTTAAACATAAAGCAGATAGTATTGAAAAAGCAGCAAAAGAAAAAGCAAATGCTATTATTACAGGAACTACTGCTGCGCCCGCACTTACTAATGAGGAAGTTATAAAGGGGCTAAAAGAAGCCTTAACAGTAGGAACAAATAACTCATCAGGTGTAGCAAGTAAATTAGATGGTTTTTATAAGAACCCTAAAATTTTTATCCCTTGGCCGGAAGAAGCAAAGGATATGAAAATTAAGCTAACAAAAATGGACATGACCAAAAAAATAAATGAATTTGAAACAAGTTTAAACAGAGCTGCTGAAGAGGCGGCATTAAAAGCAGCGCCGGTTTTTATTGATGCAATTACCAACATGAGTTTACAAGATGGTTTTGCAATTTTAAAAGGGGTTGATACTGCTGCTACAAATTATTTACGCAAAACAACTTACAATCCATTAAAAGATAAATTTATGCCAATTGTAAAAGAAGCCGTTGCAAAAGTAAAAGTAACAAGCTATTGGTTACCGCTAGCTACAGCCTATAACAAGTTACCGGGTGTTAAAAAACAAAATCCAAATTTAGATGAATATGTAACTAACAAAGCCATTAACGGTTTAATGTTACTGATAGCAGATGAAGAAATTAAAATACGAAAAGACCCAATGGCTCGTGTTTCTGATTTATTAAAAAAAGTTTTCGGAAGCCTTTAAACCTAACAGAAAATAATATCACCTGTTTAGTTTTTAAAACTCAACAGGTGATATTAATATTAAGCCCATTTTTCTAAACTTGCTCCTTTTTTAAAAAACCGTTCTATACTTTTTTCAGTTTCGGGTAAAATTTTTAATTCAGGAGCGTGATGTGGTTTTTTTCTCGCGTCAATTATCATTGGCCCGTTGCAGCCCCAATGCTTATTTTCAACACTTTCCTCTACGCCATATATATCGTGACTTGGATTGCTTCGTGTATAAGTTATCCAAACATAATCATTTAAGTTTGAGGGATTAATTTCAAATTTAAAATCGTTGTATATAACAATTTGCACAATTCCGTTAAATTCATTTTTATTCTGAATGATATAGTCAGATAATTTTTGAATTTCGCTTTTTGCGTTTTCATAAGTTGAAAATTCATTCAACATCAATCCTATAACACCATCCATCATCATAACCGGATGAGATATAAAAGCCGAAGATTTTATTGACGGCGGCAACACATTGCTCAAATCTCTTATTTTGTTGCCGTAAGCGGCCACAACCAATTTACTTCCTTCATTCACTCCATCACCGCTATAATCTAAAGTATCAATAGTAGTTTTAGTATAAAAATGTAAATCTCTTTTCAAATCAATTCTTTCAAACATATATTTAAAAAAAGCGCGAACATTGTGCGTATCAATTTCATCGGTATCGCTACCCGTAATAAATAAAAATTTAGCTAAACTTAACTGACCGGTTCCCAAAATTCTGTTTGCTTGTGTTAACAATTCAGCCGGGCGTTTATTTTTTAAATACGGTGTATAGCGCTCGCTTCCAACAGCGAGTAATAATGGATGAACACCTGCGGCATCAACCGCATGCACTTCTTTCACTCCAGGAATTTCGTTTGGAATTGCACTTCCACTAATCTCATGAATAAGTGCGCCAAAAGCTGTGTCTTCTTGTGGTGGCCTGCCAACAACAGTAAACGGCCAAATACCATTTTCTTTTGCAAAAACTTTATGCACCCGCATTAAAGGAAATTCATGTGTTAAACTATAATACCCAAGATGATCGCCAAACGGCCCTTCTGGTTTATTTTCATTCGGATAAACTTCTCCTGTAATTACAAAATCAGCATCTAACGAAATACAAAAACCATCTACATAAGCGTATCTAAATCGTCTTCCACCAATGGCACCCGCAAAAGTTAATTCACTTATACCTTCTGGTAAAGGCATTACAGCGGCTAAAGAATGACTGGGTGGACCGCCAATAAAAATACTTACTTTAAGTGGGAGGTTTTTTTTATTGGTTTTAGTTTGATGTATTCCTATACCACGGTGTAATTGATAATGTAACCCAATTTCTTTATTTAATTCGTAATTATTGCCATTTAACTGAATGCGATACATGCCAAGATTAGCATTCATTACCCCGGGTTTATCACAATCTTCAGAATACACTTGAGGCAAGGTAACAAAAGCCCCACCATCCATTGGCCAATGTTTAATTAGCGGCAAGTCCGAAATAGTTACCTCTTTAAAACCAGCAGATGAAAATGATGATTTTTTTGGTAATGCATTTATGGCAGCAATGCCTGTTGAAGCAAATTTAAAAGGACTTTTTAAAGCAGCTATAGGATTATTACGCAGCTCAACCATTTTTTGAACTTTTGTAAATGTATCTCTAAACATAAACTTACTTCGCACAATGGTACCAAACAAATTACTTACTGCTTTATACTTTGTGCCTTTAATGTTTTCAAAAAAAAGTGCAGGACCATTTTTTTCAAAAACTTTTAGGTGAATGGCGGCCATTTCTAAATTTGGATCAACCTCTTCGGTAACCCTAACCAGTTGTCCATTTTTTTCTAGATCAACAATACACTCATTTAAATTTTTATAATTCATTGTTATTTAAAACCAATAAATAGGCTTTATGTTTTAGAGATATGAATAAATTTTAGTCTTCATAAATTTTTGATAAAACTTTGGTGTTTTATTATGAAAACGCCATCCAAAGGTAGAATTTGCTGAGTATGAAGAAGTAGTTGCAATAATTTTAGTACTATTATAAACATTATAATCTCGAGCAACAGCCCAAATCATATAAAACCTTTTCATATTTAAACCAAAAGAAAGTCTTCCGGTTCCACTCCAGCCAATATAAGAAATTGTGCGGTGACTAGTTGTAAGATTATAGTTACGCCATTGTTGCTCGGGCCCAAGTGTAAAATAACCTCCTATAAACCATGCTTTAAAAATTACAATGGTTGCAGCAATACCAATATTAGCAGAAAGATTTATTGAACGTATACCTTTCAAGTTAG
>Ga0208755_100233_pt1 | contig 21331 bp, 16 predicted proteins | sample LakWasMet57_HOW8_2_FD_183891 | JGI IMG/M metagenome (GOLD analysis project Ga0208755, IMG submission 183891) | Freshwater sediment methanotrophic microbial communities from Lake Washington under simulated oxygen tension - Sediment Metagenome... | ecosystem: Environmental > Aquatic > Freshwater >... | reverse complement strand
TTTTTTCGTGCATCAACATAGTTGGTAATTAGGTGAACGAATGGTTTTAAATTTCAACTTTAATGAAAATATGTTTGATGATTAACCCACTATCAATACAAAAGAATGCCGTAGTTTATAGCCTGCTGCTAATACTTGCCTATGTGATTACTGGCAAGCTCGGGCTTATGTTGGCATTGCCTCCAGGTTATGCCTCAGCAATATTTCCGCCAGCAGGAATTGCAATCGCGGCAGTTTTTGTTGCAGGGCGCACAGTGCTGCCTGCTATATTTTTAGGGTCATTTCTACTTAATATTTTAGTGGGTTATAGCGCTGGCCATCAGGTCAAAATGACTGATGTGGAGGTGGCGCTGCTGATCGCGGTTGCTTCTGCGCTGCAAGCATATCTAGGTGGTTGGTGGTTAAAACATAAGATTCACTACCCAACTACTTTAGATAGTCCTGTCGATGTTGTGACGTTTTTCATTTCAGCACCAGTCATCTGTTTGATTAGTGCCACTATCTCTGTAACAGGTTTACTCTCATTAGGCTTGATTGAGGAGTCTCTGTTCTTTACAAGCTGGGCATCATGGTGGATAGGCGACACTCTGGGTTTAATTGTCATGTTACCGCTCACTTTGGTGGCAATAGGGAAGCCCAGAGCAATATGGAAAAAACGTGCCCTTACCATAGCGGTGCCCATGCTTATTACGTTTGCATTGCTGATTATCACGTTTGTGGTTGTTAGCAGATGGGAGCGTAAAGAGTCATTGGTCGAGTTTGATGCTTTATCCAACCAGATATCTGAACAACTGCGCGTTCGATTTGAGTCTCAAGAGGCCGTTATCGGGCAAACGAGCGCTTTGTTTAGCTATCGGGCCAACGAAAAAGTAACGAGGCAAGATTTTTACCATTTTGTGAGTGCCATCAAGCGAGATTTCCCAATGACCTTCGCGATAGAGTGGGCGCCCAAAGTAACACATCGTGAGCGAGCGTCATATGTCAAACAGCTCTCAAAAGAATTTCAAGATTTTGAAATTAAACAGTTGGATGCGCAAAGGAAGTTAGTTGTTTCAAGCGACAAAGATTTTTACTTTCCTATTACCTATATCGTGCCGCTTAAGGAGTCGACGCGCGCAATATTGGGTGTTGATCTAGCCTCGCTTCCCGATCGCAAGGATGCGATTCAGCGCGCTATCAGCTTGAAGGCAGCGATTGCCTCACCGCCAACCAGACTGATTATTAATGACGGTACCGAGCTTGGCTTAATGTTAATTTACCCAATACATGGCACAAGCCAAGATGGCGTGTTATCAGCCGTACTGAGAGCAAACATTTTTTTTGGTGAACTCTTCAAGCCATTTGCGCATACCGTGCATGTACGCTTAACAGATGTTGAATCTGGCAAGTATTTATATAATAACTTTGCAGATAATCAGATAGATAGCTTGTATACAAGAGACTTCAGGTTTGGTGGCAGGTATTACCGTCTGGATACCTTACCAACTGCACAATACTATCAGCAGCACCGTGGATGGCAAAGCTGGAATATGCTTGCGGTTGGTTTGTTCGGTACTGGTTTAATGGGGGCGCTACTGCTTATAGGCACTGGCTATACTGCTCGCATCGAGAACTTGGTTAAGCAAAAAACTGAGGAGCTTAAGGACAGTTTTTATCGCTTTCAAGAAATCACCTCTACCCTTGGTGAGGGAATCTATGTGACGGATATCAATGGCGTGATTACTTTCACCAATCCTAAAGCGCAGGACCTATTGGGGCGTAGTGAGTCAGAGTTGTTAGGTCAAAATGCCCATTCTTTATTTCATCACAGGCCCATTGAAGAGTCTAGTCACACAGAGCGCGAGTGTCTTATTAGCAATGTCATTCATTCAAAACAGCCTTATAAGTCAACGGAAGAGGTTTTCTGGCATAAAAATGGCTCACCAATATACGTTTCTGTAAACTCTGTTCCATTTTTCAGAAATAATGAAATTATCGGTACTCTCGTTGTGTTTGATGATATTTCTGACCGTAAAAAGATTGAGTTCGCTTTACGTGCCAGTGAAAAAAGTTTTAAAGAAATTATTGAGTACGCGCCAATTGGTATCGCTATCGTTTCTTTGGATGGACGATTCACTGTTGTGAACCAAACACTATGTAATATCGTTGGGTATACCAATGATGAGTTGATTAGGCGTACTTTCCAGGAAATTACTTATCCAGATGACCTATCTCTTGATCTTGAGCATGTGCAGCGTCTGCTAGATGGTGAAATTGATACTTACCGCATGGAGAAACGATATATTCGCAAAGATAATGTGCCAGTGTGGATTCAACTCTCTGCCAGTATTTTTAGAGATGAGAATTTAACCCCTCAATATTTTATTGCACAGATTGAGGATATCAGTGAGCGTAAGATTCGTGATAATGAAGTGCATCAACATGCATATTTCGACACACTGACTAAATTGCCTAATCGCCGCATGTTGATGGAGAAACTCTCTCAAGCTTTGTCTCAGTCTGAACATCATCAACGCAAGTTTGCATTGTTCTTTTTAGATTTAGATCATTTCAAACAAATTAATGACACTTTAGGCCATGATACTGGCGATATCATACTTAAAGAAGCAGCCTCACGCCTATTATCCTGTGTGCGTAGTAGCGATACAGTTTCACGGCTTGGGGGAGATGAGTTTGTGATTATACTGAATGATGTTTCTAGTGCACATGATGCCCAATTACTCGCAGAAAAAATCCTTAATAATTTTAGTGAGCCGATTGATGTGAACGGTAGTGAGTTGTTTATTGGTACCAGTATTGGTATTGCCGTGCATGATGGAGATACTAAAACTACTATTAGAGAGCTAATGAAGAGTGCAGATTCAGCGATGTATGAGTCCAAGGCTTCTGGTAGAAATAGGTACAGTTTCTATACTTCAACTTAATTTGCAGTGGCGGAGGTTGGCACGTAATGCCTGGGCGCAGTATGCTGCTATCTTTTGTTCACTTTATTCGATGCTTACTGGTGATATACAGATAGTTGATTACCTTAGGCAAACGCTTTAGAGAGTTTATTGGACTCAATTAATGCAGAGAACTGTGCTGCGGGGATAGGCTTCCCGAACAGGTAGCCTTGTCCTTCCATGCATTCTTTTTCAAGCAAGTAGTATCGTTGGCTTTCTGTTTCTATGCCTTCTGCAATGGTTTCTAATCTAAAACTGCGTGCTATATCTAAAGTGGCGCGAATCACAGAAGCGTCTTGCTCGTGTTCTAGCATGCCATGTACAAATGATTGGTCGATCTTGATGCGCGTTAATGGGTAGGTCTTGAGTAAGCTTAATGAGGCATAGCCGGTACCAAAATCATCCAAGGCGATACCAACGCCATAGTTGTACAACTGATGGAGGCAGTTAAGCACGACGTCATCGTTATCCGGTGCGATAGTTTCGGTAATCTCTAACTCTAGTGCCTCTGGTGGCAGACCGTGCCGTTCTAATGCTTCTATTACCTCAGTCACTAGGTTGCCGACATGAAATTGGGCTCCGAAAAGGTTAACGCCCATGCGTAGGTTAGGAGAGCCGTTTCTACGCCAATATGCAGCTTGTGCGCAAGCTTCATCCAGTACCCATGTCCCGACAGTTGCGGCTAAAGTACCGCGTTCTAATGCTGGTAGAAAGGCAATTGGCGATAATATGCCCCTTTCAGGGTGATGCCAGCGTAGTAAGGCTTCGGCACCTGTGATTTCGCCTGTGATTAAATCAACCTGTGGTTGATAAAACAGCAGAAACTCGCCATCATCGACAGCCCGATGTAGCTCCAAAGCATAAAGGCGACGCACAACTGCTTCAAGACGTAAAGCCGTGACAAAAAGAAAAACTTGCCCGCGGCCAATACTTTTAGCTTTAAATAAGGCTAGGTCTGCGTTACTGACTAACTCTAATGCTTCTTGCGCTTGTTTAGGAGCAATTGCAATACCACAACTTGCGGCTACCCGTACTTCTTGCCCATCAACATTGATGGGGATTGCGATGGTTGCAACGGCGGCCTCGGCTAGTTGTGTCGCAAGGCCAGGGTCAGTCATGTGCGGCCACATGATAGCAAACTCGTCACCGCCTATCCTCGCGGCAACACCTACGGTATCGACTAGTTTGAGCAGCCGGTTTGATACTTCTTTTAGAATGGTATCTCCGGCTGCATCGCCCAGGGTATCGTTTACATCCTTAAAGCCGTCAAGGTCAATCATCAGCACTGTCATCGGCGATGGTGTAATCATTGCTGACTCTACAGCGCGGTAAAAACTGCCACGATTTCCCAGCCCAGTTAATGGATCGATGTTTGCTTGCTGGTGAAGCTCAATTTCTTCAAGACGTTGTGCTGTAATATCTTTAAGCACCGCCTCAAATTTAATACCGCCTGCGTCTTTCCAACTAAATAGTGAGAAACCTAGAATGAATTTTGTGCCATCTTTACGCAGGCCATTGATCTCTGATGGAATAACCAGATCGTCTAAGGATCCTGCAGTTATCGCTTTGTTGATGATTTCATGGAAGATGGGGCGAGAGCGTTCTGGCATCAATTGCTCAACAGGTTTACCTATGCCTTCTTCTAAGCTGTAGCCATGGGATTGAGCCGCTGCATTGTTCCATGCAGTGATGCGAAGCGTTTGGTCAAACCACACGACTGGGGTGGTGGAGTTGCCTGCATATTCTTCAAAATTTGGCCTAGATTTATTACCGCTCACTTCAATACGGCGTAACTCCAGCCTGTCCGATGCCATTTTGGCAAGTTCTTGTAGTCTTAATTGATCACTCGCAGAGAAGTCTGTATGTGGTTGATTGTCTACAATGCAAAGTGCACCTAGCGCTAATCCTTCTGGAGAAAAGAGCGGAACACCGGCATAGAAGCGAAGATTGATTTCGCCGGTGACTAAAGGGTTATCATGAAAACGCTCATCCAAGGAGGCATCTAGCACAACCATTACGTCTGGTTGATTGATCGTGTGAGCGCAGAAAGAGACATCGCGACTCATATCAAATTTGCCAGCGCCAACATGAGCCGCAAAAAAGACATGGTCGCTTCCGATCATATTGACCGCAGCTACCGGCATGCCGAACATGCGTGCTGCAATATGAACAACAGGGTCCAAGTTTGGAATCAGACTTTCGTCATCTAATCCATGGTTCGATAAAGCAGTTAGTCTCTCTGACTCGGTCTGTAGTATCGCTGGACATCTCATCCAAGGTCTCCTTTATTTTTATTCGTAGCTAGGATAATTTTTCATTCCTGGCACGGAGCCGAACACGGTTGATTCTATTAATATATTTTAAAAATTGCAAACAGATTTATAGGTGACTCTTCTATATGAGTAAAATTTAAATGGACGGGCTTAAATTTGAAGTGTTGACTAAAGTTACAGAGTATTGCCAAGTTTATGCAGTAGCCAGTCATTAGTCGTTTGTGATTAGATTTGTTTACTTAAAAAGGGGCAGACCGAGCTGTTTGGAAAAATGCTTTTAAGTAGTCTATATTCACATCAGCCTCTCGTGCACCTAGAAAAATTTGTTTAGCAATACCTCGTTTCCCTAGCTGTACTGGTGCGATGGCTATTTCATGCGCATACTTTTCTACGAGCCATCGCGGCAGGGCAGCAACGCCGCGGTTAGAGGCAACCATTTGCAACATGATGTCGGTTGTTTCAATCGTTTTGTGGCTTTTAGGATGGATGCCTGCTGGCTGTAGAAACTGGTTGTAAATGTCTAATCGATTAATCTCTACCGGATAAGTAATCAGTGTTTCATGGCTTAATTGCTCAGGTTCTACATAGCTTTGCTTAGCCAAGTGATGATGTCGACTAACGACCAATACTTGCTCATAATCAAACACCGGCTCGAAATGCAGTCCTGGTTTATATAGCGGGTCTGGTGTGACCAGCATATCAATTTCATAACCAAACAGTGCACCTATGCCGCCAAATTGAAACTTCTGTTTAACGTCTACATCCACGTCTGGCCATGCTTCTAAATAGGGCGAGACCACTTTCAGTAACCATTGGTAGCAGGGATGGCATTCCATGCCAATCCGTAACGTCCCACGCTCGCCTTGGGCAAACTGTCGCAGTTGTTCTTCTGCTAACGATAGCTGCGGTAATACACGATTAGCGACTGCCAGCAAATATTGCCCGGCTTGAGTCGGGCGTAAGCTGCGACCTTCACGTAACCAGATATCTGTATCTAACTGCTGTTCTAATTTTTTGATCGAATGGCTTAATGCAGATTGTGTTAAGCACAAGGTGTTGGCGGCCGCAGTCAGTGACCCTTGTCGATCAACCTCACGAATAATCGCTAAATGGATACGTTCTAACATTTTATGTATGAATAAAATTAATTGATTGTTGAAATATTACCATTTTACTTCATTGATTGCTCTTTATAGAATTCAGCATCTTTCAAAATGATAGGAATTATGATGGTATCTACACACAATCTTGGTTTTCCACGCATAGGGGCAAAGCGAGAGCTGAAATTTGCACTGGAGTCTTACTGGAAAGGACAATCGACACGTGACACATTGAAGGCACTTGGTAAAGATCTACGCCAGCGTCACTGGAGCCTGCAATCAGCATTAGATTTATCGCCCGTGGGCGACTTTTCTTTTTACGACCAGGTGTTAGATATGTCATTTACGCTTGGTCATTTACCCGAGCGTGTAAGTGGCTTCCATGGTGACCAATTAGATAACTATTTCCGTGTTGCGCGTGGCCGCTCAGCACAATCTGATGATGAGCATGCACAATGCTGTGGAGGTGTGGCAGCTGGTGAAATGACCAAATGGTTTGATACCAATTATCACTATATTGTGCCTGAATTCACTGCAACTACCACGTTTAAACTGAATGCTACAAACTTGCTGGAGCAACTGGCTGAAGCACAAGCGCTGAATGTTAAGGCCAAGCCGGTAATTATTGGTCCAGTGACTTATCTTGCTATTGGTAAGGCCAAAGATAATTCAGACCGATTAGCGTTGTTGCCTCAATTGGTGCAAGTGTATGTGGAGTTGCTGGAAGCTTTAGCAGCACAAGGGGTTGAGTGGGTACAGATTGATGAGCCTATTTTGGTGACTGAGCTGGATGCTGATTGGCAACATGCATTTAATCTCGCATATCACCAATTGAAGAGCATTCGCGTCAAATTGTTATTAGCAACATATTTCGGTCAATTAGCCGATAACCAATATTTGGCTGCTAATCTTCCGGTTGCAGGCCTGCACGTAGATGCTATTAATGCTCGTCATGAAATATTACCTCTGATTGGTATGCTGCCTTCTCATAAAGTGCTTTCTATTGGTGTGGTAAATGGCCGTAATATTTGGAAAACTGACCTGACCGCTACATTAGACTGGCTGGAGCCATTGGCTCAGCGTTTAGGTGAGCGCTTATGGATTGCACCTTCTTGCTCTTTGCTACACGTACCGGTAGATTTGGACAGCGAGCATCAGCTGGATGATGAGATTCAATCTTGGCTGGCGTTTGCCAAGCAAAAGTTAGAAGAGCTGCACATTTTATCTGTCGCCTTAAATCATGGGCGCGAGGCAGTTAAGGAGCAGTTGGCAACCAATCATGCGGCACTTGAAGCTCGCCGTCATTCACAACGTGTGCATAACCCAGCGGTTAGAGAGGCATTGGGTAGGCTAACGCCACAACTTGGTCAACGTCAGAATGTATACGCACAGCGGGCCAGTAAACAAGCTGCATTACTCAATTTGCCAAAGTACCCAACAACGACTATCGGCTCATTTCCACAGACAGCGGAAATTCGTTTGGCCCGCAGCCAATTTAAATCTAGTGAGCTGGATTATGCTGATTATCAGCTAGCGATGAAAGCAGAAATAAAGCGTAGTGTTCGCGAGCAGGAAGCGCTTGGGCTGGATGTACTGGTGCACGGTGAAGCTGAGCGTAATGATATGGTGGAGTACTTTGGCGAGCAATTAAGCGGTTATGCATTTAGTCAATTTGGTTGGGTGCAGTCTTATGGTTCAAGATGTGTTAAACCGCCTATTTTGTTTGGTGATATTAGCCGCCCGCAAGCCATGACGGTAGGGTGGATTAAATATGCCCAATCATTGACTAGCAAGCCCATGAAAGGCATGTTGACTGGCCCGGTAACTATCCTTAACTGGTCTTTTGTGCGTGATGATCAACCACGTGCAGTGAGTTGCTACCAGTTGGCGTTGGCGATTCGAGAGGAGGTGCTGGATTTAGAACAAGCAGGTATCAACGTGATTCAGATTGATGAAGCGGCTTTACGTGAAGGTCTGCCACTACGTAGATCACAGTGGAAAGAGTACCTGAATTGGGCGGTGGAATCATTCCGTATTACTGCCAACGGCGTGCAGGATGAAACACAGATTCATACGCATATGTGTTATTCCGAGTTCAACGACATTATTGCGGCGATTGCGGATATGGACGCGGATGTCATTACGATAGAGACTTCACGTTCCGATATGGAGTTATTAGATGCTTTTGACAACTTCAACTACCCAAATGAGATTGGGCCTGGTGTGTACGATATTCACTCGCCTAATATTCCGACGCAAGAGCAGATTGTTCAATTAATGAAGAAAGCTGCCGAGCGTGTGCCTGCTGAACGTTTATGGGTTAACCCGGATTGCGGTCTGAAAACTCGGCAATGGTCAGAGGTGTTGCCTGCATTGACTAACATGGTTGCAGCCGCCAAAACGCTGCGAGCCACGGCTTAACGTGATTAGCTACTGTGCGTGGTATGCATCAGGATGCTACGCACAGCTCTGGCTTATTAGCGCGTGAGTTCCAAAATGTATAAGTATTAGGTAGTTCCCAAAAGAGCCTTTGGTTAATTACTTCTTTTTAATACTGCTTCCAATTCATTAATCGGCATTGGCCTGCCAAAAAAGTAACCTTGGAACGCTTTGCAGCCAAGTTTTATTAAATGTTGCTGTTGCTGCTCTGTCTCAACGCCTTCAGCAATTACATCCATACCAAATTGTTCAGCCATTGATGTCACCATCTGAATTAGAAAGCTATCATTAGCATTTTCAAGTGCGTTCATGATAAAACTGCGATCCATCTTTAGTTGATTAAAAGGTAGCCTTCTTAAGTAACTTAAAGAAGAGTACCCAGTACCAAAGTCATCCATGGATAGAATAAACCCAAGCGCTTTCAACTGTTCCATTTTAACAATTGCGTCCTGCAAATCTCCAAGCACTATACTTTCTGTGAGTTCCAATTTAAGTTTATTGGGAGAAACGCCATAATGATTAGTAATGGTTTTCAGTTCATCTACAAAATTACTCTGCTGAAAATGATAGGCACTGACATTGATTGCTATAGATAAAGCATTCGCAATATCTGTACTTTCCCAAGCTTTGAGCTGGGCGCATGCGGTTTCAAGTACCCATTTCCCAATTGGCACAATCAGACGAATCTCTTCTGCAAGAGGGATGAACTCCATAGGTGGAACGAGCCCACGTTCCGGATGCATCCAGCGTATTAATGCCTCTACGCCAATCGGACGGGCATCATGATCTACCTGAAGCTGGTAATAAAGTTTAAATTCATTATTTGGCAATGCCTTAAGTAATGAGTGCTCTAGCGCAACGCGTGCATCCAGTGTTTGCTGCATTACTGGATCAAAAAACTTCTGTGTATTTCGGCCAGATTTTTTGGCCTCATACATTGCCATATCAGCCTGAGTGAGCAACTCTTTACGGTCGCTGTCTCTACCATTAAACATGGTCATCCCAACGCTTGCTGATGTGTAATATTCAAAATCTTCTAGCAAAAATGGTGCATTAAAAGCTTCGACTATTTTGTCGCACACTCTTTGTATATGAGACGCAGTCAAATCGGGTATCTCGCCGAGATTTTCTATCATGACAATAAACTCATCGCCGCCAAAACGAGCAACAGTGTCGCAATCACGCAAACAAGCCTGTAATCTATCTGCGATTTGAGTTACAAGTAGGTCTCCGTAATGATGTCCCTTGGTATCGTTTAGATGTTTGAAGTTGTCGATATCCAGATATAGCAATCCACCGTGTTGGCCGCTGCGTGAGCTTGCTGCCAAAGCGTGGTCCAGCCTATCAATCATTAAGCGTCGATTAGGAAGTTTTGAAAGTGAGTCATAATAAGCCAGATTGTAAATCTCATCCTCAGCTTTCTTGCGTTCGCTTATGTCGAGAAAGCTTCCTACGTAATGGCTAATACTCCCTGAAATATCAGTAACTGCGGAGATTGAAAGTAGTTTTGGATATATGTGATTATTTTTATGTTTATCCCAAACCTCGCCTTGCCAGAAGCCTTCGTTTTTGAGTTTCTCATGCATGACCTGATAAAATTTTTCATCGTGAAATCCAGAGCTAAACATTGAGGGTTTGTTGCCTACGACCTCTTCTGAAGAAAATCCTGTAATCTTAGTAAAGGCCTGATTGACGCGTAATATATTCTCTTCTGCGTCGGTAACGATAATCGCCTCTTGAGATTCAAATGTGGTGGCAGCTAACTGAATCTCTTTCTCTATAAGTTTTCGCTCACTAATGTCGCGAACAAACGCAAAGTTATATTCCATGTCCTCATATGCAATGTAGTTTGCTGAAACTTCAGCCGCGAAAGTGCTACCATCCTTGCGCTTTTGGATTGTTTCAAAAGATAGAGACTTTAAATTACTCAAACTTCTCCAATGCCCAGGCCATTCATCTTTATTGTAAAGAGTATCTATTTCAGGCACGGTCATGGTCCTTAACTCTTCAGCAGAGTATCCCAAAGTTCGACATGCCTCTGCGTTTGCATACAGTATCCTACTATCTGCATCCAATTGATAAACCGCAACAGAAGCGTGGTCCATGGCGAACTGCGTGAGTAAAAGACTCCGTTCGGCTTGTTTACGGCATGTAATGTCGAGCACTGAACAGAAAACTAATTCTTCTGTTTCAAATGTAAAGTAATTAGCTGTTACCTCTACAGAAAAAGTGGAGCCATCTTTGCGAATGTGACGTGACTCGAAAGTAGCTAACCCATTTAGTTTTACTTCATTAAAGACCGGTTCAAGCATTTCTTGACTGAAATCTGGATCAAAGTCCCAAATATACTTTCCTATCAGTTCATCTTTAGTATATCCAAGACTATGGCATGCAAAATCATTTGCTAATCTCACATCTCCGTTAGACCCAATCCAAAAAAAAGCATTTTTACTTTTTTCAATAGCTGTAAATGCGAGGCAAAGATTCTTTTGCAAGACTTTTTGTTCAGAGATGTCTTTAATGAAAGACCATATAAAATCGTTACCTTTAGAATCTGTCAGCATTACTCCATTGAGCCGAATAGGAACTAGCGTTCCATCTTTACGAATATATTCTTTTTCATAAGGTCCATATTTACCCGTGTTTTTTAAAGACGTTACCTCATTCACCTCGTAATGTTTTGGGGTAAGTGACCAATAGGGCGTTTCTTTTAACTCTGCCTTACTGTATCCGCATATACGACTAAAAGTGCTGTTGCAGTCTACGAAGTTTCCATGTATGTCTGTTAATGCAATTCCTAATGGGGAGAGTTCATATAGCGTACGAAGCTTTTCATCACTTTCCCGTAATTTAATTTCGTTAGTTTTACGCGCTGTAATATCAATCATGTGAACAATAAAATATGGCGGTTGTTCATTAAGATTTTTGATGGGAGAGATAATCACTTCCATCAAAACTGCACTGCCGTTTTTATGGACATATGCATTTTGAATAGATGATTGAGTGACGCTTGACCTAGCTACTTGCTGCTTGAAATCTAACTTGGTATCGGATGAGTGGTTGGACGTAATCTCATCAAGAGAGATGTTAATTAATTCTGACTGACAATAACCTAAAATCTGACAAAGATAGTTATTGACCTTCTGAAAATGACCTTGCGAATTGACTATGCAAATACCAATGCTTGCGTCTTCAAAAACTGTATCAAATAAATTAGCACACTGTTGAAACATCTAGCCCTTATTCTGGGTAACTATGATTATAGTTTTTGTTACCCTTTGTTATATTGGAGCTAATTATTACCGAAAATTATAAATTGTTACAACTTTGTTTTGGATTTAAACGTTAGATTTAAATTCAAGCTGTCACGAAGGCTGGGCCATCCCCATTTTCTGGCGTGCTAGCTGGCTAGTTGGGAATTAATTTAAGCGTGAAAACAATATCTGTTTCTACCAGCGCCTTTAGCCTCATACATAGCTTTATCCGCGTGCTTCATTAATTCATCTGCTTTCGTTGGCTTTTCGTGCACACTCACTGCAATTCCAATGCTAGTGCTCATGTTAATTTCATGTCCGTTCGCCAGAATCGGTTGTTTAAAGCTTGCGATGATTTTTTGAGCCACTAGCTCTGCATCTTCAACGTGTGAGATTTCTGAAAGAATAATCACAAACTCATCACCACCGTGTCTTGAAACAGTGTCAATAGAACGCACGCATTTTAACAGTCGATTGGCTACTTCTTTGAGCAGCAGATCTCCTACATCATGGCCTAATGAGTCATTAATATTCTTAAAGTGATCTAAATCAAGGAACAGTAACGCCATTGCTCGATCAAAGCGCTCGTTTTGCATTAATGCCTGGTGTAATCTGCTTAGTAACATTCTGCGATTGGGCAAATTAGTCAGCGCGTCGTGATATGCAAATTGCTCTGCCTCTTCATGCTGGTATTTTCGTTCGGTAATGTCTTCAATTTGAGCAATTAAGTATTTAGGCGTGCGGTCCTCATCTCTAGAAATGCTCACAGATAACTGAACCCATACGATTCTTTTATCTTTATGGATGTAACGTTTTTCTATTTGATATGTATTGATTTTATCTTCAATGAGCTGGCTCACGCGTTCTAAGTCAGCTTCTAAATCATCCGGGAAAGTGATTTCCTGAAAGGTGAGTTGCATCAGCTCCTCACTACTGTAACCAACGATATTACACAGTGCTTGATTGACTCGGGTGAACCTACCTTCAAGTGACACGATAGCCATGCCAATAGGGGCGTACTCAATGATGTCGTTAAAGCTTTTTTCCCGCGCTTTTAATGCATTTGCAACTGTTTTTTGCGCGGTAATATCTTGAAATGCGCCAATCAGACTAACGGCCTTGCCATCGCGCATGACGACTGAACCTTGGGTCCGCACCCAAATGTGATGGCCTTTAGCTGTGGTGAGCGGTAGCTCCATATCCCATGGCTTACCTGTCTGGATTGCATGTTCAATCGTAGCTTCCAGTTCGCGTCTGTATTCTGGCGGATAAAACGATATCGCTTGTTCTACTGAAGGTAGCTGTGGAGGGTCTAACTCATGGATGCGGAAGACCTCTGTAGACCAGTGCTTAATCTGCATGCTGGCAATATCTAACTCCCATCCACCTACTTTGGCTAGCTCTCCGGTACGCTCCAATATATCAGCCATGTAGTTGGTTGCTTGTTCTGCCTGTTTGCGCAAACTGATGTCATGTGCAATGCCAAGGTAGCCAAACAATGCATCCATGTTGTCGTACATAGGGGTGACGGTGAGGCTGACAGGTAGTGAGGTGCCATCTTTGCGAATGTATGTCCATTCACGAGTTTCTGATTTTCTTTGTAATGCTTGCGATATAAAGACGTAGAAACTGGTTTCTATCGGTTTATTTAAAATCCTGCTCAGTTCATTGCACGTTGATGCATTTCATTGGCATCATGAAATATAGCAGGTGATTTTAAGCCGATTAATTCCTCTGCTTTATATCCCAGCATGTTTTCCGCACCACGATTAAAGCTGGTGATTAAGCCATTAAGGTCGGTTGATATGATGGATGCGCCCGCACTGGATAATAGTGTATTTAGAAAGGCTGTTTTATCAAATAGCGCTACACTCATTTCTTCCAGTTTTCTGGATTGGATACGTGTGTCGATTAGTGTTTCTACTAAATTGCCCAGTTTTTTAAGTGCGTTGCGTTGCTCTACAGAGAGCTCCCGAGCCTTGCGGTCAATGACGCAGAGTGTTCCAAGTGCGTAATTGTTACTGCTGATGAGCGGGATGCCAGCATAAAAACGTATGTTAGGGTCGCCAGTGACTAAAGGGTTGTCGTTAAACCGATCATCATTCAAGGCGTTGGGGATTTCAAATATGCCATCTCCAAGAATGGCGTGTCCGCAAAATGAGATATCTCTCGGTGTTTCTGTGGCAGTTAAGCCAACCTTGCTCTTGAACCATTGGCGTGTCTCATCAAGAAGCGTGATGATAGCAATCGGTGTTTTGCAGATTTCTGATGCAAGGCTAGTGAGTTCATCAAAGCTTTGCTCTGGCAAGGAGTCGAGAATCTTGAGACCTTTGAGAAACTCAAGTCGGTTAACTTCATTCTGTGGGAGGCTAGGAGGTTTCAAGTCATTGAGCTTCCTGTGTAGTTGAATCGATGTGTTAACACATCTTTGGGTCATCTTACCTAAAAATTATATTGTTTGCTACATCGTCAATTTGTCGTAATTCACTTTAAATAGTGCATATTTTTTTAGATTATTAATAGTCGGTATTTCTAGCCGTGTTGTTTAAAAAAATAATTGACAATATTTCTATATTTATGAAAATATAGAAATATGGATAATAAATTAGCAGTCATTCAGTTGGCATCTATTGCGCAAGAAGCGCGATTGGGTATTTTTAGGCTTTTAGTTCAGGCTGGGGTCTGCGGCATGCCGGCAGGTGTGGTGGGTGAGCAGCTAAAAATTCCAGCGAGTACGCTATCTTTTCATTTAAAAGAGTTAAGCCGCGCAGGGCTATTAAGCTCGCGCCAGCAAGGGCGCTATGTTTATTACATCGCTAATTATGACGCCATGAACGGGCTGTTGGCCTATTTGACAGAAAATTGTTGCGCAGGGCAGTCGTCGTGCTGTCCTGATGTGGCATGTAGTGTTGATGAAAAGGAGTTGCAATCATGAAACGTATGCATTTACATGTGTCGGTGGATGATCTTAATAAAAGTATCAATTTTTATAACACTTTGTTTGGTGAGAAGCCGACGGTGGTTAAACCTGATTATGCCAAATGGATGTTAGAAGATCCTTTGGTAAATTTTGCGATTAGTCAGCGTGGCGCGAAGGTTGGCTTAGATCATGTCGGTATTCAAGTGGATAGCGATGATGCTTTATCTGAAATGAAAGCGAGGTTTGATTCAGCAGAGTTAGGCGTGCTGACTCAGGAAAACACCACTTGCTGTTACGCAAAGTCAGATAAGCATTGGGTGCAAGATCCGTCCGGCATTGCTTGGGAGACTTATCACACATTAGATAGTGCGCCTACTTTTAGTGCCTCAGTGCTTAATGATGCGGATAGTCACGCTGCTTCAGCTTGTTGTGCGCCCCCTATGCAGCAGGTTCAATTTCTATCACGTAGAAACAAATCACAATGACACAAGCATCTAAAGTTTTAACCGCTACTCCCAAAATTGGTACTTTTGAGCGTAATTTAACTTGGTGGGTGTTAGGGTGCATCTTTGTTGGCATCGGTTTGGGCGAGCTTAGTACGGAGTTATTTCAATCAATCGGTAATATAAAAATCGCAGAAGTGAATTTGGTTGTTGCTAGCTTGATTTGGCTGATGATTATCCCGATGCTGCTAAAAGTTGACTTTTACGCAATGCGTGATGTATTGCAACATAGTAAAGGTATTGGCGTCACACTGTTTATTAACTGGGTGGTCAAGCCGTTTTCAATGGCGCTGCTAGCATGGGTGTTTGTACGCCATTTGTTTGCGGGCTACCTGCCAGTTGAGCAGTTGGATAGCTATGTTGCCGGGTTGATACTGCTGGCAGCGGCACCATGCACTGCGATGGTTTTTGTCTGGAGTAATTTGTGTGACGGTGAGCCGAAGTTTACTTTATCTCAGGTAGCCATTAATGATGTCATCATGCTCTTTGCGTTTGCGCCTTTGGTGGCATTGTTGCTGGGCTTGTCTAGCATTAGCATTCCATGGGAAACCTTGTTTTTGTCTGTAGTGTTGTTTATTTTGGTGCCAGTTTTTATTAGTCAGTGGATGCGTAAACGTTTATTGGCAAAAGGAGCGGATTCTTTAGCCTTGGTACTTAAGCAATTGCATCCTGTTTCATTAATTGCATTGCTTGTTACTTTGGTGCTGTTGTTTGGTTTTCAGGGGCAGCAAATACTGCGTCAGCCTTTGGTCATTGCTTTGCTGGCTGTGCCTATTATTATTCAAGTTTACTTTAACTCAATGCTCGCATACTGGTTGAACAAAAAGCTTAAAGTAGCGCATTGTGTAGCCGGACCTTCTGCTTTGATTGGTGCATCTAATTTTTTTGAGTTGGCTGTTGCTACTGCAATTGCACTGTTTGGTTTTAATTCAGGCGCAGCGCTTGCGACTGTTGTTGGCGTGCTGATTGAAGTGCCGGTCATGCTCTCTGTAGTGCGTATTGTTAATCGTAGTCGTCATTGGTATGAGTCTAACTAATTCCGTAAATTTTCTTTATAGACCGGGAATCTTTAAATGAATGTGTTGTTTTTATGTACAGGTAATTCATGTCGCTCAATATTGGGTGAGGCTACTTTTAATCACTTAGCGCCAACCGGTTGGCATGCGATGAGCGCTGGCAGCAAACCAGCTGGGTACGTGCATCCACGGTCGCTTGCTCTGTTAGCGCGTGAAGGTATATCCACAGCAGGTTATTTTAGTAAATCTTGGGAAGATTTGCCTGCTATACCCGATATAGTAATTACGGTATGTGGTAGTGCTGCGGGTGAAACTTGCCCTGCTTATTTAGGTGCGGTGCTTCGTACCCATTGGGGGGTAGAAGACCCTGCGCACGCGGTTGGTACCGACGAAGAAATTGATGCTGCTTTTATAAAGGCCTATAGAATTTTACGTGCACGTATTGAAGCCTTCTTTGCATTGCCATTAGAAACGCTCAAGCAGGATAGGATGGTACTTAAAGCTGAGTTGGATAATATTGCGGACATCCTAGCCTAGGCATTAGAAACCTCAATGGTTAACTTAGGGGCAAGTTACCGTGAACCTAAGGCTCCAGAGCTTTATCAAATAGTCAGTGATTAGACTCATCGGTAAATCTCACCGTAAAAAAGTTGGATGTTTTTCTTTGGACTAGCTGAGCGCTTGCATGTGGTAACCATTTGCGAGTCATTTATTGGTTTGGCAGGGCTTTTCTGCGATAATAGTGTTTTGATTTTTTCTGAAAGCTAAAGCAAATGGCACAATTTGATAATGTCAGTGTTAAAAAGAAAGCTAACGTTTATTTTGATGGCAAGTGCGTTAGTCACACGGTTATGTTCCCAAATGGAACACGTAGCACGATTGGTGTTATTTTTCCTAGCACACTTACTTTTAATACGGCTGCTCCAGAGTTGATGGAAATTAATGCTGGCGTGTGTAAAGTGCGCCTGCAAGGCGAAGATGGCTGGAAAACATACAGTGAAGGTGAGAAGTTCACTGTGCCAGGTAACTCGTCATTTGATATCGAAACAGTGGAAACAGTAGATTACGTTTGCCACTTTGAGTAATTTAAATTCATTGTATGTGGCTATGAATGAGTGCCACATGCAATTAATTAATCTTACTTTGGTTAGAAAATAATATTAGGGATAATGTATGCCTTCATTTGATATTTCTTCAGAAGTCGATATGGTTGCTTTGAAGAATGCGATTGATACCGCGGGTAAACAAATTACCAATCGCTATGATTTTAAAGGTAGCTCAGCTAAGGTTGAGCTAAACGAAAAAGATAGCGTGATTACGCTGTTTGGCGACAATGACTTTCAGCTTGATCAGGTTAAAGATATTTTGTTGCCTGCGATGGAAAAGAAAGAGCCGGATTCATCTAAACGCCTAGATCATAAAGATGTCCAAAAAGTATCGGGCAATAAAGTCAAGCAAGAGATGAAAATCCGCGCTGGCATTGATAGTGATCTGGCCAAGCGTATTACCAAGTTGATTAAAGACTCGGGCATGAAAGTGCAAGCGAGTATTCAGGGTGATACCGTGCGTGTGAACGGGGCTAAACGCGATATCTTGCAAGATGCGATTGCATTTGTGAAAAAGAATGTAACGGATTTTCCGTTGCAGTTTGGTAATTTTAGGGATTAAGTAAGCGCAGTATTTATTGTGTACTTAAAAGCAGAGAACTATGGCAAAAACGTTATACGACAAATTGTTTGATTCCCACGTTGTGACCGAAGAAAACGGCACGGCGCTCATTTATATTGACCGTCATTTGGTGCATGAAGTGACAAGCCCGCAGGCGTTTGAAGGCCTGCGTCTGGCTGGGCGTAAGCCTTGGCGTATTTCTTCTATCGTAGCAACGGCAGATCACAACACGCCGACCAATGGCTGGGATAAAGGCTTGTCTGGTATTGCAGACCCTGTGGCACGTTTGCAGATAGAAACCTTGAGCGACAATATTCGCGAATTTGGTGCAAAAGCCTACTTCCCATTTATGGATGCTCGTCAGGGTATTGTGCATGTGGTTGGGCCTGAACAAGGTGCTACCTTGCCAGGCATGACTGTAGTTTGTGGTGACTCGCATACCAGCACACACGGTGCGTTTGGCGCACTGGCGCATGGTATTGGCACCTCTGAAGTTGAGCACGTGATGGCGACGCAATGTTTGGTACAGAAAAAATCTAAAACCATGCACGTGGTAGTCAATGGCACTTTAGGTAAAGGTGTAACGGCCAAGGATGTTGCGCTTGCGATTATTGGAAAAACCGGAACGGCGGGTGGTAATGGCTACGCGATTGAGTTTGCAGGGTCAGTGATACGCAATATGAGCATGGAAGGTCGCATGACCTTGTGCAATATGGCGATTGAAGCGGGTGCGCGTGCTGGTATGGTGGCCGTGGATGACACCACAATCAACTACGTTAAAGGCCGTCCGTTTGCACCAAAAGCTGAGCAATGGGATGCTGCGGTGGTGTACTGGAATACTTTGCATAGCGATGAAGGTGCACAGTTTGATGCGACCGTTACTTTGGATGCAAAAGATATTCAGCCTCAGGTCACCTGGGGTACTTCACCTGAGATGGTGGTGGGCGTCGACGGTAAAGTGCCAAGTTTAGATTTAGCTAAAAACGACGTGCAACGCGGTGACTGGGAGCGTGCCTATGCTTACATGGGGTTAACGCCTAACACGCCAATTAATCAAATTAGTATTGATAAAGTGTTTATCGGCTCTTGCACCAACTCACGTATTGAAGATTTACGTGCAGCTGCAGCAATTGCCAAAGGCAAGCATATTGCACCTAATGTGAAGCTGGCATTGGTTGTCCCTGGCTCAGGCTTAGTTAAAGCACAAGCTGAGCAAGAAGGCTTGGATAAGATTTTTACTGAAGCTGGTTTTGAGTGGCGCGAGCCGGGTTGTTCAATGTGTTTAGCCATGAATGCGGATCGTTTAGCACCTGGTGAACGCTGTGCATCAACAAGCAATCGTAATTTTGAGGGGCGTCAAGGGCAAGGCGGTCGTACGCATTTGGTTAGCCCTGAAATGGCAGCAGCAGCAGCGGTTGCCGGTCATTTTGTCGACGTAAGAGATTTAAGTTAAATTTTAAAGGGATATATAAATGAAAAAGTTCTTCTTTCTTGTCATGATCGCAGCCGTGTTGTCAGCTTGTAATACCGTAGCCGGTATTGGTAAAGATCTGGAAAAGGGCGGCGAAGCTATTCAGAAGTCAGCAAACTAAAATCAGCAAATTAAGCAATACCTGGTTAACCCTACGCACTATTTTTGTAGATAGTACGCTCAATAGGCGACCGGATTATTAACTAAAATTTAAGAAAATATCATGCAAGCTTTTACGCAATTGAATGGATTAGTAGCACCGTTAGACCGCGCTAATGTGGATACGGATGCGATTATTCCTAAGCAGTTTTTGAAATCGATCAAACGCAGTGGTTTTGGTCCAAACGCTTTTGATGAGTGGCGTTATTTAGATCAAGGCGAGCCAGGTATGGATAATAGTAAGCGTCCATTGAATCCTGATTTTGTGTTGAATCAATCCCGCTATCAAGGCGCGAGCGTGTTGTTAACCCGTGAAAATTTTGGCTGCGGCTCCAGTCGTGAGCATGCGCCATGGGCGTTGGAAGACTACGGTTTTAAAGTCATTATCGCTTCAAGTTTTGCTGATATCTTCTTTAATAACTGCTTCAAAAATGGCATGTTACCCATCGTGTTAAGTGCGGACATTATTGATGTGCTATTTAATCAGGTTGCGGTTAATCTAGGATATAAGCTTGATGTGAATTTAGAGGCACAGACAATTACAACGCCTACCGGTGAATCATATGCTTTTGAAGTAGATGCTTTCCGCAAGCATTGCTTGTTAAACGGCCTAGATGACATCGGTTTAACAATGCAGCATCAGGATAAAATTAAAGCGTTTGAACTTAAGCATCAACAATCTCAACCTTGGCTTTTTAACTAAGCGTAGTAATTGAGGTTGTTGGCTTGTAGCTAACTGTCACTAAGATTGCCTTAAAGTTGCGGCACATCATAGCTATCTCAAAGCAAACACAATCGGTTTAGTTCAAATTTTAGTATAGATAACATTAAGTTAAAGAAAGTCTTTTCATGAAAATAGCAGTATTGCCAGGCGATGGTATTGGTCCAGAAATCGTTGCACAAGCCGTTAAAGTATTAAAGGCGCTTGATTTAGATATCAGCATGACTGAAGCACCAATTGGCGGTGCCGGTTACGAAGCTGCTGGTGATCCGTTGCCGGATGCAACGTTAAAGTTGGCTAAAGAAGCTGATGCGGTGTTGTTAGGTGCTGTTGGTGATTGGAAGTATGACAAATTAGAGCGTCATTTGCGTCCGGAGCGCGGCTTATTGCGTATTCGTAAAGAGCTTAATTTATTTGCTAACTTGCGTCCAGCATTGCTGTACCCTGAGCTTGCTTCAGCATCTACATTAAAGCCTGAGGTGGTTTCTGGTTTAGATATCATGATTGTGCGTGAGTTAACAGGCGATATTTACTTTGGTCAGCCACGCGGCATTTCTAAGTTGGAAAATGGCGAGCGCGAGGGCATTAACACCATGCGCTACAACGAATCTGAGATTCGTCGTATTGGCCGAGTAGCGTTTGATATCGCAATGAAGCGTAATAAAAAAGTGTGTTCAGTAGATAAAGCTAACGTATTAGAAGCGACTGAATTATGGCGTCAGGTGATGATTGAGTTGTCTGCAGAGTACCCAGAAGTTGAACTTAGTCACATGTATGTAGATAACGCAGCAATGCAATTGATTCGCGCACCTAAGCAGTTTGATGTCATGGTCACCGGTAATATTTTTGGTGATATCTTGTCAGA